>ERZ778516.969-NODE-969-length-23062-cov-5.679141_pt1 | contig 23062 bp, 13 predicted proteins | sample MGYA00510342_ERZ778516 | MGnify/ENA primary metagenome ERZ778516 (study PRJEB29527, sample SAMN07138961) | mouse gut metagenome | material: feces | host: mouse | place: China:Nanjing | collected 2016-01-25 ... | reverse complement strand
CAGTGCCTACCAAATTACCTTTTGCTTTTATTATTAATACAGCCGTTCCTTCATTAATATTATTTTTATAAGATAATGTATAATCTATCCCTTCCTTTAGAAGTATTCGGTTATAATACAGTTTAATATCTTGTTTTATTGGGCTTCCAGTGTATACTTTCGTTTTTAATCCTGATATGTAAAGTCCCTCTGCTATATTTTCTTCACCCGATTCCTCCTGTGTTTCGCTTTCTTCAGTTGAACTTGATTCTTCTTCTCCACTGCTTTCTTCTTCTGAACTAGTTTCTTCTTCTGAGCCTTCTTCCCATGTGGATGCATCTCCAATTACCTCATTTGAAAAGTCACTAGTAGGATAATATTTTTCATTTGTAAACGCGTCTGTTGTCTGTTCCGCTTTTGCACGCAGTCGATAAGAATATACTTTATTTTCATCAATATGTTCCACCATAATATTATGGCTTCTATTGTCTGAAAATTCTTCCCAAAGCTGATATTCATTCTCCATACCAACCTGCTTACGATACAATTCATACGTTTTCGCATATGGAACAGGGGCATATGTAATTACATCATAACCTTCCATATTATTGGATACTTTTGTAATTTTAGGTGTCTTTGGTACTACATATGCATAAATTTCGCATGACTTATTTATTGATACAACATTATTTCTTCCTTCCCATGCAAAGTTAAATTTCCTACTCCCCGGTTTTAATCCCTCTACAACTGCCTGCAAACCGTTTTCTGTAATTTGCAGAATGTCATTTGATTGTGAAAACCCTTTTTCTTTTACATTAAAAAATGATTCAAGACTAACAGCCACTTCTGCACTTTCACCAACACTAAGATCTATTTTTTCCGGAGATGCAGATAATTTGGAAATAATAACTTCTTCTGAAGCCGAACCGATATTTCCTGCCCTATCCTGCGCATAAAATGTTAATGTATACACACCGTCAAAAGATAATCCTGATATATCATCCCAATATCCGAGAAACTCTCCGCCATTACGCGAATTATCTAATATTTCCGGTTCAAAACGTTTCTCATTTCCCTGTTCATCTCTAATAATAACCCATACATCTGTTTCCTCAATATTATCGTCAATTATTCCACTATACACAAATTCATCATTACCGTTTGACATTTCCCAGTTATATAAATGCGTTTCTTTGAAAACTGGTGCTGTTCTGTCATATACAATTGTATAATCTCCTACACGATGTGTTTGCCCATTTCCGCATACAGCATCAACAATCAAAAAATATGTACCATTTTCTGAAAAAGTAGTCTGATAATCATAGAAATATGAATCTTGTGATTTACTTGGTGTCACATTTTCTGTTCGATTAGATTCATTTCCTGTACACTTTATTCTAAAACTATTGATTCCATAATAATCTGATGCCGAAATACGTAGTTTAACATTAAGCCCATTTGTATCATACCAACTTTCTACTTCTTTCAAATCTCCAATAAAATCGCAGGGCTGCGGTGTTGGAGATTCAACTGTAAAACGCGTTTGAATCAATGTCAACGACTTTCCTGATGTATCTCTCGATGTAATTTTATAATAATAGGTACCTACCGCAAGTTCGTTAAATAATAATGCTTTGTCAATTTCTCCATTTGCCAAAGAATAGCTGCTTGTATTTGGATGAATTATCTTTGAATACAGTATTGTATTGCAATCACTTCCTAAAATATAGCCACCTACCTGATTAATTGTATAATTGGAACTAATGATTCCTTTACACGTCCAAGAAGAACCTTGTTTTATTGTCTGCGGATATTCCTGTCCACTGATACCCAATGTAGATTCTGCCGGTGTATCAGAAAAGCCTGTAGCTTGTTTCTTTAATTCCTCTGACGGTTTCCAAAGGCGAAATACCTTGCTTCCTGAACCTGTAATATACTTTGAATAATCATTATAAATATTTTTTAAAGTTGATCTTCTGGAATTATAATTAAAACATTGTGTCCAATACACATAATTATTCCCTCCATTATTTGCCTGTACACACGTAATTTTCCCATTATCAACAGATAAGACCATTGCAGTGTGATTCCATTGTGTACTAGTTGGACAATCCAATACATCTCCAGGTTCAACAACTAAAGAATTATAATTGCTGCTAGTAACATAATAACAAGTCCATCCTTCCACCGTTTTTCCGTTTGCCGTACTTCTCAAGTGTTTTTGAACTGGATAATCTTTGAAAATCAACTCTTCCATTGTAATTACAAAACCATAACATTCCCAAGCAAGATTTCTCCATCCATTCCCACTCGGATCCCAATTCTTTCCTTCTGGATATTTACTCTTAAAACTTAATATTTTGTTTTTCATAGCTGTATTTAATTCACTAGAAGATCCAACAACAGCTTCTTCTCCTTCTTGTTCTGTTTCCATTTCTTCAATAGTCGAAGTGATTGTTTCTGTATCTTCTATTGTTGCTTCTTCTGTTGTTAATGTGTCCATTGTCGATGAATCTGTATCTTCTATTGTTGTTTCTTCTATCTCTTTTTCTTCTATCATTGACGCTTCTTGGACTTCTGTTTCTTCTTCCATTGTTGTTGAAACGTTTGTATCTTCTTTCGTTGTTTTTTCTGTTGTCGATGCATTTTGAACTTCTGTTTCTTCTGTTATTGTATCTTCTATTGTTATTTCTACTGAAGTTGATGCACCTATATCTTCTTTTACTTCTTCTGTTGTCAATGTATCTTGAGATTCGTTTATTGTTTCTTCTTCAACTTTGTCTTGTTCTTCTATTGATAATTCTCTTTCTACTTCGGATAAATTTTCCGAAATATTTTCTTCTGTTTCTATCATGGATGTTATTTGATCTAAATAGTCATGGCTTTTAATTCTTATTTTTTCCGTTTGCATTTGGATAAAAGACTCATTTGCTGACTCTGCTGCAAATGATGTTACATCTGTTGACACAAATACCATAATCACTGCCAAAAAAGCACTAAAAAATCGTTTCTTCATATCCCATTATCCTCCTTCTCTTATCTTAGCTAAACTTCTAATTTACCAAGTATTAAATTAGGTTTATATAGCTTACTATTGCTATCTCTTGGAATTTTAGACGAAAACAAATTTGACTAAATTAAATTTCCCTAGTATCCGCTTTCCACTTTATTATTTAAAAGTTAATTCATTGGAAAAGTTGACCTTTATGCGATATAATTGAATTTGCTACAACTCAAATATATATTTACAGCATAGTCATAATAATAAACAGTATACTATGCAGAAACACATTTATTTAGTCAAATTTGTTTTACTACGTTCAATTATAGTTAATCAAATTTGACCTGTCAAGTATTTTTGTATTTTTTTGACAAAAACATAAAGGAGGCAGGCAATGAGTTTTTATGACCAATATACAACAATCTGTTCCGAAAAAGGACTCGACCCATGTTCACAAAAAGCGGCGAAAATGTTCGGTATAACACGCGCTACAATATCAGCATGGAAAACAAAAAACACTATGCCAAAGGGGGAAACTGTTGCAGTTATTGCAAATACGTTGCATGTGTCAGCCGATTATCTGTTATGCCGTACAAATGATCCTACAGATTACAGCAGCAAAAAAACACTACCAGATGAATCCTCACGAATAGTCAATCTATATAATAAACTAGATTATTTAGACCAAGTTCGAGTTGAAGCGTATATTGAAGGCATATTAACAAAAGATAAATATATATAAACAATCTGATAACATCGAAAAAATAAGTAGTAGGGTATTTTTCTCCCCTACTTTCCGTGCAATCTATGTGTCGCCTTCACGGCATATTTTCTTTTCATGGATCTGTGCAAAAATGCACAAAAAAGCATTAACGGATACCAAACCGTTAATGCTTTTTATATAATCCTAATTTTTCGTACTTTTTATCTACTATGCAAGTACGGACACCAGTATATTATTATCTCAATACCAGATACTTCTGCTATCATTGCTCTATCAATAACTTTCTTCATAAAACTTTCCTCTGACTGTCCTTCACATAACACCACTATATATCTGTACTCCATCTACGGGCGCCCCCCTGTTATATTTTTCTGCCACAATTCCCCTATTGTATATTCCTAAAGCCATTCCTCCAATTCTTCCGGTAGCAGACGATAAAACACAGATGTTTCATTTTTATTATTGACAACAATCACATTCTCGACACCGAAGGCATTTATAAATTCAACTGACTGGGTTGCCGCGATCACTTGTTTTTTACCAGCATACTTCTTTATTAATTCTGTTATAATCGTAATTGCATACGGATGAGCCCTAATTCTAATTCATCTATACAAACTACTTCCTTCTGTAATTCTTCTGACAGGCACAGCAGCATTACCAAACAAAGGAAACACAATGTACCATAATACAAGCGTTCTGCTCCAAAAGGCATTTCACAGCCTTTTTTCTTCCATTCTAATTACAGCTTATTCTTCGCAAGAGGGTTTTATCTTAATATAAAATCCTTTGAAATAAGACGCTGCCAATCGTATAACCTTAACAATATATTGATATATTTTCTGATACTTCAACCTTATCATATATAATGCTGCCGCTATATTACGTCTTTCAGAAGCAAATTCCATATTATCATTTTTATCACAACATGCCTTTATTGGTGAAGAAACACTTGTATCATGGAAATGATATGTCCCAATATCTGACAAAACTTTCAACTGCACAACAGAAAACGAATCCTTTAACTCAAAAAACATCCCAGTTTCTTTACTATTATAATATCTATTTTTTGATGAATATGATATAATTGCTACTGTGCGAAATAACAGCTATCCATAATTGCAGTTGTCATCTCAAAAAAAGATAACAGATTTGATTTCTTGCACCGTTTGCACCGATTAATATATTCCTGTTTTCCAATAAAATATCTGCTTCGCATATAGACTTATACCCTTGAACTTTTAACTTTGTTAATCAGTTCATCCTACTCCCTCCCAACTATCCCACAAAACACTTCCTCTACAACGCCAGCCGCTCAATCTCCTGCAGAATATCATCCTGCCGCTCACCCAGCATTAAATCTTCATTATGCCGCTGGTAATCGGCACTGCCATACGTTCCGATAAAGCGCGCGCTGTAAGTGTTAACTGTAAGTTCTGTGACCAGTACGGTCATTTCATTTCCGTCCATAAATGCCACTTCACTAAACGCAAATACATTGTGCAGACGGGACTGAATTTTCTCGTTTTCTGCCCTCATTGCGGCAACCTCCTTGTCAAAAGCTGCCTTTAACAAAGCAAATGCACTGGTGTCTTCCTTATTTTTATCGTTTTCGCCTAAAGAACTGCTATTTGCCGGTTCTCCGTTTCCTTCCAGACGAAGCTGTTTTTCCCTTGCTTCAAGAAATTGCACAATGGTACGGCTTTTGCGTTTTTCCTCTGTAGACAGCGTGCCTGCCATTGTCATAGACTCCAATAATTGATTGCGCGCCTCTATCTGCTGATGTATAAGTGTTAATACATCTTTCCCAGTTTTCTCAGCAGCAGTCCGCATAGCCTTAAGAATGCGCATTAATTCGGATAAATAATCTGCTGTATCCAAATTTTCCTTCATTTCGCTTTCTAACTTATCTAACACCATGCCAAGCAGCGAAAGGCGTTCATCAAACTTCGCAATGCGTGCACGTTCCACAACCTGCGCGGAATTGGTGCCGTCCAGAATTTCTTCCACTTTATAGTCTTTTTTATACTTATTATACAATTCATAATAAGCTGTAAATTCCTTGACAATTTTCTCATTATGGAGGTATTGAGCAACCAGTGTTTCATCAACGGGCAGATTTTCCTCCTCACACAGCAAAATCGTTGCCGATAAATCCTCCCAGCCGCGCGCTGTCACATAGGATTTGCCGCCGACATTCATTTCTACACGGTAAAAATCACTTTTTTTCATATCAAGATACGTTGTGACTGCATTGTGAATACCCTGTTTTGCGGCATATTCTTTCCACGTCGCATAATCTGCCTCGACTTCAACCAGCTTCATTCGATCCATTGTCACGACATCAAACTCACGCACAGACTTATTGTATTCCGGTGGGTTTCCAGCAGTAACAATTACCCACCCTTCCGGCACCTTATGCCTGCCAAAAACCTTATACTGCAAAAACTGCAGCATAGACGGCGCAAGGGTCTCCGATACACAGTTAATCTCATCAAGGAATAGAATCCCCTCCTCAATTCCAGAATGCTCCATTACTTCATAAATGGATGCAATAATTTCGCTCATCGTATACTCGGAAATATCAAATTCCATGCCTTTATAATTTTTATGCGTAATAAACGGCAGTCCCAATGCAGACTGTCTTGTATGATGCGTCATTGAATAAGACACCAGTGCAATGCCCAATTCCTGTGCTATTTGCTCCATAATTGCCGTTTTGCCAATTCCCGGCGACCCTAACAGAAAAATTGGACGCTGCCGCACTACCGGAATGCGGTAATCGCCAAATTCATCCTTTTTTAAATATAAATGAACGGAATTTTTAATATGCTCCTTTGCCTGTTTAATATTCATTTTTATACCCCCTGCACATCAAAGTTTAAACGTTTTCTTTCAAGAAACTACATCCTCCTTGTCTTCCGCCGGAAGCACAAGTTTCATTGCCCACGGCGGAATCTGCGGCTTGTCGTAATCATCCTCCAAAAACACAAACGCCGTATCATAATTATATGGCGGCTTTTTTTCTGGAAAAACCCCATAACCGTCCGTAAAATAAATTAATCCCTTTAAATTTTCAAACACACCGTTTTCAATTGCGTTGTTAACATAGGCAAATGCTGGACGGAAATCGGTAGAACCAAATCCCTCCAACTGTCCCTCTTTCATAAAAGCCTCAAATTCTTCATCATTTGTAATTTTTGTATCACGCCGCACCTGCGAATCACACTGAATAATGTGAATATTGACCTTGCGAAAAAAGTTTTCACTACTCTTTAAAATATTGTACGTTTTATTGAGAAACGCCTGCACCACCTTTCCACGGCACGAAGCAGAAGTATCTAACACTACAACAAACTCCTTAATCTTATTGACATCCTTATATTCAAGCGGTTCTACCAACGGAAGATTTCCATATAAATTTAATCCATAAGTATAGTACACATAATCAAATTCATCATCATTAATCTGCATATCTTCTCCTGATACACTAAATCGGCGCAGAAAATCATCATAGTTATATTCCTCTTTTGTCGCTTCCTCCAAATTCTGCAAAATACTTCTGTCATCTGATTTGTCCTGCGAAAATGCCTTTAATTCTGCCTTAATGCGCTCACTGATTTTTTTAAACTGCGCTTGTGTTAACTCCAGCGTTTCCGGCTCCGCGCGCAGCCAGCTTTCATGATTGTCGCGCCGAAACAAATTTCCAAGCTCCAATAACTCATCTGGCTCCGGATAATTCTCCTTCATTCTTTTATAAATTCGTTCAGCCGTCAGCACGCCGGAAGATTTATTCACAGACGCCCCGCTCTCTGTATCACCTTTTTGCCCGTCTGTCATCATTTCCTGTGAAAACTGATTAAAGTTTCCCGCTTCATTCCTTATGGGCATACGAATTTTCTTCTCCCAGATCGCAATCTGTCGTCTGCGCTCGTCATCACCAATCGTTTCAAAACCAGAAATTCCAAGCCCCAATATTGCATTTTCGACCGCTATATCTGCCGCTACATTCCACAAATCCTGCTCCACGCGTTGATAACGGTACGTATGATTAAAAATGCAGTGAAATAAAATATGCAGATGCATTCTAATAATATTATTTGGATTCATTTGATATTGATGCAGCACATACGCGGGTTCATAATAAATCACAATCCCTTGCTGCCCTGCCGACTCGAAACACACACCGCCAATGCCGAAACGCGGCTGCACCGCAATCCCCGCAAGCGCCACATCCAGAAACCGCAGATTTACCAAAAGCTTATCTTGTGAAAGCTTCCATATTTTTGCTGCAATTTCCTCTGCTTTTTGCTGTTTTTCTGACATTTGTGTCATAAAGTTTCCCCCGATTTTACAAATATTTATGCTCACAAACGATTAGATTTTCCTTTCTGCACAACACATATTGCCCGCTTATACAATACGGGCTGTGCAGAAATTGGAAAATCTTAACGCTTGTTAGTATATGTGAACACTATTTCTCGCACAGGCTTTCTATACTAAAGGGCTGTCGCAATAAGGAACTGTAGAAAAATAAGTGACACATCTTGCTTGTCTATTTCTCCAATCTTGCAGGAGAAAAAGCCTCGCCGTAGCCCGCTACGCCTACGTTTTTTCTCCTACAATCTTGAAGAAATATCCTGCGCAATCTGAGCACTTATTTTCCTACAATTCCTAATCTTTGATTATACAAGATATAGTATAAATCCTAACACGTTGTTAGACTATCTTGTATTCGTTCGGCTTAATGCAACAGACTCGTGCAGCATATCTATAAATTCACAATCTCTCCGCCACAAGCCGCTTCCATAATTGCCTGCACATCCGCCCCCTCCATATCCAGTCCTTGTGCGCTGACAAAATGCGTATTTTGAATACCATACAGCCGGCATAACGCATTGACATACTCAAAACCGAAATTACAGTCACCGATGACTCCGCCGCTTGTCGTAACATAGTACATATCCTGTGCCTGACACAACCCTATCGGTATGCCGTCATCTGCATAAGCAAATGTTATCCCCTCTACACTCGCCGCCTCAAAAAAAATTTTCAGCATAGAAGGAAATGACATATTCCAATAAGGCGCTGCTATCACAAGCATATCTGCCTGCGCCACCGCATTCGCATAATCGAACATCGTATCATGAAACTGCCCATGTACTAATAATTCTTCCCTTCTTTCAAGTCTTTCATAATTCAATGGCAAAAGACTTTCTGTTGAAAGCCGAATTTCTTCTATTTGAAACGCTAAGTCCTTGCTGTTTGCTTCCCGAATCCGCTCCAAAAGCTGCTCCGCCAGCACCAAAGTCCTGGAATCCTTGCCGCGCACACACGCATTTACAAAAAGTAACGTTGGCATTTTATGTTTTCATCCCCCAATCCTGCTGTTTAAAAAGCCTTTGTTTATGTTATACTGCACGGCAAAAAGATTTGTCGTGCAGTTGCGCCAGCCGCACGCCGCTAAGCGGCAATTTTCCTTTGTGTGGCTGTGTGCATATTGTTATTTGTGCAATACTGTATTAGGAACTACAGCCGCCATTTGAAAATATGCCTGTTCTGAGGGATGAAGGTGATCCCCACTGTCAAAGCCTTTGGCAAACGCCGCCGGATTTTCACGGTCACGCAGCGCCTTATCAAAATCAATGCATCCCGCAATTTCTGTAGTTGTTCGTATCCAATCGTTTACTGTATTTCTCAATTCATCCCGAAACGGTTCATAAGTACGCCAGCCATAGATTGGCAGAAGCGTTCCCATATAGACAGTAAGCCCAAACTCTTTTGCCCAAGAAATATAGCGTTTCAAACCTTGAATCAATTCTTCCGCCGTCGGCAAATCACTCCATGGACGGAACGGATTTACCTCGACACCTACCGGATGTATAATATCATTGATACCATGTTGTATTATCACGGATTCTGCTCCCGTTACTTTTGCCTCACGCGGAAAGCGAATATCCCCCTTTAATCCATAAGAGTCGTATGTAATATTTTCATACTGCCGCAGAATTCTTGTCCCGCTTGCAGCGCGCCGCACAATTGCAGTATGTTCTATATTTTCCGCAAACAACCGCAGTGACAAATAATCCGGCCATGCCTGCGAGGTAATGGAATCGCCGTAGCAGATTACGGCACGATTCGTGTCCGAAGTATAAATTTCCACATTGCTTAGAAAATAAAACCAATTTGTATTCCTAGTGTAATCTAGTGGCAGTTTTGCGCTTTCTGCGTAATCTCCCACACAATAAAAACCCTTTGACAGCGGCCCTGTGATGAAAACAGCAGAACGCATTAAAGTAAAATCTCCAAAATATAAACTGACACTGATGTCATCTCCTCTTGTTACCGCAAAGGTGATTTCATCACTGATTACAGCCTCACCAGCCGGAAGAACAACACTTTCTTTTCCATCAAATGTCACCGCCACGCTGCTGCCCTCTACAACTGCACGTCCCCCATTTTCCTTTGTCTTTGCCACAAAAACGCGTGTCACACGCACTGCCTCCGTACCGCAAAAGTTATCCAATGTTATCTTTAATTTCGTACCATCAAACATGGGGCGGATGGGATAGCGAAGCGTTAAGTCCTTTGCATAATTTTCCGGACGCCTGTCCGCTATTGAGATTGCATTTCCCCATGTTGTAATGTATTTTTGATGATTTACATTCGTATCCATAACAAAAACTCCTTGTATCTATTATGCCAGCCCAATGCAGGCGCTTGTATTTTTAACCTTTTATCAGTATACCACAGAAATGGAAAATATTAGAACAGGTTTTAGCTTTTTCTTAAAAAAATTATAAAATTGTATGTAAATCATCTTTGTCATTTGCGATCCGATTATCCAGGATATCAAAGCACATCCTCCTTATTCCTGCGGCGCTTCCAAGCAGCAACTGCACCAATACCCAAAACTGCAATCAGTACGGGAATCACGACCAGCACTATAACATATGGCGTTGTAATCAGCGTATCCTCCTCAAAAAATATTGTAACTGGCTGCTTCCCTACTTGTGCCCATTTACTTGTTGTCACCATAAAATTTGACGGTGCAATCTCTGAATTTTTTGTTCCTCTCAGTTCATTCCCTGCAGCGTCACTTGCATAAAATAAAAGCGATAATTCAGACTCTTGTTCGGGTATGGTAAATGTTGCAACTTCTCCCTGCTCCTTTACAAGGGCACAGTAATCCCATTTTTCTAACTGCTTGCCCTCTTTATTTACAAGAATAAATTCTGCTTCTTTTAGATGAAAGTTATCCGTAACCATTACATGAAACGCTTGTGACGCCCCGCCATATACTTTTCCGGTTTCAAGACCTTCAATTACAACCCTAGGCGGCGTATCGTCAATTACAAACTGAATATCCTCTCCATTTAACTCCAGCGAATTATTAACCTCATTTCCGGCTTTATCCTTGGAATAGAAGCCGATTCGGTAAATGCCCTCCTTCTGAAAATTTTCCTTACCAATTTTATATTTATAGGTATATCCTAATTGTTCCGATCCGCTTTCTTCTTTTGTAAATACCACTTTATCCGTAATCATCTGCCCATTTCTTGATAAATACATATGAAAATCTTCAATCTTATCCACATTCATCTCGATAATTTCCATATCTGCAAGTTCATTATAAGTATTGTAATACTTATCCATTACACTGGAAAATCTTGACATATCATAAGTTGAACCGCGGCGGTTTAGCGAAAAACGGAGTGTCTGGGTTTGCTGGTTGCCTGCCAAATCAGAACTTGTCACCGTTAAATAATAAACATCATCTTCCTTTTCTGAAATATCTGTTAATTGATATGTAAATTCTGTACAATTGTTGTAAATGGTTTCCTCTTGATTTTGATGGTTGGATATTTTTACTGTACCTGCGGTTACTTCCTTTGCAACTGTCACAGATTTGCCTGTTCCTGTCGTAACTGCAATCACTGTGCTGTCTGCCGCAAGGTTCGCATCCTGTACCGAAATTATCGGAAGAAGATCTCCGGCATTTGCTGAACCATCCACAACACCTGCAATTTTGATTTCTGGTAGTTGTGTATCAATTATAAACGCAGGCGACAGCGTACTTTCCGCACGATTTCCAGCAAGATCTGTATATTCTACTCCAATCTGATGCTGACCTTCCTTTTCAAAGTACACCTGTATAGTATGTTGATCCTCGTTATGCGTCCATGCCCCCATACCCGAATAGCCGTCTGCCTTCAAATGTAATCCATCCGCAGAAAAGTTTTGCTCTGTAATTGTTATTTTAGCTGTAACCTTTGTATTAAAATATCCTTCTTTCCCTAACTTGGTATTTGCTTCATTGAATACAATTGCTGTTTTTGGAGGCGTTTTGTCAATGGTAAACGACTCTGCTTTCACTTCGTCCGCTGTATTGTCTGCTAAATCCTTACATGTTACAGACATTGTATATGCACCGTCCTCCTGAAATACCACCGTTGCATAATGATCAATACCATCATTTTTCCACTCCGATAATGGTATGGTAAATTTCTCACCATCCTTTGTAATCCGAACATCCACTTCCTTTGGATCAAAATTCAGCTCTTTAATCGTAATTTGTGCCGTTCTGTCCGTCCGAAAATAAGACGTATTTCTCTCCTTTTTATTATTTTTATCGAAAGAAATTGCAATTTCCGGCTTTGTCACATCAATTTTCAGCTTTTTTGTTGTAACTGTACTGTTCTCAGCACGGTCTAACGCTGTCACTTGAATATACGCTTCATTGCTTTCATACGCTGCAGCGTCTATCTGCTCCACAACTGCAAAACCAGAGGCTTCAATTAATTCCGCTTCGGTTGGCTGTTCCTTAGCAAAAGAAAACAATTCTTTTTGTGCTGCCTTGCCATTTCCTTTGGCGCCGACAATACTTTCCACTTTCTTTAAACCTGCACAGTTTTGTGCATCTGGCGAATCCTTCACCTGAATTTTTACAGAAATATCTTTATTAAAAAAACCATTTTTGTTTGCGCCCTCCGGCTCTAAAATCAACTCCGCAGTGCCGTCGCCTGCTGGTGCTTGGTTATCTACAACCACCCCCTGTGTCCAACCCTCTGTGGTATTTCCTGCCGCGTCCTCCGCAATGATATAGAGAAAACACCGATTGCCAGATTCTATGCGAAAGTGGCTGCCCTCCTCGAAACCTTCACGCTTATTCCAATCGCCAATACTTTTTGCCTTTCGGATTTGAAGAGAACCTTTTCCACTGATTCCATATGCTGCATCTGCGCTTCCTTCCACTGCATTTTGAAAAATATGCTGATAGCAGATGTCTTCTGCACTATCGACCGCCATATTCCAATCTGCTATTTTTACCGATAAATCCGTTGGTTCATGACAGTCAATTTTATAAAGTTTCGTTTCTTTCTGCGACTGATTTCCTGCCATATCACTAATCCAGTATTCCAATGTATAGAGTCCATCTTTTATCTCACCTGCTGTCACACTATCCTGAAAATAAATACTTTTTGCACTTAAATCATCACTTTTTACCTGAAACTGCCCGTTTTGATAATCGTTGCTGGAGCGCACACCAATGACTGCCTGCGTGTCATGCGCCAAAATGGTTACGCCGCCGCTCTCATCTTTTATAGATAAATTATAATGTATTGTTATCGGTGCTTGATACTCTCCAGTTATGACACCACTGTCATAATCTGGATATTGGAATGAAATTACAGGAACACCAGACTGCTTATTATACCACTCATTTTTCCGGCTTCCGGCTCCGGTTTCCACAGGTTCTTTCTTTGCTGCTAAGGTCTGCTGAAGCAAAATGCGTTCCTTTTGCACTTGCTTAGAAACCACACCACTTTTGGATATCGCGCGAAAATAGTAATAGCCATTTCTATTTGCCGGCTGTCCTATACCAATATGATAATTTCCGATATTTTCTGCATCAATTGGCACTGCCTCCCATGCAAGCTGCTTATTTTTTGGTTTTTTCATAGCCTCGCCAATAGGTTCATACGCCGTTTCCATTTGATATACGCCGGCAAAAGGGCAGCCCTTACCCGTATAAGAAATCTGATACTGCACGCCGTTTCTTGTCCACTTTTCTGTTGCGCCAGAATAGGGTACACCCTCGGAAAATCCTGCAACTGTAATATCTGGCGCTTTACTGTCAACAATTATCTGATACCATTTATCTTTTTCGTTGACAAGGCACTTTGTACTGCTGATATTTCCTGCATAATCCACCGCTCTTACCGCAATTGCACGATAAACACCATCTGAAAGTACAATGCGAAACGCAAATTCTTCGCCATTTGATGTGATCTTTGCTTCCTGCCAGTTTTGATCTTGTTGGGGTAACTGAAAATCTGTTGTATACTCAATTTTTTGAACTCCGCTTCCCTTATCTTCATAGCTTCCTGTCAAAACAAAATCTTTCGCATAATACCGCTCTGTTTCCGTTCTTGTAGGCGCAAAATCATTTCTATCAAAATCAAATGTTTTTAACTGCGGTGCTTCTAAATCAATTCCTACTGTAAATTTCCTTGTACCGCCTGCCATTAGCTTCGTGCTGGCGTTGCGCTTTGTATGCTCTGCCCAAAAACGGTATTCCTGCTTGCTTTGGCTGGTTTTTAAATGCACTCTTTTTCCCCTTGGCATATTTTCTTTATTTGTGACAATCGTGTCATAATATTGTGCGCCGGAATCGCTTAACGATACCTCTATTGTGTTGTTAATCCAGCCATTATGTGCCTTTAGATAGTCCAGCCATTTTTCAAACCCGCTGCTGTTTTGGGTCTGCTCAAAAGTCATTTGTTCTGTACCTGACTTGGAATAGAGTTTTATCACAAAATCTTCATCGTAAAGCGCACTGTTTTCTACTGCAATATCTATTATTTCGGAATTCGCATGATACACTTTGCTTCCTGACGCTGATACTTCTATTTTTGTGCTGCCTACACCTGTTACTTGAAAGGGAATTGCATTATTTTCCGGTGAAAAGGAAGATGTGCTGTCGTTAATAATATTGATAACGTTCGTGTTATTATTTGCTATGTGATAGATTATTTTATCCTTTTCTTCTTCGGCGATCTCCTGATATGGCAAGGATTTCTGGGCAGTATCTGCTTCGCTGCTTTTCTCATAGATATCTACAGTGAATTTTGTCCGATCGCTTTTCCCAAAATATGTACGATAATCCAATGGTAGTTCTCGGTTAACGGAAAGGTTGAGTTTAGCTTCCCGCGCCAATAATTTTAATTTCCCAGTGATTTCGCTGCTGCTGTATGGTGCAAATGTATTTTGGGAAGAATCTTCTTGATATGTAAATACTGCGCGTATTGTGTAATTGCAGTCTGCTTCCAATTTAGGGAAGTTACTGTTGGTAACTGGCAGGAAATACTGATTTATCCCATTTTTATCTTTTTCGCAAATCAAATCTGCAGCATTTACTACAATTTCACCAGGTGGCTGCGCAACAGATAAATCACTGCCTTCCGTTTGCTGGGGAGGGAGCTTCATAGGTGATGATTTGTCTTGTTCTTCCTGTTGCATTATTGGCTGGATATAGAAGTGAATACGTCCCTTCGCATTGCTTTCTGCGGGATTATCTGTTTCTTCTGTTTCGTTGCATAATAAAGGTTTATCTAATTGATTCTCTTTGCCCATTATTAGCAGTTCATCTGTTAAATCCTTTCCGTTTGCAGTTAATTTAATTTGAATAGGGAGTAATTCAAATATTTTTATCTGCTGCGGCAGAACCATTTGCAGACTGGTTTCAATTGGATAAATTTTAATTTTAAGTTTTACTGCTTCTGACGCTGCGCAAAACGGCGTTGCTTTCAAACGAATACTCACGACTGCTTCCCCACCATCAGGCTTATTTATGCCTATAACCTTTATATAATCCCGCTGTATATCAGAATTTTGATGCATTTGGCTGCTTTCTGGATTATTGCTTTCGTTTTTCTCGCTTTTGCCTTCTTTACTTTCACTTTCGTTTTTCTCACTTTTGCCTTCTTCACTTTCGTTTTTCTCACTTTTGCCTTCTTCACTTTCGTTTTTCTCGCTTTTGCCTTCTTCACTTTCGTTTTTCTCGCTTTTGCCTTCTTCACTTTCACTTTCGTTTTTCTCACTTTTGCCTTCTTTTTTTTCGCTTTCGTCTTTCTCATTTATATCTTCTTCACTTTCGTCGTTCTCGCTTTTACCTTCTTTGCTTTCGCTCTCGTCTCTCTCGTTTTTACGCTCTTCGCTTTCATCCTCGTCTTTCTCATTTTTATCTTCTTCGCTTTCGTCTTCTATAGACGGACTTTCGTCTATATTATCTTCCCAACTTTCCTGCTCATTATCTGGTACATATGAATGATTATAAACGACTGCCTGAACAGCTTCTTCTCCTTCCTCCACCACAATCTCATAATTTCTCGGATAGCATGGGGATAACGTACTATTATTGTTTTCACCGTTGACAAACATTGTATCCAGATATAATATATCATCGTAATACATTTCTATTTCCGATTGTTTTAACTCCAATATCTGCTGTTGCTGCGGTACTGTATATTTTATTTCTGCTATTGTAACACGCTCGCCAGAGCTGCCTGTACATTCAATTACAATACAATAATCTCCTGCCTGCGAAAAACCTGTGCGAATTGTCCCACTATTTTTAATTCCTTTACCACAGCAAAATGCCTTATCTGATTCTAGGCAGACCTCCCCATCCTCGGTTACTTTATAAACACTATAAAATAAGTTTACTTCTTCTGTTCCGCCAAGATCAGTGCTGCGTTTTATATAGATTTTAGGGGATACTTTATAACAATATTCTCCATAATATTGCCCAAATACGCCTTTCCCTTTCCAAATTACGATATCCTTTGCTGTTATTTCGCCAGAATCTATGGTGGGGGCAATTTCTGATTCAGATTCTGCTTCTTCCGATTCTGATCCGGTGTTTTTTGACTCGTCCGTTTCTGCAGAATTTGCTTCTGTCGAAACCTCTGTTCTCGTATCTGCATTTATTGTTTCTTCCGTTTCGGTTTCTTGGGGTTGAAACTCTGTATCTTTTGTTTCTTCGGTTTCTTTGGGTTGGAAATCTGTAGTTTTTGCTTCTTCCGTTTCGGTTTCCTCGAGTTGGAAATCTGTAGTTTTTGTTTCTTCCGTTTCGGTTTCCTTGGGTTGGAAATCTGTAGTTTTTGTTTCTTCCGTTTCGATTACCTCGGATTGGAGAACTGTAGTTTTTGTTTCTTCCGTTTCGGTTTCCTTGGGTTGGAAATCTGTAGTTTTTGTTTCTTCCGTTTCGGTTTCTTTGGGTTGGAAATCTGTAGTTTTTGTTTCTTCCATTTCGGTTTCTTTGGGCTGCACATCTGTAGTTTTTGCTTCTTCCGCTTCGATTACCTCGGATTGGAGAACTGTAGTTTTTGTTTCTCCCGTTTCGGTTTCCTTGAATTCTGTTTCTATTTCCGCTGATTGGAAATCTTTATTCTTCGTTTCTTCCATTTCGGGTTTCTCGGGTTTGGAAGCTTTATTTTTCATTTCCTTCGTTTCTGTTACCTCAGTTTGGAAATCTTTGTTTTTCATTTCTTTCGCTTCTATTTCCTTGGGTTGAAAATCTGTAGTTTTTGCTTCTGGTTCTTTTGTTTTAGATGCGATAGAAATAGACGCCCTTACGCCATTTATCGGCATGGACGCCAAAAAACTTACTGTCAATAAACAGACAAGTATTCTTTTTGCCAGACTTTTGTTTCTTAATTTCCTATTCTTTTTTCTCATTATACTTTTTACCTCATATGTTTTATATTTAAGAGCCTTTTATATACAACTCATAGTAAAAGCTTATCCAAATGTGTATATAAACGATTCTCAAACCTGCGTATTTATTTGTTACGTACACAAGCCTTTTGTTAGCATATACGAAAAAGCATAGGACATCAATAGGAATTTAGTACCAATGATATTTAACGATTACAGTTTAGCCCTCAAAATCTATAAAAACAGCTTTTTTAAATTTCGACCTTATTTTCCCAAAAATAACCAATTCCATAAACAGTTTTAATATAATCTGCTGCCTTTAATTTTTCACGAAGCAAGCGTACCATACCATCTAAAACAAATTCATCCAATTCTTGGTGTGTGTCCAGTTTCATACGGGACAACAACGCATTTCGCCTTAATACAACGCCTTTATTTTCCACCAAGATACGCAGAAGCGCCTGTTCGACTTCGCTAAGATCTACCGGCTCTCCCATTCGGCTGAATTTCATATTATCAAAATCAAACACATACCCATTTATCAAAATAGTACGTTCGCTGCTGTCCTCTCCAAATGCAGTTCCTATTGCCTCAAAACGTCTACTCCGTTCAAGATGTGACTCCAGCCGCTTTTTGCGAATCTGTGTTCCTACTCGCGCTTTTAACGCCGTAATATTAAAGGGCTTCATCAAACAATCGTCAGCACCCATACGCATTATTATATCAATACTTTGTTGGTCATCATTCGGTGCCAACACCACTACGCTTATCTGCGAATTTTTTTTAAGATCCTGTAAAAATGCTACACCGTTTTCTCCATGGACTATCGCCTCCATGATAATTACATGAAATTGTTCACTCTGCAACAAATCTCTTGCCGCGCCGATTGTGCTGCAGCTTGTTACAAGTGTTTCCCTATCCATAAATGCCATGCACAGCCTTTCTGACAGAGCTAAATTATCTTCTATAATTAGTATCTTGTTCATTACCGTCCTCCATTTCTGTCATAAAGAATTCCTGCTTATATAGCACAAAAATTCCCTCTTTATATGCTATGCTTTTTACAGATTTTTGTCAATATTTAGTAAATTTCTCTACAAGCTTCACCGTTAGAAACTGTTCAGAAATTACTTGTGACAAGAACGCCGCATAAATGTTCAGCTGCAAATAAGAAAATTGCAGACATAGCGGGTTATCTGGAATGGGACGAATCATTTATCAACAGAGTTCTTACAGATGGATTTGAGAGAATGAAAACGCAATATATTGGGGGAAAAACAATAGGATAGAAACTCCTATTTATTCCGTCGACTGCTATGGGCATGGCAAGAGCCTGCATAATGCAACGCAGTACAACATTGAGGACATTAGCAAGGTCTTGGGATAAAGGGCAAAAGCTAACAGGATATATGTACCGTTCGGGAGAAAATCACCCGAAATCAAAGCTGTAGTTGAATGTTCTGGTTTTAACGCCTCATCCGATATATTTGAATCAGAAGGGAAAAAACTGGCAGGAAATAGCATTTATATTATAATGCCCTTTGTAAAACTGTATGAGCAGCTAAAATATGGCAATTATGCTTCAAATACTGTTATGGATGGTTTTTTAGCCTCAAAAGCACCTGTGTTAATCGTGCATAGTGCCGATGACAATGTTGTTCCAACCAAATATGGTTACGATATCTATTACAAAAAATAAAAGAATGATCCACGATTTCACTTTATTTGCCTTGAAGATAAAGGACATAATTATGTCTATCACGATATGACCTATATCAATCAATTGAATGCTGCATATGATAAATGGCTTGAAACGCTAAATTATGACTACAACAATGCCAATCACAAAGAGCAGTTTGCAGTTGATAAAGCCAATTATATCAATAATCACCTCGACCGAGATAAATGGTCTAATATGTTAGACGCAGAACTGTTTGAGCGTTTTGTAAATTTTTATGATGCATCATGAAAGGAATAATGCAAAATGTGAATGATGATATTTCTCCCAGCTTCTACACACTACGCCAAAAATGCCGCAATTACCACGCTCGCCACAAGCCCTGCCAGTGTAGAAAGCAGGGCGCCGGAGAGTGTCCATTTTGTTTTTGTTACGCGTGCCGCCATAAAATAGACAGACATGGTATAAAAAACAGTTTCTGTGCTTGCAAGCGCAATGGAAGTTGCAAGTCCGGCAAACGAATCCGTACCATATGCCTTATAAATATCCAGCGCAAGCCCTGTCGCTGCCGACGCCGAAAACATTTTTACCACAAAAAGAGAGATTAATTCATTGGGAAAGCCCTGCGCAATGCCGCCGATAAGCTTTCCTATAAATCTGCATAATAAATCCAAAAAGCCGGAAGCGCGCAGCACGCCGACCGATATCATCAGTCCAATCAATGTCGGTACAATTCCTACGACTGTTTTCAACCCATCCTTCGCACCTTTTGTAAAACTTGCGTATATATCTTTTTTCTGAGAAAGCCCCATTGCCACGATATAGAAAATCAGCGCTGGGATAAACATATTTGATATTCGTTCCATAAAAATGCCCTATTTTATCACTGTCATTTATATATATTCCTGTACATTTTTGATTATGCAGTAAAAAACAGTACCATTTTCCTATATCATTCGACAAATTCTGCGTCTATAATGGGTAGTACGAAATGGAGGATTATATTATGATACATATTACTTTTTGTTATGAAACGGATTTAGATTTGACATATATGAAAAACGAAATTACAAAATGCTTTGAACAGCGCGGCGTCTGCGTATCCGCCTGCTGCTGCCACAATGCTGCTGAACTACTGAAGCGCAGCAGCAGCCAGCTTCCCGATATCCTGTTCTATGATTTGAATGGGGAACAAGGACTGATGCGGAAAGCAGCAATTGCAGTGAAGAAAAAACAGCAAAATATGGTTTCCGTTGTTTTTGCCCAGAAGGACACTACTGCTGCTATGGAAGATATTCTGCTTGAGCCGCTCTTTGCAGTGCCAAACAAAAGCCGCAAGCAGCTCTGGACATATGCTTCCCTTGCCTATGAAGCGGCAATGAAGGACGAGGATACTTTCACCTATTACCGCAGACCAAGTTATATTAAAACAGCAGTTCAGGATATTCAATATTTTGTGTCGGAAGGGCGCCGCACACATATTGTATCGGCAGACGGATGCAATACCTTCTACAAAAAGCTAGATGAAGTAGAAACGTTGATGCAGAATAAAAACTGCCAGTTTCTGCGTATTCATAAGTCATATCTTGTCAATGCAAGCTATATTGCCGGATACAGCCGCAACAGCATAAAACTAACAAACGGCGAGCACCTGCGCATCAGCAAATACGCCTATTACAAAAATATTGTCGAACTTATCCGTTCCTCATCTGTCTCCTAACAATTTGTCTTAACTGCCAATTTTATTATGGCATTAAAACAGGAGCATTCATCTCTATTAAGGTATTCCCATAACTATCAGGTGTTAAATAGGCATTATTCATACCACACCAGCCTGCAGCCGGTAGATTATTATGGTTTATAACCGCTAACACTTGATGCTTTGCAATGGGGTAAGGATTTGGCAGCATATTGGGGATTCCCCAAATATTGGCTGTCGGCTCTGTTTCCAGTTTGGGCGTTGCGATATAGTTAATTCCTTCCGGCAAATCAATGGCAAGCACCTCGGAAATCATTCTCGTTTTCAGTGCATTTTCCAGCTTTTCCATATATTCAAAGCTTTCTTCTGCCGTCATCTCATGCACAAGTCCGGCTGGTGCAGAACTGGTAATCCCCGCCCGATAAAGCATTCCCATCTTTTCAAGTGCTGCAAGCGCCTCCACCTCTAAACTTGTATTCACGTTGTTCTGACGATAACTATTGCTGTCTTCATAAGCAACGGCGCTTGCCCTCACATTCTGAAAGGTCAAATTCAGCCGATTCTCCGGCGCAAGTGACTGAAACGTCATTACATAGGGGCATAGGTAACTCTTTAAATAGCAGTTTCGCATAATCAGGGCTGCCGTGCCTCCTACTGCTAATGTCGTAGGATCGTGCAGATAAACACAGCTTCCGCCGCCTACAGATATCAATTCGCAGCCCTCAAAAATAATCTGACACTCTCCGCGGCTTCCTGCACCAACACAATGGCTGTTTTCCGAAATAATTCTGCAGTTTTCAAATTTTAACTGTCTTCCAAACAAAAAATTCTGATCAATATGTACGGCGTAACCGCTGTAATTTTTCTGCCGCTCCCAGCTATCGCCAATTAATTCTTGATTGATCTTTTCAATTTCTTCCGCAGTAGGCGCCGCTTGTTCCACGCCGCTGTCCATCCCGTAAATCGTTAAATTCGACACCGTTCCTGCCGCAATCGTCAGTGGTACTTTCCTATAGAAAGCCGTATCATACTGTAAAATACAAACATCTCGACTTATTCCCATCAACGTAAGTTCTTTGTTCATAATTTCCACATTTTCATTGTAAATACCGGGATAAATAATCAAAATATCACCATCAACAGCAGCGTTTACGCCCTCCTGAATTGTCAGGAAATCGCCGCTTCCATCTTGGGAAATAATATACTGCCTTGGAATAGGATTGGGCACTACAGGCAGCATCTGCTGGTTTGCTTCCTCCGCCGCAGCCACAGGAAGCACCAAACCCGATAATATGGCAATGAACAATAATATTGTAACACTGTATAGCATCCGTATTGTTTTTTCTATCTTTTCGTACATTTGTTTTTCTCCCTAATTTTGCAATGGCGGTATCAAACAAGGAAATTCCACTGCTCGATTCCGCCATACGGTGCATCACTTTACCACTTCGCTATGGATACGATTTTAATATATTAGAGCGGATATGTCAAAGGTAAACTACTTATTCTTGATTTCCTTCCGTCCACATAAGAAGAAACTCATGATTGTTTAACTTTACCAACTGCGGCGTAGAAACTACCACATTACTTTTATTGATATAGTTTTTAATTCAATGTATTTTAGTTGTGCTGTTGATTATGCCAATTGCATAACTTCGGCTTCAATTTCCTTTAATTCCTCAAATGACAAGAGCGGAATATATTCAGCAATTTCTCCCAGTGACATTTTACCTTTTTTTATCATTCTCGTTGCTGTTTCCCTTGCATTTTTTAATTCTGCTTCATTCCTCATATCTTCCATAATCTTACACATAGCCGCAACTCCTTTCTCGTCCTGCTTAAAATATCGTGCCCTTTTAGCAAGCGCCTCATAATTCATATCGTCGGGGTTCGTGCATGAATCCTGTTGATGTGTCTGCTCTGTTGTACTCAAAAATATCACCTTCTTCCACTGCCTTTATTATACATCTAACAATCCTTTTTGAAAACTGAATTTTTCGTGAATTTTCTTTAACTCCACATTATTGCGCTTTTTATTTTGAATAATCTGTGTTTGGGTTCATAGAGGGCATACATTTTTGACAATTCCTTTAGCCTGCTTAGTTTCTGCCCCTTAGAAAGATGTACCATTTCCAACTCTTGGTATTTCTGCTCCCTGTCCGCCATAAATTTTGCAAGGCTATCAAAGCTGTCTATCTTCCTTATCGTGATAAATTTCTCCGCATTGTCGGCTGACTGCAAGGCGGTTCTGTTGGATAT
>ERZ778516.964-NODE-964-length-23127-cov-5.032680_pt1 | contig 23127 bp, 18 predicted proteins | sample MGYA00510342_ERZ778516 | MGnify/ENA primary metagenome ERZ778516 (study PRJEB29527, sample SAMN07138961) | mouse gut metagenome | material: feces | host: mouse | place: China:Nanjing | collected 2016-01-25 ... | reverse complement strand
AACACTTATACCCGTTTTCTGTCTGTGAATTTTTTTTTTTTTTATCGTTTTCAAAAGATATAACATAAAAATGGAAAAGATATTTTTCCGAAGTTTTTAATAAATTTCCTATAAATTAAAAACATGCAGGCGGTCATATTGAGAAATTTTCATTCTAAATATGACCGCCACTATTATATTTGTATTCTTTTATTTTTTATATTTGCTCTATCCCAAATCAGCTTCATCGCAAAGCTCAATTTCTTCTGTTGCTTTTCCATCCGTTTCAAAAATAATAATCTCATTTTCTCCTTTTTTCAAAAACGGAGCCGGTATATAAAGTCTTTTCTGAGGTCCAATCTCCCAGAACCGCCCAATATTTTTCCTGTTTACAAACACACAACCCTTTCCCCATCCTTCAAAATTAAGAAATGTGTCTCCAAGCTCCTCAATTTCAAAACAGCATCGGTAAAATGCAGGTGTGCCTTCTTTATATTTTCCTGAAAAATCAACATTTTCAATGTTTTCAAGCGGCAGAGGATACATTTTCCAATTGTGATGCATATGTCCGTTAATCTGTACACAACCGTCAATTCCCTTGCGCTGTTCCTCCATTCTTGGACCAAAGTTGACGCGCCCCATATTCTCCACAAGAATATCAATCACAGAATTACTGGTTATTTCTGCATTTACATTATGTTCCTCCAAAAGCTCTCTGTCATAAAGCACTTTCACAGGATTTTCATCTATCAAAATATTGGCTCTGTCATTCGCTTTCCAGAGTTTGATTTTTTCAAAGCTCTGCTCCTTTTCCAGTGTAGAATGATACAGGACATATCCATAATTTTGCCCCAGTTTCTCCATGGATACTGGATATGGAAGCTCTTTCGGACTGCTGATAGAATCCAGTGTTTCAAACAGACTTACTTTTTCCTGAATCTTTAATCTTCCATATGCTTTTCTTTTTATCTCTGTTGAAAAAGAAACCTCTGGTATGGCTGCGTATTTCGAAATAACTTCCTGATATCTTTTATATTTTTCGGTAATCTGTCCGTCTTCTGTCAATATTCCGTCATAATCATAAGAGGTCACATCTGGCGTCAGTTCATCATAATAATTGGAACCATTCATAAATCCAAAGTTTGTACCGCCTTCAAACATATAAATATTCACGTGACCGCACGCCAGCATATCATCAAGGTCTTTCACACTCTGTTCCAAATTACCTGTCATATGTCCGCCGTTGCCCCAATGGTCAAACCAGCCTACCCAGAATTCCGTACACATCAGCGGCCCGCCGTCTGTATATTTCTTCAGAACCTCAAATCGTTCCTTTGTATGAGAACCAAAATTTCCAGTAGGCAGTACGTTTTTTATATGACCACAGGACAGAGATTCCTCATTTGGTCCGTCTGATGTAACAAGCGGCACTACTGTGCCTCTGTCAGTCATCATTTTTTTCATTGCTTCCAGATAAGCGCCATCGCTTCCATAATATCCATACTCATTTTCCACCTGCATCAAAATAACGGGACCGCCATAATTAATCTGAAGTGGAGAAATAATTTCAAACAATTTATCATAATATTCTCCAACATGCTTTAAATAAGATTCGCAACTTGTACGTATCCTAAGCCCTTCCTCTGTCAGAAGCCATGCCGGAAGCCCGCCAAACTCCCATTCCGCGCAGATATATGGAGACGGTCTTAAAATCACATATAAACCAAGCTCCTTTGCAGTATCTGCAAATTTTTTAATATCCAGCATCCCTTCAAAATGGAATTCTCCTTTTTTTGGTTCATGCATATTCCATGGGATATAAGTTTCCACTGTATTGCAGCCCATCGCTTTCAGCTTTTCCAGTCTGTCTTTCCAATATTCCGGTACAACACGGAAATAGTGGATTCCTCCTGAAATAATCTGAAATGGCTCATTATTTAAGTAAAAAGTATCTCTATATTCAAATTTTCCATTCACCATAATTTTCCTCTTATAACCTTTTCTGTTTTATAATTCTTTCTTTTTAATAATTTTTTCCTTTTCACCATAATAAAAACTTTTCTGTTCATTATGGAACACTGCATCTATAATGTATGAATAAATTTCAGAAAAGCCTTTCTGCCCTCCGGCGTACATTTATAAACACCTGCATCTTCCAGCACATGTACAAACACAGCTCCGATTTCTCTTTTCAGAATATCCATAACATTATTAGTAGTAATGTTATTGTATTTCGGAAGAAATTCCTCTACCCAGTCTGCATGTTTTTCCAGCATTTCATTTTCTCTGATATTTTTACCCTCTAAAATATATTCTGCCAGAAGATTCATCTCATCTTTTAATCTCGCTGGAAGCACCGCCAGCCCCATTACCTCAATTAATCCAATATTCTCTTTCTTAATATGATGATACTGGTCATGTGGATGAAATACGCCCAAAGGATATTTATCAGTAGTAATATTGTTTCTCAATACAAGGTCTAATTCAAACTTTTCTTCACGCATGCGGGCAATAGGAGTAATCGTATTATGTGGTTCGCCGTCTGTCTCTGCATAAATAAATGCATCCTCGTCTGTATAGCTTTGCCAGTGATTCAAAATATGCTCTGCCAGTTCAATAAGCCTGTCTGTATCTTTATGACGAATACGAATCACTGACATCGGCCACTTTACAATTTCCGCATCTATATCTTCATATCCCTTTATTTCTATTTTCTGTTCCGCTTCCGCCTTTTCCATTGCAAAGGTATAATGTCCTCCCTGATAATGGTCATGGCTTAGAATAGAACCTCCTACAATTGGCAAATCCGCATTAGAACCAATAAAATAGTGTGGAAACAGTTTGATAAAATCAAATAATTTCACAAAAGTATTTCGTTCAATTTTCATCGGAATATGCTGCTTGTTAAAAAGGATACAATGCTCATTATAATAAACATATGGCGAATACTGAAATCCCCATGGACTTTGATTAATTGTCAAAGAAATAATTCTGTGGTTCTGTCTTGCAGGATGATTGATTCTCCCTGCATAGCCAACATTTTCATAACACAGAAGGCACTTTGGATAACCTGACTGTTTCGCCGATTTTGCGGCCGCGATTGCCTTTGGGTCTTTTTCAGGCTTGGAAAGATTAATCGACAAATCAATTTCCCCATAAGGACTTTCCGCCTTCCAGCGCACATCTTTTTTGATTCGGTAACGTCTGATATAATCTGTATTCTGACTGAGCTGATAAAAATATTCAGTTGCTTTTTTTGGACTTTCTTTATAAAGCTGCCAGAATTTTTGATTTACTTCCGAAGGTCTTGGGGTCAGACATCCCATAAGCTTTGTATCAAAAAGGTCACGATAGCCAATTGTATTATGCTCTAAAAGATTCTGTTTGGCCGCATAGTCCAAAAGTTCAGTTAAGACTTCTTCCAGATTTATTTCCTTCTCCTGTGCTTTATCCGGTTCATAAGAATCCTTATTTAATATCTCCAAGATTCTATTAACAGCATAAATACGGTCTTCTTCATTGATTAAATCTGTATTTATACCATATTGGACAAGCTTTGCAATACTGTTATCTATCATTTTAAAATTCTCCTTCCCTTGTAGTCGTTTTATTCTCACATTCTAATTATTAAATTAATCATTTATAATAATTAATCAAGTCTCTGCGGACCATCGCCGATATTTACCACATAAAAATCTGCTTTATATCCGATTTTCTTTTCATATGCTTCACCGACATTTTTAATAAAATTATCTATTGCCTCTGTTTTTACAATGCTGACCGTACAGCCTCCAAATCCCGCTCCTGTCATTCGTGAGCCAATCACTCCCTCGCATTTCCATGCTTCTTCTACCAGAGTATCCAGTTCAATTCCTGTTACCTCATAATCGTCTCTAAGAGAAATATGAGACTCGTTCATCAGCTTTCCAAATGCTTCAATTTCATTATTTAAAAGCAATGTCACAGCGCAGACAGTTCTCTCATTTTCATAAACGGCATGTCTGGCGCGCTTCTGACGCACAGGATTTTTTATGATATCTTTGACTTCTTCAAATTCTTCAGAAGTCAGCGCTCCGAGATTTGGTACATCTTTTACTTTCTGTATTTCTGCAAGAGCTGTTTCGCATTCTTCTCTTCTTTCATTGTATTTTGAATCTCCAAGTCCCCGTTTTTTATTTGAACACGCAATTACAATTTCAGCACCTTCAAGCTTCACAGGAGCATACTGGTAGGTAAGGCTGTTTGTATCAAGAAAAATTGCCTGTTCCTTTTTGCCCATAGCGATAGCGAACTGGTCCATAATTCCGCAATTAACGCCATTATAATTATTTTCAGAATATTGTCCGTACAACGCCAAATCAATATTGGTTAATTTATCATAACCAAACATATCGCGAAGCATTACTCCCGTGACTAATTCCACCGATGCAGAAGATGACAGACCGGAACCATTTGGAATATTTCCATATAACAGAATATCAAAACCCTGTTCTATCGCATGGCCTTTTTGAAGAAATGTCCACATCACTCCCTTTGGATATGCAGTCCAGTTTTCATCCTGCTTTGGATTTAATTCATCTAAAGAGCCTTCAATTACACCGATTTTTTCAAAATTTATGGAATAAAAACGCAATTTTGAATCCTCTCTTTTTCTTGCCAGCATATAAGTGCCAATAGTAAGTGCGCATGGAAATACATGACCTCCATTATAGTCGGTATGTTCTCCAATCAGATTGACACGCCCCGGCGCAAAATAGCTGCGGATATCTCCGTCTCCACCAAATTTTTCTACAAAACATTCCTTCATTTCATTTAACATTTCTTTCTTCATTTCTTATTACCTCCATATATAAATTATATTACATTTTTAATATTGTTTTTAAAAGGATAGTTTAGGCAATCAATCTCCTAGACTCTTTATTTTCAAAAAAATAGTTGCGTTCTGCTGATAGGATTATTATAATGAGAATATAACAATCTGACAATCATTATATTCGCAAATATTTGCACTATATTGAGGTTTTGTAAAAAGGAGAAGTTTTATGCAGTTAATTACAAATGAACAGCAAAAAGAATTAAAATCACACGGAAGCTTTGAATTTCCAGTATTTGTGAGTGAAGAAGTGCTGTCGCATTATGAACGCGGCTCCTTTTTATGGCACTGGCATCCGGAGATTGAACTTACCTTTGTAACGGAAGGAGAAATCAGCTATCAGGTAAATGATAAAATATATACTCTTCATACAGGAGAGGGACTTTTCTGCAATTCGAACGCTTTACATACAGGACATATGATTGACCAGAAAAATTGTTATTATATCTCGATTACCTTCCATCCGCGTATAATATATGGATACGAGGGAAGCATCCTGCATCAGAATTATGTAAAGCCTGTGATTACAGCAGGCTCTTTTGGCTCATTTTTTATATCGCCAAAAATTTCATGGCAGAAACAAATTCTGGTACTTATGAAAGAAATTTATCAATTATTTTTTGCACATAAGGATATGTTTGAATTTCAGATTCAACAGAAACTTTCGGCTGTCTGGCTGTCTATTTTGGAAAATAAAAAAGAAGATTTACAAATATCTGTAAAAAAAGAACGTGCAGGTCATGATTTAGAGCGGATTCGGGAAATTTTAACTTATATTCATACACATTATATGGAAAAAATTACATTAGAGGAAATCGCCGCACAGATTGGTTTATGTAAGGGGGAATGTTGCAGGTTTTTTAAAAAGCATATGAACCAGTCTCTGTTTGATTATATTTTATATTATCGGGTGGAAAAAAGTCTGCTTCTTTTGGCACAGAAAAACCTGTCTGTGACAGAGATTGCCGAGCAGACAGGTTTTTCAAATTCCAGTTATTATGCCAGAGTATTTAAGGAGCAGATGAATTGTTCACCGAGCCAGTATCGGAATAGATATATGTTATCTTTTACCATTCATTAATATTTGGTCTTGATACTCTCCACCACTGTTCAAAATCCTTTGTATATGTGCTTAAAATTTTTGAAATATCTTTTGTTGGTACATAGGAAGATATCTCCTGAAATTTCTGTACAAATGCATCTGCATCGTTCATTTCCTGTGTTTGTGCCAGCCTTTTTCCAAGCTCTGTAAGTTCTGCTGTCTGATGAGATATTTCAGTTACCTGTTCTTCAAGTCTTCTGTTGCATGTAAATAAAATTTCATTTTCCTGAAGAATAATTCTATACAAGCTATATATTATTTCATTTATTGCATGTAACTTCATATATCCGTCAATCGGACAGCTTTTCATAAAATAATAATAATTCAGCCAGAAATCAGCATAAAAAGACATCATTTTCTCTTTCTTTTCCGATTTCTGAAACACTGGAATTTTTGCAACAATTTCCTCTATTTCAGGGTCATGGCTGAATAATACCTGAGCTTTTACAAAAGCATTTCTGGCAGGTTCGCTTCCTTTTTCCGCTGCTTCCTGCAAAAATCCTTTTGTCATGTATTTGATATCAAAATACCCACCCTCATAAGTACAAAATCCGGAAATTGTTTCGGCTGTACTATTCGTTTCTTTTTTCTCTTTATATATTTCATCGCTTACAACTACCATTGCATCCAAATCCGAATCAGGCCGTTCATTTCCTTTTGCCACAGAACCTCCGAAAATCAGAGCGATAACGTCTTTTTCCATAAAATATTTTTTCATATTTTCCAGTGAATCTTTATGATGTTGGTACATAATCTACTCTCCATATGCTCTGTAAATTTTAATTACTTTAATTTATTTGTGACAGTAAAAAATTTGTGTCTAACAGTTTATGTTAAAAACTATTTGAATTTATTATAACAAAATCAGCAGAAATTGGAAACAATTTTTTTAACTTTTATTTTTACTTCCTTTTCTTTCTCGTCTTCTGCCAATAACACAATATCTGCCACGTCAATTTTCTCAACGCTTCCCATAGTTTCATTACAGATATATTCTGTCAATTTCTGTTCTATTTCGCCATCAAATTCAAGCAGAATCTTATCTGTAATTTCACATCCAAGCTGTTTTCTTGTATCCTGAATCTTTCGCACTATTTCTCTTGCCATACCCTCCTGCTTTAACTCTTCTGTCAGTGTTAAATCCAGTGAAACCACAATTCCTTGACTGCTTGCCACATGTTGTCCTTCTTTGGCCTGATAGGATACAAGAATAATTTCCGGCGCAAAGCTTTCCTGTATATTATTTACTGTAAGAATGACTTCATCTTGTTTCAAAACAAACTTACCCTGCTTTACAGCCTTAATAATTTCCGGAATGCGTTCCGGATATCTATTTCGTATTTCATTAAAGTCAGGCGCATATTTTATATTTGCAATCTCTTTTGTCTCCTTTATTATTTCAACAGCTTTCACATTCAATTCTTCTGCAATTATTCCGCTAAACTCTGCAACCACAGCGCTTTGGGAATTATCTGACAGCGCAATTTTCAAACAACTTAAAGGCTGTCTGTTTTTTATCTGGTTTTTATTTCGTATTGTTCTTGCCAGATAAATAACCTGCCAAACCAGAGATACTTGTTTTATCAGCTCTTCATTGCAATATTTCTCTGAAATATCCGGCCATTCTGTTAAATGTACAGAATAATCATCTGTTAATATCTGATATATTTTCTCTGAAATAATCGGCGCTGCTGGTGCAAACAGCTTTGTCAGACTTACAAGCACATAATATAATGTTTCATATGCGTGGCGTTTATCCTCACTCATGCCGCTGCTCCAGAAACGCCTTCTTGAACGCCTGATATACCAGTTTGTCAGTCCGTCGAGAAAGTCTGTCAAATACTGGGCATATTTATTGACCTGATATTTATCCATATGAAATGAGATATTTTTCTCCGTTTCATATAACCTTGCCAGTATCCATTTATCAAGCTGATTTTCAGAAACAGGGGACTTTAAAGCACCCTGTTCCGGTTTGAATTCATCAATATTGGCATATGAAATATAAAAGCTGCACGTATTCCAGTATGGCAGAATTATCTGCTGATATGCATCTTGTATGCCAGATTCATCAAACAGCAAGTCATTTATCAGCATTGCATTTGTCTGATATAAATACAGACGAAACGCATCTGTCCCATACTGCTTCATAAGCTGCATTGGGTCTGTATAATTTTTTGACGATTTTGCAAGTTTTTTCCCATCGTTTGCAAGAATAGTCCCATGTACCACACAGTTTTTAAAAGCATTTTTATCAAATAATGCCACAGCCAAAACATGCAGATAATAAAACCAGCATCGTATCTGTCCGGTATATTCTACTATAAAGTCACATGGAAAATGTGAATCAAACCATTCTTTATTTTCAAATGGATAATGTTTTTGTGCAAATGGCACAGAACCACTTTCAAACCAGCAGTCCAGAACTTCCGGTACACGCCGCATGGTTTTGCCGCATTTGCATGGAAATGTAACTTTATCCATATATTGTCTGTGAAGATTTGTCAACTTTACTCCACTTGCCTTATATATTTCATCTATACTTCCGAGAACTCTGCGTTCTTTACATTCTTCACATTCCCAGATTGGAATCGGTGTACTCCAGTATCTGTTTCTTGAGATATTCCAGTCCCTTGCATTGGAAAGCCAGTTGCCAAAACGACCATGCTTGACTGTTTCAGGAACCCAGTTGATTTTTTCGTTTAATTCAATTAGACGTGGTTTTATTTTTTCAATATTAAAATACCATGCGTTCATCGCCTTATAGATTAATGGACGTTTACATCTCCAGCAGTGAGGATAATTATGTTCAATTGTCCCATCTGCCACAGCTTTTTGGTGTTCATATAAATATTTTATAATAATAGGATTCATTTCAATTACATTTTTCTTTTCTGTACAGGATGGATTATCCTGATAAAAATCTGTGATTTCAGATGTAAAGTATCCCTTTTCATCTACCGGATTTACCAGAGGGATTTTATTCTTTTTGCAGGTCCAGTAGTCATCTTCTCCAAACGCCGGCGCAGTATGCACAATTCCAACACCCTCTTCGGCTCCTACATAATCTGCCGAAACTACCCGAAAGGCTCCTTCTGATTTTTTTTCTTCAAAATAATTAAAAAGAGGCTCGTATTCCATGCCAACAAAATCCAAACCTTTACATTCCTTTAAAATCTTTGGAGATGTTCCAAATAATTTTGGAAAATTCTTTAAAGTATTTGTACATGCTACATAAATCTCATTTTGTACTTCTACAAAAGAATAGTTGAGATTTTCGCCTACTGCAAGACACAAATTTGAAGGCAGTGTCCACGGTGTCGTTGTCCATGCCAGTAAATAAACACATTTATTATGAATAGACAAAGAAGTTTTAAACTTTGCAATTACCCATCTGTCCTGTCTTAATCTGGTAGAATCGGATTCTCTTGTATCTGATATGGAAAGAGATGTTTCACAGTGCATACAGTACGGAGTAACTCTGTAATCCTTGTAAATAAGCTCTTTTTTATAGCACTGTTTAAATGCCCACATAACGCTCTCCATAAATTCAGGATTCATGGTCTTATATGCGCCGTCATAATCTACCCATCGTGCCATCTGTTCTACATATTCTCTCCATGCGTCATTGTTGTTTGAAACAATTTCATGGCATTTTTCATTAAATTTATCAATTCCAATGCTTTTTTCAATTTCATTTTTATCCTCTATTCCCAATAATTTTTCCGCCTGATTTTCAATGGGCAGACCATGACAGTCCCATCCCCACACTCTTGGAACCTTATGTCCTTTCATTGTCTGGTATCTTGCAGTCAAATCTTTGATAAAAGAAACCAGAACAGTTCCATGATGCGGTTTTCCGGTTGGAAATGGAGGACCGTCGTAAAATACAACTTCCTCTCCGGTCTTTTCTTCTACTGACTTTTCAAATACATTTTCCTTTTTCCAAAATGCAAGGATTTCTTCTTGAATATTTGCCATTTCGGGCTTTGCAGTTAATTCGTGATACTTCATTTTGTATACCTGCCTTTCTTATTATTAAACAATAAATATGTGAAACAATGAACATATAAAACAATAAATATAATTAGTCAAAGGTTCATTGTAGAAGTCAGGCAAAGAAAAGTTTGTAGAAGTGTTTCAATTTATACTTTTTATAAAAATAAAAAAGCTCCGTTCTGACAGAACGAAGCATATACCTTCTTCTATAAACCACTGTCAAACATACCATCATATGTCATCCCGATAACGGGGGATTTCCGACACAGCCTAATTGCATAAAGCGTTCAGCCTGTGGCTCAAAAGTGATATTCAAAGTAATACTACTCTTGTTAAGCTCTCACCATACCTTAACTCTCTGGGAATTTCGTAATACTTCTACTGTCTTTTTCATTGCCTTGTGGCATATTATAATCTCTGTATGAAAATTTGTCAAGAAAAAACGTTATTTTTATATAAAACCAGTATTAAAATTAAGCGGTGGATGGTTTACGAAAAACATTAAAACAAGCTTGACCTTTCCCGGAATTCTGTCGGCGTACAGCCCATATAGCGCTTAAACAATTTATTAAAATAACTGCTATTATGAAAACCACAGGAAAAAGCAATATCAGATATACTCATACTTTTGTCCAGCAATAAAAATGTACTCTGCTGAATCCGATAATGATTGAGATAAACAACAGGAGAAACACTGGTTATTTCATTAAAAATACGACACAGATATTCTCTGCTGGTATGTACATATTCTGCCATTTCCTGTAAAGATATCGTTTTTGAATAATTTTCTTTTATATAATCTATTACCGTCTTTATTATACTGCTTTTTATATTTTGAACTGGAGCTTTTACTTTTGTGGCATTTTGTATAAGAAGAAAAAGAATATGATACAATGATGACTTTACATAAAATTCATACCCAAAAGCAGCTTCTTCAAATATAGTACAGATTTTTTCTATCTGCATACAGATTTCTTTTGATAAAGAAATTGGTAAAAGCAAGGATTGATTGATAATATGCTTAATATAAGACGTAAAAATTTTGTCCGATTCATTACATAACAGGCTATAATCAAACACAAGTGCAATAAAACCATGTTCTGCCTTATCTACGCTGCTTATCATATGAATAAAACCAGAATTTATAAAAACCCCTTCTCCCTTTTTCAGAATATAAGATTCTTTTTCAATTTGAACATTTATTATTCCTCTGGTAATCACCAGAAATTCAAACTCTCTATGATAGTGAAGCGGCGCCAGAAGGTCATGCTGCTGATTAAAATAATTGTTGTATAACCCAACCGGAAAATCCGGTGTTCCATGTTGCAATGGCTCTTTTAAACTTTGCTGTTTCATAACACTCCTTTCAGTCAATATCGTTTTAATATACTTTAAAAATGTTATAGATTTTATCTGATAGAAACAATATAATTGTACCATCAGAAACATAGTGTCTGCAACACTAAAAATTTCCTGCGAAATAAAAAATCTTGTAAATAAAGGAGAAACATTATGAATTTTAAACTGGATAAACATTATATTTTATTTCAAAGAGCCGGAGAAACTGGCAAAATAAGCGCCTGCGGTAAAGACAGCATTCGTTTTCAGGCAACTGCATCCGGACAGTTGACAGAACAGAACTGGACATTAATGCCGCAGAATATTCCTGCCAAAGTCTGGATAGAAAATGGAAATGCCTGTCTGGAAAATGGAAATATGCTTGCCGTAATGGAGGAATGCGGAAAAATATCCTTTTATTATAAAGGCAGAAAAATTCTTGAAGAAATGCCGGAACTGACTTTTAACAGCGGATATCGCAATTATGAAAATAAAGGAAGCAATCTTTGGAAAATTCGTGTGAGTTTTGAAGCAGATGAAAAGGAAGCATTTTATGGTCTGGGACATGAGCGTATTAATTGTTTTAACAAAAAGGGATGCACTGTTGATTTATGCCATGTAAATACAAAAACATCTATTCCATATGTTTATTCTTCTTTAGGATATGGCTTTATATGGAATATGCCGTCTACTGGAAGAGCAGAGCTTGCCAGTAACCGGACACGATGGGTTAGCGATTGCGCAAAAGGTGTTGATTATGTTATTATAGGCGGTTCTCCATATGAAGTAACAAAAACTCTTACCGACCTGACAGGACATGCCCCTAAAATACCAGAATGGGCGTTGGGCTTCTGGCAGAGTAAGCTTCGATATGAAAATGAAGAACAGGTATTAACTGTTGCGCGCAAATATAAAGAACTGGGGATTCCTTTATCTGTCATTATTATTGACTATTTTCACTGGACAGAACAGGGAGACTATCGCTTTGACCCAATATATTGGAAAAATCCGAAAAAAATGGCTGATGAACTTCATCAAATGGGCATTCGGCTAATGGTATCCATGTGGCCTACTATTAATGAAAAAAGTGAAAATTATCACTATATGTTGGAGCACAATATGTTAATGCGAACAGCAAGAGGCAGTAACAGAGTATTTGATTTTTATGGTCCGCAGGCAGAAATTGATGCAACAAATCCGGAAACAAGAGCTTATGTATGGCAGCGTTTGAAAGAAAATTATTATGATAATGGTGTTGACTGTATGTGGTTCGATGAAGCGGAGCCTGAAATCCATCCGGAACATTTTGACAATCTTGTATTATATAAGGGAAACGGAGACGAAGTGGCTCTGCTCTATCCTTATTATTACGCCAAGCTTGTATATGATGGAATGGTGGAATCAGGAAAGGAAGAGGTGGTTACTTTATCCAGAAGTGCTTATCTTGGCGCTCAGAAGTTTGGAACAGTTGTCTGGTCCGGCGACATTCCCTCTACTTTTGAAAGTCTGACAGAACAGGTGAAATCAGGACTTAATATGTCTATGTGCGGTATTCCATGGTGGAATACGGATATTGGCGGTTTCTATGGCGGAGATATTCATTCGGATTATTTTAAGGAACTTATTATCCGCTGGTTCCAGTATGGCGTGTTTTGTCCCGTTATGCGCCTTCATGGAAGCAGAATCGGCGCAGACAGGACAAGGAATATTATAGAACCCAGCGGCGATGATAATGAAATATGGAGTTTTGGCACAGAAAACTTTTCTGCATTAAAAGAGCTTGTTTTATTACGAAACCGGCTGATTCCATATATCAAAGAAAATATGGATATTGCTTCTGAATATGGCATTCCCGTTATGCGGCCGATGTTTTTTGATTTTCCATATGATTCTGTCTGCTATGAAACGGGCGACCAATATCTGTTTGGCAGCGATATTATTTTTGCTCCGATTACAACGCAGGGCTGTACCGCCCGAAAGGTGTATTTACCGGAAGGTACATGGATTTTGACAAAAGACAAAACTGTCTATAAAGGTAAAAAATGGTACGATATAAATGCTGGTATTTATGAATATATTGTATTTGTGAAAAACAATAGTCCTGTTTTATCGTGTTTTTAATAAATATTCTGAAATGCCCTGATACAGTCCTGTGAAGATGAACGGTCCATTACGGCAAAAACAATACTTTCAAATTTATCCAAAAAGAATTCCTCTAAAAGTTCTTTGTACCATAGCGCAATTTTGTTCGGGTCATTGCGGAATACCCCGCATCCATAAGCGCCCAGAATCAGATGTTTACATTTCTGCTTTGCAAAGATAGCAAGGGAAAGCTTCATACGGCGTTTCATCACCTGCTCCGCCTCTTTTACATCTTCACCCTTTAACAAGACCTGTCCCATATTCACTGCTGGAAGCGTCAGCACTGATGTGGTGACAGGTTTTTCAAGCAGACGGAATTTTCCATCGCGGAAAAATAACACATCCGGTGAGTAAATCGCGTAATTTGTATACATCATAGTGTTGCAGACACGATTTTTTTCATAATATTCCCTGTGCTCCGTCAGAGTTTTATAAAGACAGCTTGAGGCTGCAAGACTTTCCTCCTGCGCCATTGCCCCGTTTAGAAAGCCGCCGCCCGGATTTTTCGCACTGGCGAAATTCAGAACAGCGATGTCCTCTTTTCCTTCTGATGAAAGCTTTAAAATTGCATCCACAGAAGAACAATTCCAGACATAGGTCCGCTCTGATAATAAATTCTCTACTCCGCTTTTCTTGTTTGCTTTGCAGGCATTCAGAAGAGCTTCTCCCTGCTCTGGCGTTAAAAGAAAGCTTTCTTTTATGGAATGTTCCTGAAGCTTTCCGATTTCTATTTTCCTGCCTTCCGTTTCATAATATCCCCGTTCCATAATATTCAAAGTTTCTCTGGCAATAGCTTTTCGGTCCATAATTTTCCTCCTTCTTCAATCTGATTTTGCTATAATTACAGTTTACTCTATCAACAACAGAAATTCCGCAGCAAAGAGGCCGGATATCTTTCTGAACCCCCATTTTCTTCCTTTGGATATTTTCTAACTTAATTCATCAAACAGAAGCAAATCTGTTCTTTCATCTGCAAGCTTTTTTAATTCATCTGTAAAGCCCCCGGCGCCAAACAGTACATACCATACATACCGATTCTTTTTCTTCCAGTCCACGCTGTCAGCCTTTTCCTCCAGCTCCCGCAAAATATTTACACCGACAGGCTCCTGCCAGTATTTGCACTCTCCAAGAATAAGATTATTTCCCTCTGAATCAATAGCGGCAATATCAATTTCATTTTTCCCATCCCACCAGCGGCCGATTTTAGAAAAATAAAACGGCCAGCAGTTTTTTGCGTTCAGTGCCCACATCCGTTCTCTGCAGATATCTTCATATACAAAAGCTGTATGCCTGCTGATAAAACTTTGATGAATTTTGTTCATTACAATAGAAATATTTCCACTTTCAATAAAGCTTCTGTTTGGATAGATAAATGCAAACCAGAAACGAATATAATTATCCTTAATTTTATATAATCCTTTTTTGCTTTTATCAGGATTTTCTTCTGTCACTGGAACCTCTCGCTCCAATATATCAAGGTCAATCAGCGTTTTCAGATATTTTGTCAGACTGGTTGCTTTTATTTCCAGCATCGCAGAGATAGCGGACAGTTTGCTGTTTCCCGCAGCAATCGCTTTTATTATAGAAAAATAACTGCCGATTTCCGTTACCTCTTGCTGTAACAGAAAGTAAGGTTCATCATACAGATATCCGGAACGGTTCAGAATACACGACTGAACAGACTGGTAAATATCATGATTTTCTGAAAACAGTTCAATATATTTTGGTACACCGCCCGTCACAGAGTACATTTCTATCAGTTCTCGTCTGTTTTTTTCCGGAAAAAACTCATGATAATATTGAAATGGAATCTGTTTCAGTCTAATCTGAGCGGTACACCGCCCATACAAGGGACTGCTGTATAACAAAGTTTGTGATTCCATCATGGAAATCAGCGAACCACAGAGGATAACCATAATGGATTTGTTTTTAGTGTTTCTTCCCAAATACGCTGAAATATAGACGGAAATGCAGGATTGGATTTACCGATATACTGAAATTCATCTATCACGATAACAGGCTTATTGTCAAAGGCTGTATCAGCAATTATTTTAAAGACAGCCTCCCAGTTTTTTATATCTGAGCTTTTTAAAAGACTGTTCCCAATAAAATCTGCGGCTTTGTTTTTAAAATCATTTCGGTTCTGAGCTTCTGCTTCTTCGCTGGCAAGAAAAAAAAGTGCTGTTTTATCTTTTATAAATTCTGAAATCAACGCTGTTTTTCCGACTCTGCGCCGCCCATATATAATTACAAGGGAACTGCCTCTGCGTCTGTATTCGTTTTGTAAAGTTTCCATTTCTGATTTACGGTCTACAAATTTCATAATAACATTACCTCATTTTTGCTATTTGTGTTATTATAACAGAAATTATTATAATTTCAAGAATATTCTAAAGATAACTGTACATGCAGCAACTAAAAATTACCTTATTTCTTTTTTGCAATTATAATCATGGCTTCTTCCATATCATCACATACCTGTATATCTGAAAATCCCACAGAGTACAGCAATTCTTTCTCATGCTTCAAGGTCAATGGTATATCAAAATGTACAAACTGTTCATCCGGTATTTGAAATTTCATTCGTTTCTCAAAATATACTTTATGTAACAGTTCCTCTTCCTCTATACAACACGCCACATAATCGCCCAAAAGAAATACGGTCCCCTGTTTAAGCGCATGATAGATAGTTTGGTATAACATTTTCTTTTTTTCCGGTAAAAAGTGATGCAGACTTTCAAAGGAAATAATGGCATCCCACTTTTCAATTCCCATATCATACTTAAAATAGTCCATACAAATCATTTTCGGAGGATTTATATATTTTTTTGCCAGTTTATCCAGCATGCTTTGACATAAATCTACTCCTGTAACTGAAATATCAGGGTATATTTTATAGATTTCATCCAGCTCTAATCCTGTACCACATCCAAGGTCCAAGATTTTTTCACACCCTTGAGGAAGCAGCTTGGCAAATCTTTCATAGGATTTTTTCCATATAGACATATGTTCTTCATATCCTTCAATTCTTGCAGTGAAAAATCCTGACATTTCCTCTAAATTCTGGTCAGCAGTTTCCAAAAGCCACTCTTTTAATTCATTCATATACTTGTCTGTTGTTTCACTCATATTTTTATTCTCCAATCTGGTTTATTTTATCCTATTGTATTCGATTTTTTATATATCATCTACCCCGAAATTTTTTAGAAAAAAATATGAGCTGACATTTCACATAAAGAGATTGATTTCAAAATATTCATTTTTATCAATCATACCTTTGATTTTTTCTAGCTTCGATTTATAGTGCAATTTTGGTTTACAGTCTGCATTTACGTTAAATGACCTGCCCATATCTGCCTCCTAAATAAATCTGTTACTTCCTATCCTCTTTCTGCTGTTCTCGAATAATCCTCTGTATACTTTTTTCTGATAAAAAATATTTTTCTGCCAGCTTGGAAACTCTGAATCCTTTTTGATAATCTTTATAAATCTGTTCATTTCGAACAGATAGCTCCTGTTTTATTTTTGTACTCTTTCCCCACTCCTGCCTGTGATTCTGCTTTCTCGGAATATAAATATTCCTTCCGTCTACATATTGCTGTATCAATTCAATCACTTCTGCAGGAAGAATTTCTTCTGCTTTTATATAGCCCATATCTGTCTCCTGTTAGAATAAATTATAAGAAACAGCAATGACTATAACAATCCTTTTCAAGCCTGCAATAGCCAATGCTATGCGGCTGTAATATATTTTTTCATATACAAATCACCATCCTTTTCGCTTTATTTTGTTTTGCAGATTTTCCTGAAATTCAGTATAACAAATTTGCAAACTCTTGTAAATGTAAATTAAAAATTTTATGCTTCTTGTATTCTGAATTGATGTTCTATTCCAAATTAATTTCGCCCTCTTCTATATATTTTCTCTCCATCTGATGTCTTAACTTTCGATTTTGGACCGTATCAAATATAATAGAAAAATCATAATCTTCAGGATATAATTCAGATGCCTCCACTAAAAGTTTAATTCTTTTATGATTAATCCATATTTTTTTATCAGGAAGCTGTACTCTTAAAATTCCTTTTTCATTTTCCGGCTGACATATAATCCCAATTTTTTTGTCAGGATATATCATTACACTGTCACCTAATTGAAATTGTCTGATATTTTTCTTTTTCTTTGACGGTTTTTTCTTCTGAATTTTTGAAATTGTCTTTTCTTTCTTGAAACAATCAGCATCAGACACATTATTCATGCCTGATTCTGATTCTTCTGTTATATCTTCCGGTATATTATTTCCATAAGCTGCTTTTATCGCAGTACGAAGCATTTTACGTGACATTCCCATTTTTTCCGCAATATAAAACGCACAGCTTTCTCCTGCTTCTCCCAATTTTAATTGATAGAGCGGCTTCAGGCTTTCTTTATCAAAAGTCATCCTTGCATTTATAATATTCTCCTCCTTTTCTGCATATTGCTTTACTTCTGGATAATGAGTTGTCACAAGAAATAAAGCTCCGCTTTTTTTCAATTCCTCCAATATTGCAACCGCGATTCCCATTCCTTCTGTCGGGTCTGTTCCCGAACCAAGTTCATCCATAATAACAAAACTTTCTCTGTCCACTTTTTCTAAAATTTCCAGAACATTTGTAATATGGGCAGAAAAGGTGGAAAGGTTTTCTGACAGATTTTGTCCGTCTCCAATATCGCAGAGAATGCTGCTGTTCATGCAGATATTGGCCTCATTACATGTAACATGCAGTCCGCATTGTGCCATAATACAGTTTAATGCCGCTGTTTTCATGGCGACTGTCTTTCCACCGGTATTTGGTCCTGTAATCACAATTCCGGAAACGCCATTTCCCATTTCAAGTGAAAGTGGCACACAGATTTTTTTATCTATCAGAGGATGCCTTCCATCTTTTATCAGAATTTTTCTGTCTGTATTTATCACTGGTTCGCTTCCGTCAAATTCCAGACTCAGTTTTCCTTTGGAAAAAATAAAATCAAGTTTTTCTATCAGTTTAATATCCTGCTTCAATACCTCTGCCCGCTCTGCTATCATATTTGTAAGAGTATATAATATCCGCCGTTCTTCATTTTCCGCATCAATATTCAGAAGCTGCAGTTCCTCATACAGTCTGGATACTGCCGTCGGCTCCATAAATAATGTATTTCCTGTGGAAGATTTATCTATGACGCTGCCGCTTATTTTAAATTTATATTCTTTTTTTACAGGAATACAGAGGTGTCCATTTCGAAAAGTTGAAAAAGAATCTGACATGCATGTTTTGTTTGCTCTGATTATGGAATCCGCTTTTTCTTTCATCCGGCTTTCTACTCTGTCGATTTCATTTCTCAGTGATTTCAGCAGCTTAGAAGCGCTGTCTTCTACTCTGCCGTTTCTAATCTGCATATGAATAGCTTCTTTTATTTCGTCTAATTCATCCAGATTTTCATCGTAATAAGCAAGAGAAATCTGATATGCCTGCCCTTTATTCAGATAATTTTTTATCCTCATAACAGCAACCATGGCTTTCTCGATTTCCTCAAGCTGCAAAGGATTCAGGCAGTTTCCTTTTTCTGCGTTTTCTACCCATTCTGTTATTCCATTTAAAGAAACGAGCGGAGGATTTCCACATTTTTCAATAATAAGTCTTGCTTCTGTTGTTTCTTTTAATTTTTTTAATAATTCTGTCTCTGATAAATATGGAGTACTGTTCTTAATTTCCCGCTTTGCCCATTCCGTAAGCGCAAGATTTCCCCATATTTCTTTTACTTTGTCAAATTCCAAAGCTTTTTCTGTATCAATCATTTTATTTTGCCTTTCTATGTGTTATTTTTAATCGAATTACCTTTTTCATCAAACCAAAAAACCATGCATATCTGCCAAAAAGCACAATAATGCATGGTTTAAAAAGCATAAATTTGAATATTTAGTGAAAACCAAATAAAAACAACATGACAAAGTCATGTCTGCTCATATCAAAAACTTAATTTATAAATGGGAATATGCACAGCACTTGTAAGACAGATATAAGGGCAGACTTCCAGACCTATCCTTCCATCAATACCCTGCAAATATTTAGTTTGCTTTCTTCTTCATTACAACAATGCTTAACATAAAATACCTCTTTCTTTTAGAATGTTATTATCATATATCAGAAAACTTATTTTGTCAATACGAAAAACAGTTTAAACATTGTATCTTTTGTAAAAAAATGTTATAATTTACTTTATATTTACCAGGGATTGTTTAAAAATAAAAAAGGAGGTACTTATGAACAAAAAAAATTTTATCCATTCAAAATGGTCTGTTCTTGTTCTGTGTACAGTCTCATTTGCAGTTCTGTTTTCGGCCGGCATGTATTTTTTGACTGACAGAAAATCACAGACAGAAAAGAATCCTTTCACAGACACATCGCCAGACAATGTATTTTTAATATTTGACAATAATTATGCATGTGTAAATACTCCTCTTACTGTAAGCTTTGTCGGAGCTTCCGGTAATGATATTACTTATCAGTGGAGTATTGATGGAAAGGAAATTTCAAATTACACGGATACTTATATCCCGACGTCTGATGATTTGGAAAAGCTTATTACGGTTTCTGCATCCGACAGGACAAATACTGTTTCCGCTTCAATTTATTGCAGCAAACTTCCAGTCATATATATCAATACAAAAAATTATATCGCAGATGTATATGTAGACGCTTCTATGAACATACAGGGAAACAGTGAATATACAGATAGTACAGATTTGTATTCTGGTAATATTTCCATAAAGCTTCGCGGAAATTCTACCAGAAAGCGTGAAAAAGCTCCCTATAAAATAAAGCTTGATAAAAAAAGTGACCTCTTTCATATGGGTGAAAACAAACACTGGGTACTGCTGGCAAATGATATTGACCATACCTTTATCCGCAATAAGCTGATGTATGACTTTTCCGGTTCTCTCGGTGCTGATTTTGCGGCAGAATCCTTAAATGTTGCTCTTATATTGAATAATGAATATCGCGGCGTATATCAGCTCTGTGAGCATGTTCGTGTTGGAAAAGAGCGTGTTGATATCTTTGACTGGGAGGAGCTTGCCGAGGATGCAGCAAATGCAATTGCAAAAGAAAAAGCGGAAAAGGAAAAATGGAGCAAAGAAGAGGAAAAAAAATGGAGAGATATCTTTGAGGAGGAATTGTGTTTTGACTTTTCATGGTTAAGTTCGCCATATACTTTTACATATGATAAAATTACTTATAATATATCAGATTATGTAAATATTCCAGATACAACTGGTGGATTTTTACTGGAAATGGATTTTTATAATCTCCAAAATTCAAATGGACTGACTACAAACTATCAACAGCCATTTTATTTTAATACACCGGAATATGGCTATACAAATAAAGCCTTAAAGGATTACGCCCGCAGATATCTTCAAAGTTTTGAATATGCTTTGCACAGTCCGGATTTTACTTATCATAATTCCGATATACATTATCGGGGATTTGGCAATCATTATGACCCAGACAAGGGCTGGATTGGAGATGAATATGAAGCCGATTACTCCGATAAGGAAAATGACGGAAAACATTATTCACAGCTATTTGATATGGATTCGCTGATTATTAATTTTTTTGTATGTGAGTTTTCCATGAACTGGGACTGTATGAAAAACAGCGTATTTGTCACAAAGGACCTTGACAGTCTTGCGAAACTAAGCCCTGCGTGGGATTTTGACTGGGCGTTTGGCAATAACAATATGTTCAATATTTTTACCAATATTCCAACAGAATGGCATACTACAAATGAATATTTTACAAGTGAACAGTATTATCAGTCGGTACAGTGGAATCGATATTTGGTTAAAGACCCATATTTTCTTATGCTTGCCTACAACAGATATCAGGAAATAAGACCGACTGTAATTGAAGATATTATAAAAGACGGGGGACTTCTGGATAATTATTATGAAAAATATTACGAAGCAGGACTTGCCAATGATAAAAAATGGCAGATTACTTATGGGCAGTATCAGGGAAAAAATTACGAAGAGTCCATGGCAGCTTTAAAAGAATTTATTACTACAAGAATCGCATGGATGGATGAACAGTTTGTGTCTTATGAAACATTTGTAAATTCGATTGGATATTATAAACCTGACAACAGAATAAATGTTACAGATATCAGTTATAATCAGGACAACACGGTTACTGTCAAGGCAGAATCTTCTTTTAACAATATTTCAGAAATTTCATTTCAGATAAATGGAACAGAAATTTTAAAAAGTACAGTTTCTTCCGACGGTACTGCAAGTATTACTTTTGATTCTTCGAAATTAGATGAAACAGGAAAAAACATGGTACAGATTCATGGAATGGATAAAGAAGGAAAATATCTGGAACAATCTACAAATTATAAAATATTTTAGATAACAGAAACACAGAATGCTTTTCTGCAACAAAACAGAAAACTGACACTTCAAGTATACTAATCTGTTCTTGAAATGTCAGTTTTTTGATAATGCTAATCAAATTATTATTTTGGCATTTTTATAACAAATTTTAACTTTCTCTTGCCAGTGCCAGCATTAATTTAATACGATTCTCCTGATTTACTCTTGTTGCACCGGCATCATAATCAATCGCACATATATTTGCCTCTTTATACTGTTCATTCAGGCTGCGAATCATTCCCTTTCCGGCAATATGATTTGGCAGACATCCAAACGGCTGTACACAGACAATATTTTTATATCCCTTTTCAATCAGCTCTGCCATTTCCGCTGTAAGAAGCCATCCTTCCCCCATACATACACCGCGGCTGATGGTATGTTCTCCAAGCTTTTTCAATTCCTGAAAGGAAATCGGCTTTTCAAAATTCGGATATTGTTTTAAGACAGACAGCATGGTTTTCTCCAGCATTTCCACATATTTTACTGCGATTCTGCTGAACATTACTCCTTTTTTATCCCCATATAACCGGTAATTTTCCATACCGATATTCAGACTGTACAATGCAAAACCCAAAATTCCGGGAACCATAATTTCTGCTCCCTGCTCTACCAGATAATCCTGAAGATGGTTATTTCCAAAATCTGCATATTTTACATACAGCTCACCTACAATGCCCACCTTCGGTTTATTCTTTTTTGTAATTGGAATATGGTTGAAATCATCTGCAATCGCGCGAAAATTACGCGCAATAGAACTTCTTGTAATTCCCTTGTTATGTGAAATCTGATTGTTTAAACGTTTTGTCCACTTTTTTGTCAGCTTTTTACATGCGCCTTTTTCTTTTTCATATGGACGTACCTGATTGCGCAAAAGCATGATAAAATCTCCATACAGCCATGCTATCAGTCCCTTTAAAAACATGGGCGCCGTTACCCGAAATCCGGTATTTTTTTCAATTCCGCCAAAATTGACCGATACAACCGGAACATAAGCAAATCCTGCTGTTTTTAATGCTTTGCGAAGCAGATGTACATAATTTGAAGCACGACATCCACCTCCTGTCTGATAAAGCATAAGAGCAGTTTTTTTGGGTCATAATCTCCGGATTCCAATGCATAAATAAGCTGCCCAATTACAATAATTGCAGGATAACAGGCATCATTATGAACATATTTTAATCCGGTATCAATTATTTTCTGACCTGAATAGTTAAGAAAATCTATATGATACCCCTCTTTTC
>ERZ778516.959-NODE-959-length-23163-cov-3.844037_pt1 | contig 23163 bp, 21 predicted proteins | sample MGYA00510342_ERZ778516 | MGnify/ENA primary metagenome ERZ778516 (study PRJEB29527, sample SAMN07138961) | mouse gut metagenome | material: feces | host: mouse | place: China:Nanjing | collected 2016-01-25 ... | reverse complement strand
GAAAATACGGGAAATTACCTATCAGAAATCTGCAGACAGCATTAAAAACTTACCATTTTCTTACGATGCTTTCCCACATTTTTTTCAGTCTTTTCACACTAATGGGTACAGGAGTTCGCAATTCCTGCGCAAAGAGCGAAACACGAAGCTCCTGGAGCATGTTGGCGAATTCGGCAAGCTGCGGATCATAGACGCCCTTACGCGAAGCAAGCTCACGCTTATAGGGGACCGTCAGTTCATGGATGCTTTCCATGCGTTCGGCGTCCCTGTTCGGATCGTTTCTCAGCCGCTCAATGCGTACCTGAATCGCTTTCATATACCGCGAATAGTGTTTGAGGCGATCCATCGGTACCTTCCTGATAAAGTGCGGTTCAAACAGATCGAAAAGCTGCTGCGTGATATCTTCGTGCACTTTTTCGTAGGCTTTGATGCCGTTAAGCTTTTGCTGAGCGAGCGCGGCTTCGGCAACAATCGCGGAAAGAAGCCTCCCGAGTTCGAGTGCGAGCAGATTCAGTTTTTCTTTGACTCTGCCGAGCATTTCCCCGAATTGTTCTTTATTCATCGGGAGCTCCTCCGTAAACGCGGCGCTTTCAATCGCAGCGTCAATCACGTCGGCTTTGATTTCCTCAAATGACGGAAATGCTTTTCTAAGGCTCACGATTGACGCGCCCTGTATCTGCGTTGTCTGAAGCGACTTCAGATTTTTATCGAGGTATTTAATCTGCTCCTTCAGAGCGATTCGAATCAGGCGCACCAAACCTTTCTTATGAAGCTCCTGAGCCTGCTGGGGATCGTCAAAGACCTCAAGAGAGCAGTATTCTCCTTTATCCACGAGCGCGGGATGTCCGATTAAAGAAAGGCCCTTGCGTTTAATTTCCATGACTTCGGGCAGTTCTCCGAAATTCCATTCCGTAATTTGCTCCTGCAGCTCTTCTGCAACTTTGCTGTCTTTTGAAGCGATATTCTGAAAGGTCTCTCGCGCCTGAGCGCTGAGCGCGCTTCTCAGCTGAGGGATGCTTCGCGACATATCGAGCTGTCTGCCGTGTTCATCCACCACTTTGTAATTCATGCTGAGATGCGGCGGCAGCATTTCCAATTTGAAATCCGCCTTACGGATATCGATTCGGAACTGTTCTTTGGCTTCGGCGATAATCGTCTCAAACAGGTCTCCTTTAGGGACCTCGTGACGCTGAGCAAAGGCTTTCGCCCAATCGGGCAGCGGCACAAAATGACGTCTCAGCCTCTGCGGAAGACTCTTGAGGAGCATCTGAACTTTTTCTTTGACCATACCGGGCACGAGCCACTCGAGTCGTTCCGCGTCAAGCTGATTCAGCGCAAAGAGCGGCACCGTAAGTGTGACGCCGTCGCGAACGCTGCCCGGATCAAAGTTATAGTTGAGCGCCATCGGGACGCCGGCGATTTCCAGTTTCTTCGGGAAATATTCGATCGTAATGCCGGAAGCGTCATGGCGCATCAGATCGGTTTTTGTCAGGTAAAGCAGTTTCTGGCTGTCCTGCTCTACCTGAGCGCGCCACTTATCAAAAGTGCTCTGACTGATAACTTCTTTCGGAATCCGTTTGTCATAAAAGTCATAAATCAGACTGTCGTCCACCAGCACGTCCGGACGCCGTGACTTGTGTTCCATCTCACGAATATCACGGATCATCGCCATATTGTGCTGCCAGAACGGCGCCCTGCTCTCGTAGTCCTCCTGTACGAGCGCTTCTCTGATGAAGAGTTCTCTTGCGAGCGCAGGATCTTTCTTAGAGAAATCCACTCTTCTCTGTCCGTACACCGGAAGACCGTAGAGCGTCGCTTTTTCAAACGCGACCACATGACCGGCTTTCTTTTCCCAATGCGGATCACTCCAGGATTTTTTCAGAAGGTGCGCTCCGACCTTCTCGAGCCATTCCGGCTCGATATTGGCGATCGTTCTCGCATATAAGCGTGACGTTTCCATTAATTCGGACGCCATGATCCATTTGCCGCTCTTTTTCGCAATGGAGGAGCCGGGCCAAGGCCAGAACTTAATGCCTCGGGCACCTGTATAAGGCGGAGTGCGGAAATCCGCATCTAAATTCTTAAAGCCGACGTTGCCCAAGAGTCCCGTAAGCAGCGCCTTGTGCAGCTGCTCGTACGTTGCGGGCGCCGTATTGACGCGCCAGCCGAGTTCCGCGACCAAATCCTTCAGCTGTCGATATACGTCGCGCCACTCACGAAGGCGTTTGACCGAAAGAAAATTCTGACGGAGCTTCTGATCGAGCAGTCGATTGCTTTCTTTATTCGCAATTTCGTTCTGCGTCCAATTCCAGAGTTTGAGCCAGGAGTTGAAGTCACTCTTATCATCACCAAATTTTTTATGCGCTTCAGCGGCTTTTTCCTGAGCGTCCAAGGGTCGCTCGCGCGGATCCTGAATCGAGATCGCCGAAGCAATAACAAGCACTTCGGCAAGCGCCTGATTTTCTTCAGCGGCCTGCAGCATGCGCGCAATTCTTGCGTCCAGCGGCAGGCGAGCGAGTTTCCAGCCGATTTGAGTCAGCTCTCCGCCTCGCTCCGTCACGGCATTCAGCTCCCTCAGAAGGTCGTAACCGTCGGAAATCGCTCTCGGACGCGGCGCTTCGACAAAAGGAAACTCTCTGACGTCCGTCAGGTGAAGTGATTTCATGCGAAGAATAACGGTTGCCAAAGAGCTTCGCAGAATTTCCGGATCAGTAAATTCCGGTCTGCGATTGAAATCGTCCTCGTCATAAAGACGAATACAGATACCGTTGGCGACACGGCCGCATCGACCGGCTCTCTGCTGAGCGGCCGCCTGACTGATCGCCTCGACCTGCAGCTGTTCCACCTTATTGCGGTAGGAATAGCGTTTGACACGAGCCAGACCGCTGTCCACCACATAACGAATCCCGGGAACCGTCAGCGAGGTTTCAGCGATATTGGTGGAAAGAACAATCCTTCTTCGGCCGCCGCTCCGGAAAATTCGGTCCTGCTCTTCGATACTCAGGCGAGAAAACAGCGGAAGAATTTCCACGCCCTTCTGCGCGAATTCGGAAAGTGCTTCAGAAGCTTCACGGATTTCGCGTTCGCCGGGAAGAAAGACCAGAATATCTCCGCTGCCCGCGCTCATCAGTTCCGAGCAGGCATCGGCGATCGCGCTCATCATTATCTTATCGTCGCTCTCGTCCGTATCTTCGATCGGACGGTAGCGGATTTGGACCGGATAGAGACGCCCCGAAACATTAATAATCGGAACAGGTTTTCCGTTGACCGGTTCAAAGTGTTTGGCAAAACGTTCCGAGTCGATCGTCGCCGACGTGATAATAACTTTCAGATCGGGGCGCTTAGGCAGAATTTCCCGCAGGTAGCCGAGCAGGAAATCGATATTGAGACTTCTTTCATGCGCCTCGTCAATGATGATCGTGTCATATGCCTTTAAGAGCCGGTCGTGCTGAGTTTCAGCAAGGAGAATGCCGTCTGTCATCAGTTTGACGGACGCGCCGGGCTGGATTTCATCTTTGAACCGAATCTTGTAGCCCACGACAGAGCCGAGCTCGGCGCCCATTTCCTCAGAAATTCTTTTTGCAATCGACGTTGCCGCGATACGGCGAGGCTGAGTGTGTCCGATCAGGCCTTTTGTGCCGCGTCCGACCATCATTGCGATTTTAGGAAGCTGAGTTGTTTTACCGGAACCGGTTTCGCCCGAGACGATCACAACCTGATTATTTTTTATCGCTTCGGCGATTTCATCTGCTCTTTCGCTAACCGGCAGCTGCTCTTCGAGCTGAAGTTTTGGCGGAACGTTTCTGACTTCGCTCTTTTTGCCTGAAGACGGTGCTGTCTCAGTCTTCTTCGGCTGTGTTTTATTTTTTACTTCTTTCTTCTTTTCTGCTTCCGCGCTCGATCCGATCTGATGGCGAAGCGCCTTCAGCTGAGAAAAGTCCTTCAAAGAAGTTCCGGGCTGTTTTTTTACCGGAACCTTGTTCTTCTGGGGTGTTTGTTTTTTCTCCGGCTGCCCAGTCTTCTTCTCTGTTCGAGGAGCCGTCTTTGGCACATTAGGCTTTTTGTGCTGCGCCGGTTTTACATTCTTTTCAGCAGCCTTCGGTTGTTCTGTTTTCTTTGCGGCCGCCGCTTTTTCAAGTTTTGCTCTTAAATCTTTAAAGTTGTCTGCCATGGCAGTGGAATTCTTTTTCAATAAGTAATTCGAGTAAGGATAAAACTTTTTCTTCAATTAGTTAGGCAAGATTATGCCCGAGACAAGGAATATCCAAACGATTAAAGACTGCGCAAATGTTTCAAAAGAAGTATCGGTGCGCCTAAAAAATCAGAAGACCGCAGCCATCCCGAATTTCTCTTAAACCAATCCGCTTAAAACCGCAGAATGAAGATCCGCAGAAAATATTCGGCGCATCAAAATCATTAAAATGGTCCCTAATTTTTATGCAACGTTTATTCTTGATTTCGACAATGACTGACACCACATCCGATATGGAAGAGCCGGGCCTTGAATGGGTTGACTGGTTCAGAAGCGTCGCGCCTTATATTCACGCCATTCGCGGCAAGACCGTCGTAATCTGTCTTGCGGGTGAAATGATCCGGGAAGATCACTTCAACAGCTTCATCGCCGATATCAGCATGATGTCCGCGATCGGCGCAAGAATTGTGCTCGTCTACGGCGTAAGGCCGCAGGTCGAGGAACTCATGGGACTGAAAGCCGTCGAGTCCCGCTACGTAAGCGGCATTCGCATCACCGACGCTCAGGCGCTCAGCTGCGTAAAGGAAGCCGCAGGCGAAGTCAGATTGGATATCGAGGCCGCTTTCTCACAGGGACTGCCGAACACTCCGATGGCGCACAGCCAGTGCCGCGTCGTCAGCGGAAACTTCGTGACCGCGCGCCCCCTCGGTATTATCGACGGAACCGATTACCAGCTCACCGGCGTTGTCCGCAAAGTAGATAAGGAAGCGATTAAAAGAGAACTCGATTTCGGCAATATCGTGCTGATCGCTCCGCTCGGCTTCTCTCCGACCGGAGAGGCGTTCAATCTGACCTGCGAAGATCTTGCCTCCTCTGTCGCGGGCGAACTTAAAGCGGAAAAACTCGCCTTCCTCACTAATGTCGACGGTGTCAGAAGATTCGGTGAAGTCGTCACCGAACTGACGGTTCAGGAAGCAAACGAATTTGTGAGCAAAAAACTTGTCGATGACGAGGATATTTACAACCTTCGCTACGCTCTTAAGGCGCTTAACCTCGGCGTCTCGCGCGTGCACATTGTCCCCTACGCGCTCAACGGCGGCATTCTTGAAGAGTTCTTTACGCACGACGGCGTGGGAACCATGATCACGTCCGAAAATCTCGAGTCGCTTAGACAGGCAACCGCAGACGACGTCTCCGGCCTCATCAAACTGCTTGAACCGCTTGAAGAAGACGGTACCTTGGTGAAGCGCCCGAGAGAAAAGCTTGAACGCGAAATCAATCGATTCTATGTGCTTGAGCATGACGGAATTATTTACGGCAGTGCAGCCCTCTACCCGTTCCCCAACGAGAAGCTCGGAGAAATGGGCGCACTGACGGTTGACTCCGCCTATCAGGGTTCCGGTGACGGCGAACGGCTTTTAAAACATATTGAAAACGAAGCCAGAAAAGCCGGACTTACCCGATTGTTCGTGCTGACCACTCGAACCATGCATTGGTTCCTCAAGCGCGGATTCCGCCCGGCAAGCGTCGAGGACCTTCCGATCGAAAAGCGCAAACTCTATAACTGGCAGCGCCGTTCACAAATCTTTATCAAAGATCTCTAGCTATTTTGGAGAATCTCTGTACACTATCCCGAAACTTTTTAAAGGAAATATACAAATGGCACATATGGTTCAGTGCGTAAAACTCGGCCATGAGGCAGAAGGCCTCGATCTGCCGCCGCTTCCCGGCGCGCTTGGCATGAAGATTTACAACAACGTCTCCAAAGAAGCCTGGGAACAGTGGAAGCATCTTCAGACCATGATTGTTAACGAAAACCGCCTTTCTATGGCTGATCCCCGCGCCCGCAAGTGGCTGATGGAACAGATTGAAGCGCATTTCTTCGGTGAAGGCGTTGCTCATCCCGAAGGCTACGTTGAGCCCGAAAAGAAGGCCTAAGCCTTTCAAGGCCGACACCAAACTCCGCCCGCGCGGAGTTTTTTATTGCCGGACGCAAATACCAACTTATACGCATCAGTCGTTTTAAATAATTTGCGAGAAAAACTTCGCAGCAGCCTGAGCCTCCGGAATGAGAATAAAAATATTATCGAAAATCCATAAATTTCAGGGAAAATTTTTCAATAATGTACTATACATCAAGGCATTCACTCATTTAGGAGATATGTGATGACTCTTAATCGTCGTCAGCTTTTTCGTCTGACCGGCGCCTCTCTTGGTACCGCTCTTGTTTCTGCCGGCTCTTCCGCCGCCTTTGCCGAACAGCCGGAATTTACCGCACCGACTAAACAAAATCCTTTGCTCTTATCCTTTAACGAAAACCCGCTCGGCATGAGCCAAAAGGCTAAAGAAGCCATCGCCAGGGCCGCTTTATACGGTTCCCGCTACCCTTTCCAGCAGGTGGTTCAGTTTAAGAAAGACTTGGCTAAATTTGTCGGCGTCACACCCGATGAAGTTCTTCTCACACACGGCTCCGCGGAAGCGATTCGCGCCACAATCGAGGCCTACAACCTGAAGAACACTGTTCTCGTTCAGCCGGAACTGACTTACGGTGACGGCGCGATGGTTGCCGAACACAACGGCATGCCGATCAAGAACGTTAAGATGGGACCGAACTGGAGTGTCGATCTCGAAGCGCTCAAAAAAGCGGCCGCTTCCGAAGCTAAAAAGCACCATGTAATCGTTTATCTGGTGAACCCGAACAACCCCACTTCGACCATTGCCGACTGCGGCTTCTTGATCAAATGGATCAAGTCTCAGCCGAAAAATACCTTCTTCGTTCTGGATGAAGCTTACGGCGAATTTGTCAATGACCCTTCTTTCAAGTCCGGTGTAGAACTTGTAAAACAGGGCTTTGACAATCTGGTCGTCCTGAAAACTTTCTCCAAGATTTTCGCCATGGCCGGTATGCGTCTCGGCTATGCGATCGGTGCCGTCAGCGTGATCAACAAGATCCGTGATCACGTCGCCTACGAAGTCATGATGAATCAGTCCACGCTGGCAGCAGCGATGGCGGAAATGAACGACAAGGAATTCCTTGCCGAATCCAAAGAAAGCAACGACAAAGCTCGTGAAATTCTGTACAAAGCTTTGGATGAACTCAAGATTCCGTATCTTCCGAGCCAGACCAACTTCGTATTTATCGACTTGAAAGCGCCCCTGAAACCGTTCTTCGAACATATGAAGGACGAAAACATCATGGTGGGCCGTCCCTTCCCGCCTGCTCTGCAGTGGTGCCGTATTTCTCTCGGAACGCCTGCTGAAATGACGTACTTCGTCGAGAAACTCAAGGAATTCCGTAAGAAAGGCTGGATATAACCGCTGCCATAGCTGAATAGGACATAACGGAGCCGCGACGGCTCCGTTTTTTAATGCCTAAAAAAAAGACCGCAGCGGTTTTAGGGCTGCGGAAAATGACGAACAATGAAAGGATAGTCAAACTGTTATGAGGCTGCGAGCTCCTCGGACTCCATCATTTCTTCAGATCGCTCGGAAACTTTCTTCGGGTCATACCGGAGTTTCTGCCAAACCAATACGAGACCAAGCAGCGCGATCGCAGCTAAGTAGCCCCACCAGCGCTGGCTGTGCGGGAGAACGAAACCGGAAATCATCGCCGGGAACATGAATATCACGGTCGAGGCCAAGAGAAGCAGACGCTCGATAATATTGCATTTTCCGATCAGCCAGCCCTGCACCGCAGAAGCCATCGTAACCATGCCGAGGCCGGTCATTGCGAAGATAAAGAAGCTCGCTGCCCAGGAGTCAATTCCAATAAGGAGAATGTCGGAATTAAAGAGGAAGAAGATCGGGATGATCGCTGTGCGGATGTCGTACAAAAAGCCCTGAATACCGACTGAGATCGGGTTTTCTTTGGCGATCGCGGCTCCGGCATAGGCGGCAAGACCCACGGGCGGCGTATCGTCGGCGAGAATACCGAAGTACAGACAGAACAGATGGGCAGCGATCAGCGGAATCACAATTTCCTGACCGTGCAGTGAAAGACCGGTGGAAAGTTCGACAATCACAGGCGCCGTTAACGATGCCATGATGATGTAGTTGGCTGTCGTCGGCAGACCCATGCCAAGAAGCAGACTCGCGACAGCCGTGATCAGGATCATCAGGAAGATGTTGCCCATGGACATCACTTCCACGAAGGATGTGATCTGCTGGCCGAGACCAAGCGAGACGCAGCCCACGATAATGCCGGCGGATGCTGTGGCAAGCGCGACGCCCGCCATATTATTGGCGCCGGCTGCCATAGCGTTCAGTGTGTTTTTAATACCAAACTTGAAGGCGGCCCAAAGATCAGCGTTGTGCAGTCTGGCAATGGCGACAGGCTGAAGAACCATAATGATGGCAAGAGCCAGAATCGCTCTGAAAACGGAGAGCTCTGCAGAATGCATCTCGACCACCAACTCCCAAATAAGCACGGCAAGCGGGATCAAATAATGCAGACCGTTTTTCAGCTCTATCAGAAATCGAGGAAGCTCGCTCTTGGGAAGTCCTCTCAAACCAAGCTTGCAGGCTTCAATATGCGTGATCCAAAGCAGACCGATATAAGAGGCGAATGCCGGAACAGCAGCGGCTTTGGCCACTTCTACATAAGGAACATTGACGTATTCGGCGATGATGAATGCGGCCGCGCCCATGACCGGAGGGGCAAGCTGTCCGTTCACCGAAGAAGCAACCTCGATCGCGGCAGCCTTCTTGGCGGGATAGCCCAGACGCTTCATCAAAGGAATCGTAAAGGTACCGGTCGTCACCACGTTGGCGATGGAAGAGCCCGAAACCATTCCGGAGAGCGCCGAACTCACCACTGCGGCCTTTGCGGCGCCTCCGCGGTACTGTCCGAGTCCGGAGATCGCCAAACGAGTAAAGAACGCGCCGCCGCCCGCGCGGTCAAGCATAGTTCCGAACATCACAAAAAGGAACACGACGGTTGCGGAAACATGAAGCGGCACACCATAGATACCCTGCGTATCCATAGTGATCTGGGAGATGAAACGGGAAAGTGTCGCACCTTTAAAGGCAATTGCATCCGGAAGGTACGGGCCTAAGAAGACGTAGGCCATGAACGCGCCGCAAATCACCGGCAGCGCAGGGCCAAGCACGCGTCTTGTCGCTTCAAGCATCAGGACGACAAGAAGCACGCCGAATATCAGATCTCGTCCGATCGGCTGCCCCGGCCGCTCGGAAATGCCGGCGTAATCAATAACAATATAAAGCGCGGCGATAACGCCTACGATGCCGATCATGAAGTCGACAATCGTGACGCGTTTCATCGCAAGCAGAATACGGAGGTCCCAGCGCGAATTCAGATTGGATTTGAGCGTTGGGAGATTGAGATAAATCAGTGCAAGCGCGAAGGCCAAATGAAACGCCTTCACGTAAAGAGAATCCAGAAGCAGCCACGAAGCGGTGGACATCTGGAAAAACGCCCATGCGAGAGCGACGATATAGGTCAGCTTAGCGGACAGACCTGTCTTATCTCCGACAATTCCTTTTTCGGCCTGCTGCTGAACCTGCTTTTTATATTCCCCGATCACATCTTCGGGCGCGTCTTTTTTAGGTTTGGGAATATACCCGGGAATGCCTGCCTGAGGCAGAAGCATTTCTGTTTTGTTCTTGTCCGTCATGGCGTCCTCTCATTTTTTTGTGGTCCCTACCGGGGGTGCGAAGACCCGCAGGCCGGCGGGTCTTCATTTTTAAGCGAAGCGGCGCTTATTTAATGAGGCCGGCTTCCTTGTAGTACTTCATTGCGCCCGGATGGATCGGAGCGGTCAGGCCTTCAAGCATGCTCTGGGGAGTCAGACCGGCGAGCGCAGGATGCAGCTTCTTGAACTGATCAAGGTTGGTCATCACTTCTTTAGTGATCGCGTAGACAACGTCATCCGGTGTATCCGCCGATGTCACGAGCGTGGCAAGCATGCCGACCGTTTTCACCTTGTCCTTGGCGTTGGTCGCGTCTGGATACTGATCCATCGGGATTTCTGTCATTGCGTAGTAAGGCGCATCCTTCAGAAGATCGCCGACCTCGGTGATCGGAACGATACGGACTTTGCGTTTGCCTGCGGTTGCTTCCTTGATGTTGCCGTTCGGATGTCCGACGGTATAGAAGAAACCGTCAATACGGCCGTCCTGCAGCACGCGGGGCGCGTCAGCCGGTTTGAGCTTTTCGTCTCTGAAGTCTTTGCCCGGAACGATACCGGCATATTTGAAAATATCGGTAGAGTTCACGCGGTTGCCTGAACCCGGGTCGCCAAGGTTGATCGTTTTGCCTTTGACGTCATTGATCGACTTGATGCCGGAGTCTTCGGCTGCGACGAATGTCACGGCTTCAGGAGCAAGAGCGAACACCGCGCGAAGCTTGGAAACGGGCTTGCCTTCCCAGGGACCTTTTCCGTTGTAGGCCATGTACTGAGTATCGGCCTGAGCGATACCGAAGTCAAGATCTTTGGAATCGATCGCGTTGATATTGAATTTAGAGCCGCCCGTGGATTCTACGGAAGCGCGTACACCGTACTGATCTTTTTTGGCGTTGACGATTTTGGCAATCGCGCCGCCTGTCGGATAGTAAACACCGGTGATGCCGCCGGTACCAATCGTGACGAATTCGGTCTTAGCCGACACGGATGCGCCGCAGAGCGCAAGAGAAGCGGCCAGAGCGAGCGGAACAAGTTTCTTAGTAAACATAAAATTCTCCAAGCGAAGTGAAAATTAACCATTAGCCGCAGCTGCTCAGCTTGTGGCGTCCGCACAGCCGCTGTATTCGGGGAAGTCGGCTCAGTCTTTTAGACCGATGCGGGTTTGCTTCTGCAAACCTTTTCTTCCTACTTGTACACATGCAAGAAGCGTGCCAACTTTATTTGTAAGCCAAATGCACGGTTTTAGACGGCCTTATCCGACCATCTGCACAGTTATGCACCGACATAGAGAATTAAGAGGATGCAATATGCACCGATTTAGTGCGCTATTTTTGGGCAAGCATTATTTAGTTCCTAAATTAAAATATCAGCCTTGTGCTTTTATTCATTTAGGAGAACAAATTGAGTCAAAAAGAATTTGTCAAACCGGTTGATCTTGAGAACCCCTATCGTCTCTTCAATTTAGGCGGTACGGTGTTTTTGGAAGTCAAAGAAGGCGACGACATCGATGTTATGCCTGCTTCCTGGGCCTGTCCTGCTGACTATACAAAGATGAGTGTCGTGGTGGACTCGACTCACTACTCCCGCAAAATTTTGAATAAGGCTGAATACTTCCTTCTGACCGTTCCGGGATACGGCATCCGCAAGGAACTGCTTTATCTCGGCTCTGTCAGCAAGAACGGCAATCCCAACAAAATTCAGGACAGCGGTCTGAAGTTCTTCAATATTGAAGGCTGTGATTTTCCGCTTCCCGAAGGCTGCGCTGCTTGGGCGCTGATCAAGCGTATTCCTGAAGCGCATATGGAAAAAAGCTATGACATGTTCGTCGGAGAAATTGTCAAGGCATGGGCCGACAGCCGTGTCTTCTCCGACAACCACTGGCATCTGGAAAAAGGCCCGGAAGAGCTTCGCTCTCTTCATTACGTGGCGGGCGGCCATTTCTATGAAATCGGCAAGAGCGTAGAAGTCACGCTCTAAACACAGCAAACGCCGAATCCGATTTTCTCGAACCCGGCGCCTAAAAGCGGACCTCCTCATCGAGGTCCTTTTTTATTCAGAAAAGTCGGAGATTATTCTCCTTCTTCCGTGCCCTTATCGACAACTTCAACCATTTCCTCTTCAATCTTCTTCAGAGTTTCAACGTTTTTGTCTTCGGGTTTCTGTTCAACCGGTTTTTTGTCTGTCTTGCTGCAGTCACATGCCATGATTAGTATCTCCTATACTGTGTTTCTGTTTTAACGGATTACAGCCTTTCCGTATGCTTTTGAGTTTAAGCATGCGGGCAAAGACGGGTAAAATTTCACGACCAATATAGGCATTCTTCACAAAAGGCCCTGTGATGTCAGATGAAGCGCGAGTCACCGATCTGAGAGAAGCGAAGTTCGGTATTCAGAAAGTCAGAAATTCCAGATACGTTTTCGAATACAAAAACATTTGGGATCCGATTAAGAAAAGATCCAAACCGCTTTACCGTATCTCGGTTGGAAAAATTATCGGAAACGAAATCATTATTAATGATGATTACCTAGCCCGTCATCCGCAGCTTGCCCAAGGCGACTTTGTTCTGAAAGACGGAAAACCCGCCTATGAACCGAAGATTGAAGCGCCCTCCTCTCTCTTTAAGGTCAGGGCAATCGACCACTTTGTGCTCACGAGCCCGCGGCCGCAGGTACTCGCGCAGTTTTATTCCGATTTGGGTCTACGCGTTGAAAAAACATCACGGCGTTATGAAGTTTATCTTCCGTTCTCTAAAATAAATATCCACGACGAGAACGACCCGCTTTTGCCCGCGGCGGAAAATCCGACACCGGGCTGCGGCGACTTCTGCCTGGAGATTGAAACCGGAAGCGATCTGCACAAAATCGCCGAAGCGTTCAGGAACCAGGGCGTCGAAGTTGAAGGACCGCTCCAAAGGCGTGGCGCCAAAGGAGCGATGCAATCCATTTATCTGAGGGACCCGGACCGGAATCTGGTAGAACTCTCTGTTTACACAGGAAATGAAAATGACACAGCAGGCTGACAATACTCCTAAAGAAGAACCGACGGCTGCCGCGGACACAAATAAAAAATCATCAATCCTTAATCGGGATTTTCTGGCGTCAGCCTCCGTGCATAAATTATTTTGGGGTTATCTGCTCTGCGGAAGCATTTTCTGGCTTTTAGTCTTTTACGGCACCGGCATGGCCTTCTCGTACGGGCCGGACACCAACTATGACGCGGCAGGTCTTTGCCTTTTGATCGTCGCCGTCATTCTGTATCTCTGGGGATTTGTGTTTTCTGTTCTGTCATTCAGAGCCGCGTGGCGCCTGAAGACCCAGCCGCTTGCGCGTTACGCGTATCTTTTTGCGCTTGTCATTTATCTCATCACGCTCTTTAGCGGACTCTTTGTATTTATCCATATCGGCATGATGATGTAAAGACGGCATAGGACTCAGGAAATCTCTAACCGCGTAGTGTTAAAAAAATTTCTGAGCATTCCTGAATTTTCGATTTCTTTCCATAAAATAAAAATCTGAACGCTAGCAATTGTTACCGCTAGTCCCTCCAAACTTAGAGATATAACATGGCCCTGATTGTTCAAAAATACGGCGGCACATCCGTCGGCACTACTGACCGAATCAAGAATGTCGCCCGAAGAGTTGCTAAGTGGCACAATGCCGGCCATCAGGTTGTGGTGGTTGTTTCCGCGATGAGCGGAGAGACCAACCGTCTGATCGCATTAGCAAAAGAAATTCAAAAAAATCCCGATCCCAGAGAACTCGATGTAATTGCTTCCACCGGTGAGCAGGTCACGATCGGTCTCCTCGCAATGGCTCTTCAGAATATCGGACTCAAAGCCAAAAGCTATACCGGTCCGCAAGTTAGAGTCCTTACGGATGATGCGTTCACAAAAGCCCGCATTAAAGAAATTGACGGCGACCGCATTAAGAAGGATCTTGATGAAGGAAAAGTTGTCATCGTCGCCGGTTTCCAGGGCTGCGATGAAAACGGCAACATTACAACACTCGGCCGCGGCGGCTCTGATACATCCGCAGTTGCGCTTGCCGCCGCTCTGAAAGCCGATGAATGTCTGATCTTTACAGACGTGGACGGCATTTACACCACCGACCCCCGTGTCGTCAGCAATGCCCGCAAACTGAGCATTGTTGCCTTTGAAGAAATTTTAGAAATGGCCTCTCTCGGCTCTAAAGTTCTTCAGATTCGAAGCGTCGAATTCGCAGGCAAGTACCACATTCCGACCCGTGTACTCTCAAGCCTGACAGACCCTGATATTCCGCTGGATGAAGAGCAAAATTCCGGCACCCTGATTACTTTTGAGGATGATCCTAAGATGGAAAAAGTCGTTGTTTCCGGTATCGCTTTCAGCAGAAATGAAGCCAAAATCACTCTGCCGCACGTCCCTGACACCCCGGGTATCGCTTATAAAATTCTCGGTCATGTCGCCGAAGCCAACATTGAAGTTGACATGATTGTTCAGAACGCCGCTAAGAACGGTTTAACGGACTTCAGCTTCACTGTAAGCCGCAACGATCTTGACAAGACTCTTCAGGTCCTCAAGGACAATGTTCTTCCCTATCTCGGAGAAGAGGGTATCCTGACTGACGCCTCCATCGCCAAGATTTCCTGCGTCGGTATCGGCATGCGCAGCCACGCCGGTGTCGCAGCCAAGATGTTCCGCGTTCTCGCAGAGGAAAACATCAACATCAAGATGATTTCCACTTCTGAAATCCGCACCTCGATCATTGTGGATGAGAAGTACATGGAACTCGCTGTTCGCGCTCTCCATAAAGCATTTGGTCTTGACAAAGAGACAGGCGCTATGGAAGGCTAATCTTTCGCTCTAAAAATCAAATCGGCGCAGGACTTTTAGTTCTGCGCCGTTTTCTTTCTAATTTAATTAACCGAAGTTTTTCTTAATGTGATCCTTCCAGCGTTTGACGTCTTCGTCAATCTTGGGATTTTTAAGAACGTCATTGCAAATAAAGGATTCCATCGGTTTCATGCCGATAAAGGCAAACGCCTTGTGCAGCCAGAAGAAAACGCCGTCGATGCCCTTGCCTTCGAAGAACTGATCTTTTTCTGTGAAAGCCTGAATCGGCGCATTCCAGGTGGAGCTCAGCATGTATTTCTTATCATTCAGAATACCGCCGGTACCATAGCCCTTGGTCGGAGTTTCGTGATGGCGGCCGTCTCCGTGCGCAATGCCGGGCTGCATCCAGACAAGATCCAGATAGCGTTTAAACTGCCAAGGCGTACTCATCCACCAACCCGGTGTCTGCACGATAACGAAATCAGCGCGTTTAAATTTTTCTGCTTCAGCTGCCGGTTCCCACTCACTGTCTACGAGTGTGATTTCCGTGTTATAGCCCAGCTTCTGAAGTTCTTCGTCGGCAATATTGCTCAGATAATGGTTTAAGCTGCCGCCTCTGCCGTAATTCTCGCAGCCGCAGTCAATAATCAGTACATGCTTAGACATTTCACCACTCCTAGTCAATCGATTGATTTTAACGATAGAACCGTTTTATCGATCCATCGGTTCTTATTTCAGGTATTCCCCCTCAAACTGTCTGACCTGGCGATAAAGCTTCTCGTTAAACGGCACGTTTAAGCCGAAGCTAGCCGCCTTGTCGATCACTGTTCCTGCGAAGCTCTCAACTTCCGTCGGGCGCTTAGCCAAACGGTCCTGCCGCATAGACGGCATTCCTTTTGGGTTCAGCTCGTCAATAATTTTCAGATATTCTTTGAAATCCTTCTCGGTAAGCCCCGTGCCCTCGAGCTCCGAGAGCTTCAGCACTTCGCGCATCGCTCCGATCATGACATCTCTGGCCTCTCCCGGCTTATGAATCATCTCGAAGCAGCCGTTGTAGACGGAAAGCGTTTGGTTCACACCGACATTCAGCATCCATTTGCACCACATTCGATGAATAATATTGCTGTCGACCAAATGCGGCATTTGAGTTCGGCGGAAGAATTCAACCGTATCCTGCAGAGCTTCGATTTGTGATCGATTTTGCGGGCTGAGGCCGATCACAAGTTCTCCAAACGTGCGGTACGTCAGTGTGTTATTCTGAAACAACGCGTCCATCCTCTGCGCCACACAATGCACAATCTTTTTCAGTCCGAGCTCTTCAGCAATGATGTCTTCGCTGGAGATTCCGTTCATGACCGAGACCACGATGGTATTTTGATCCACTGCGTCCTTAACCAAGCGAAGAGCCTGTCTCAGGACCGGTGCCTTAAGAGCCACGATTAAAAGATCCGGCGCTTTATTGAGTTCTTTAGGACTTTTAAAGCAGAGGTTTGCAGGCGTTCCGTTGACGGTAATTCTTTCCTGACGATAACGCTCCACGCGATGGGGTTCCGCCAGGAAATAAGTTTGTTCAGAAGGAAGCTGAGGTGACAGGAAAGAGCCGTACATCACGCCAAGCGCGCCTCTTCCGAGAATTGCTGCTGATTGGATTGTCATTGGCAGAGTAACCGTTTAGTCAATATCAAACCGCTTGAAGTTTTTGAGATTATCACTTTTTATCGATCTTTCGAGCGGGAGAAAGTAATGCGACGCATGCAAAGTCATTCTGCCGAATACTTGTGCTGTTTCAAATCTGTAAAGAGATATCGAACTTATCAAGCGCCTGCTCAGCGCTGCGCAATGAAAAGATTTAAAGGAAAAATTAAAACCGGGCAGCCAAACCACCCTAGAAGGATGTGCTGCCCGGAAGCTTCCAGGAATTGTCTCTATGTAGAGAAAATGTTCCTACGTATTAGAAGTCGTGAACCATACCGACGGCGATCTGATAGCCGTTCAAGTTGGTAGTAGTGAGGTTTTTGCCTTTACCCCAGCCTTTTCCGCCGTCCGTGTATCCGGCAAAGCCGTATACCTTAGTTCTCTTGGAGAGCGGATATTCGTAGCCAGCGCCAACGTTCCAGAGATTGCCTTTCTTTTCGCCTTCAATATTAGAGGCGGTGCCGTCAATTTTACGAGTCACATACTTGAAGCCGAGTTTTGCTGTGCCGCCGCCAAGCTTGATCTGAGAACCAATCTGCGCAGCATGCTGTTTATATCTGTTTTCGCCCCACTGATACTGGTAAATCGCCATCGGGCGGAAAATACCAACCTGCCACCAGCCGCCCATCGTCACATGGTACAAAGGATGCTTTGTATTTCCAGTTAAAGACTTGTAGTCAATCGTTTCAAAAATGACACTTCCGCTCAGTGTCTTGGAGCTATACAAGGCGCCTAAGCCGTAGTAGTGATTATTTTTAGACCATTTATTCTTGGAGTCATCCGTGTTAGTACCATTGGAGTACATTGCGTGCAGCGTTACTCCGCCAAAAGACGGTGTCTTATAGGCAACAGCGTTGTCAACTCGGCTGAAATGAAGGGATGTTGTGCCGGAAGCCCAGCCGGAGGCACCGTGCGTAACACCAAAAATTGCGCCGCGAAGAATGCCGGTGCTCTGTGCGAAGCCTAAGGTTCCGAGACGGCCGAATGTCAGTCGTCCAAATCCGCCGTCAACATAAAGCGCTGACTCTCTGTTAAACGCAAGATCGGGGTCTCCCGCAGCACCGTCATCTACGGAATAACCTTGTTCGAGGATGAAACCAACTTTCAGGCCGTTACCCAAATCTTCAACGCCTTTGATACCCCAGCGGGAGCCGGCAGTAAAACTGGATTTAACTTGGAATGTCGCATCACCGTGACGAGTCTTTCCAACAAGCAGACCTTCGTCGATTTTGCCGTAGAGTGTGACCTGAGAAGCAAAAGCGCCCTGGCAATAGAAAGCGCCTAAAGCCAGCATCAGGGCGATCGGTTTAAATTTAATCATAAGTTTTCTCCTAGGATTCTTATTTGTTTCTCTATAACTATGCTTACGTCTCTCGAAAGAGGATGTTTCAAAATCAGTTCTCTCAAAACTAACTTCAATTGGCGTATTCGGTGTCGCAGCAGATGGAATAACCGGAACAAATTTGAAACGCTTTGCCAGCTGTCGTCATGCCTCAATTCCGCTTTTGCATCTTCTCAGCAGTCGTTGCCGACACGACTATTATTCATCTTTGTCAGAGAAAACTCCACGCATATCTCACAAATACACTTTGCAAGCTTTGCAAAAACTTTGCGCGTTTTGCCTAGGTCTCTCACGACCTTTTCCTTCGAATAGTCAATGTGCTCAGAAAAATTTTGCGTTCTGCTCAAAAACGACAGCGGGCAGATACCCAAGTCTTGGCGCCTTCCCGCATTTAGCCCGCTAATCAAAAAGCCGTTTTATTTACACGTAAAGAAAATCTAAGCAGAGGCTTTCCTATGTGCTGCGGCAAAGTAACCGCCCTGGCAGACTTCGGTTTTAGATCCACTGGCTCAAACTGTTTCCTTTGTTTGTCACAAAATTCCGTTTCCTCCATACGATATCCACCATGAAAGCCCAGCTATCCCAGTGCATAGAAGTTAGAGTCGGAAATCATGTATTTATTCTGACCAACGGATACAAAATCGCTGGAAGATAAAAACAAAGCTTCTTACTTTTACGAAGTGGGTCAGAAATTTTGTCGCCGATAAAAAAATTCACTTATTAAATACCCGCGATGCGCTGCTTGTAATTATTACTATAGAGTATTGTCAAACAGAGCTCTCTACCCTAAAATCAGCCTACCTCTTCTCGAGGCATCTAACGATCGGAGGATTAGGCTCGCACAGAGACCGGCCGGTCGCCACCTGTTTTTCTATCTATGTCATTCCAAGAAGCTATTCAGTACAGGACAGAACTGCACCAGCTTGCTGAGCTGTCCGGAGAGGAAATTAAAACTGCGCAATATATTCAAAACAAACTTGAAGATATGGGATTTGCCGTTCGCTCCGGCGTAGGCGGCCATGGTCTGATTGTTGATATCAGCAGCGGCAATGAGGGCCCGGTTGTCATGCTCCGAGCCGATATTGACGCTCTGCCCTATACCGATCCCAATGATCCGGAAAAAATTGAAGCCATTCACGCCTGCGGACACGACGCTCATGCGGCGATCCTTCTTGCTGCAGCTCCCGAAATCAGAAGCTCTCTAAAAAAAGGCACAGTCAGACTGGTATTTCAGCCTGCTGAAGAAAGCCTCCAAGGCGCGTTAGCGATGATTAAAGACGGTGCCTTAGAAGGTGTCAATATCGCTGTCGGCTCCCACATCCGCCCCGTTCAGGATCTGCCTTTCGGCAAGTACTGCGCATCTGTCAACCATGTTGCCTGCGCAACGGTTGAAGTTCGAATTGACGGGAAGCAGGCTCACGCCGCCAGACCGCACCTCGGCATCAACCCGATCGAAGCCGCCTCTCAGTACATTGCCTCTATCGCTCTCATCAAGATCGATCCGAACAAGTCCTGGTCAGTTAAGCCGACACAGATCTTCTCCGAAGTCGGAGCAACGAACTCTATTCCGAGCTTTGTAAGAATCGCCTATGACCTTCGTGCTCAGGACAATGCCGCTCTCGAAGCTATTATTGAGAGAATGAAGCTTGCGGCAGCAAGTCTGGAAGGAAGTTTCGGCGCCAAAGCATCCTGTGAGGTTACGGAATACTGTCCGGGTCCCGAGTACGATGCGGCGCTGAACGAACTTTTCAGAGAAACGGTTACTGAAACAATCGGAAAGGATGCGCTGCACGCCAACTGCGGCGGGGGCGGCGAAGATTTTCATTTCTACAAAAAAGCTAAGCCCGAGCTTCGAGTTTTGTACTATGGCATTGGAAGCGGCGCGGCTCCCGGTCTGCATGACAGAAATATGAACTTTAACGTTGAGATTCTTCCGCAGGCTTCTCAGCTGCTCGTCAACCTTGTAAATAAGATTTTGGCCTAATAAACAACTCGCAAGCTGATACGACACAGCGCCTAAGTTCGTAGCTTAAGCGCTGTTTTTTTGAAAAAGCAGAATGCAGACTGAATCCTGAGTCAACCGGATAAATGTCTGTTCTTTTACCTGTCGACACCTAATTCAGGCCTGGCAGATTTAAAAATATCTGCACGCTGAGACTCTTTCTTGAAAATCCTGCCTGCTCGTCTTCTGTCGATAGTCGAGCGCGATTTAAACGTGATACATCGCCGTCCCTTTGAGAACGGAAAGGCTGCATCAGCCTATCTCCTAGTAATTCCTTCGATTGTTTAAAACAGAGTGAACATTGCTTGTAAAGGATTCTCGCGGGGAATTTCTTTTTTCTTAAAAAGCTTGAAAGGCGGTACGGGAATCCCTTCCGGCCCCGTAAAACGACAGCGGCTCAACTTGTCTAACAATCGATCTGGAGTCATACATGGAAGAAAAAGTGATGCGACCTAGCAAATCCTCGCAAATCTCCGTAGAAATATTAAGATCGATAAACCGCGAGGGATTCATCTTCAGGGTTAAAGGGGCAGTGCCTCTGTCGATGCGAATGTTAATTACTTCAGCAGAAGATAAGTTTCATGTAGGGGTAGAGGTCAGCTTTGGAGACTTAGGAGAAGTACCCATTCTAATTTGAAAAGAGCCTCTTTAATGTCTTGCAAACAGAGAGAAAATGCCGTACTACGAAATTGAGCCGATGGACGCTTAATTGCTTTCTCGGCACCCCCCGCCAAGTTGGATTCAACTCTGGCGGTTTTTTCATACCCGTCGGCCATATCTCATTATTTTTATTGGAATTACCTAGGCGGACTTAGTCGTTCTATTCATCTGAGATTCTCTGAGCAGAATTTAAGAGCTTCTCTAGCTCCGTTGAGGCCTTGCAAGATCATCTTCCACGCGCATTTAAGCGTAGATATATCGATAAAACTGCATTTCATCATCATAAAAACTTGATGTGTCGATGACGCGTACATATCACTATTTTGTGTTCGCGTTTTTTTATTTTGTCGACACAGACGAAATTTATAAACTTTTAATTGCCTCGATAAACGATACCCAATGACATAGCGCAACGAGAGTAAATGCGCGCCTTTATTGGGATTACAAATATTCCGTGCTAGTTAATGAGAGTGGAAAAAAAATGAGAAAGTTGGCGGAGAAGGAGGGATTCGAACCCTCGAGACCGGTTTTTGCCAGTCTGCACCCTTAGCAGGGGTGTGCCTTCAGCCACTCGGCCACTTCTCCGCACAACTGATCGAACGATCAAGAGAGCCGTATTCTATAGGCAATTTTTATTTTTTGCAAACCCTCCGAACTTTTTGATTTCTACTTCTGTGCCTGGCCGCCTTCTACACAGTGAAACCGTATCACGGCCGAAGCTCTCTGCGCCTGATAATCAAAGATCCTGTTCTTGTCCGTCACGTAATACACCTGAGGCACGAGACCCTCTTTTATTCCTTTGCAGTAAAGAGCAGCCTGATCCTTTAACCCTTGTACAACAACCTCGCCTTTCATCGTAAAGTCGAAATATCCGGATATCTCATAGTCATTCTGACCAATCTGCTGAGTCGACCAGCTGCAGGCGCATAAACTGACCGCCTCGCAAAAGAGTAAAAAAATATTTCTCCGCATTTTTGAAAATGTCCGTAAATTGTGATGCCGCATCCTATTATTGAGCAAACTGATTTGTCTCTTATTGTTAAAACGCCCTTTTTGGTTTATAACGCTCAAAGATTTTTTATATTTCATCCCCTTATCTATAAAAAGGAGTCACCAAATGACAAAACCTTTAGCCGGTACAAAAACCGAGAAAAATCTTTGGACAGCGTTCGCTGGTGAATCTCAGGCTCGTAATAAATACGACTACTTCGCCGGCGTAGCCAAGAAAGAAGGCTTCCAGCAGATCGCGGCAATCTTCGAAGAAACCGCTGCTAACGAAAAAGCACACGCCAAAATTTGGTTCAAGGAACTTCAGGGTATCGGCAACACAGCAGAAAATCTGAAAGCAGCTGCCGGCGGCGAACACTACGAATGGACCGACATGTACGAAACATTCGCTAAGGACGCTGAAGAAGAAGGCTTCCCCGAACTCGCTGCTAAATTCCGCGGCGTCGGCGCAATCGAAAAACATCACGAAGAACGCTATCTCAAGCTTCTGAATAACATCGAAATGCAGAAAGTCTTCGAAAAGAGCGAAATCGTTATGTGGCAGTGCCGTGAGTGCGGCAACCTTGTCATCGGCCCCCGTGCTCCTGAAGTCTGCCCTGTCTGCTCTCACCCGCAGGCTTACTTCCAGCTGCAGGCCACTAACTTCTAATCTTCGCTTTATGCTCGGCTTCCGCGTCTCTGAAACACTTCAGTGACAGCGATACGCCGACTAGAAGAATGATAAGACCCAGAACAAGCGTCCAATCGGGCGCTTGTTTTCTATATATGAGTGTGTAAATCACCGAAAAGATTGTCTCAAAGACAATCATCTGACCGCTGAGCGCAACAGGAAGCCGAGCGCTCATCAGATTCCAGAGCGCCATGCCGCCCCATCCGCACGCAATCCCGGCAACAAGAAGAAGGAAAATAAACAGCCTGGGAGTCGGCCCGAGCAGCGACTCCCCAGCCTCAATCCGCTCAGCACTCATCACCAAAAAGATCAGCAGCGTCGCGGGAAAAATGCTTGCTCCCTGAACCGTTGTCCAAACGACAGGCGGAACCTTGGGATGACGAATCAGCCACTGCCCGTTCTTAATCGGAAACCAAGTCCATAACAGCATGGAAATAAAACTGAAGGTAAAGCCGATCCAGTAATCGCTCGCCGACATACTGTCCCGAACCATCGAAAACTCTTCTATGTTTCCAACCCACAAACCGAGAAGAATCAGAAGAAGCGGCGGAATCAGCTTTTTCCAGGGAAGCACGATCCCGTTGCCCGCACGGTTGGAAAGCAGCGCAACGTTAAGCGGAATAAGCGCCATCAGCATTCCGGAAGTAGGAACGCCTGCCATGCGGATGCCTTGAGTCAAAAAGGCGTAATAAACCGCATTCCCGAAAAAGGAAAGGCAAAACGCCCATAGCCAGTCCCTGAGCGTGAACTGCCCAAGATAGCGGCGAAAGCAGTAAATCATCACAAGGCTCGCAGCCCCAAATACTGCAAACCGTGACATTGCAAGAGAGATAGGATCATAGCTCGGCAGCAAAAGAGGAATGATATAAATCAGCCCCCAGAGCGCACAGCCCGCGACACCGTAAAAAACACCAAGCCACACAGAAACCTCCCAAGTCCGTCCCTAATCTGCGATCACCTGACTTCTGGTCCGGAAAATCCTCCGGATCAGCATAAACCTATCGAATTATCTAATCATTTGTCATCAAATAACGTCTTATTAAATTAAACTAGGAACAATGTGTACTCGTTCCCCTCCAAGGGAACATTTATTAATTTATTAGGATTGTGATGTTTAAAAGAACACTCTTGACCTTACCCCT
>ERZ778516.957-NODE-957-length-23193-cov-4.299723_pt1 | contig 23193 bp, 19 predicted proteins | sample MGYA00510342_ERZ778516 | MGnify/ENA primary metagenome ERZ778516 (study PRJEB29527, sample SAMN07138961) | mouse gut metagenome | material: feces | host: mouse | place: China:Nanjing | collected 2016-01-25 ... | reverse complement strand
TTTGGCAAAATTGTAGAAGCCAAGATTCCAGATATTGAAATCATGTACGCCCGGTAATTCCTGCCAGTAGAAATTGGAATCATCAAGTTTGTCGGTAAGATCTGTCAGACCACGGACTGCACCGCGGGCGCTCTGGTAGGCAACACCGTCCTCCGTGCCGCACATCGCATAAAAATAATCAATGTTTTCCTCCGGAAATGCAGCCAGTTTCAGGGCGATATCGCTGGAAGGGTAACTTGTCGGCGCGGAAGAAAATGCCCCAAACCAACTGAACAGATCAAGACATTCGCACATGCCGATATTGATGGTCTGCATACCGCCCATGGAAAGGCCTGCCATCGCGCGGTGTGAACGGGAAGCGGAAAGGTCGTAGGAAGCAGTTGTTTCGCCAGTGTTTTCCCCGCCATCCGCAGTGTCCGTCTGCGTGTTTTCTGTATCGGCGGTCACTCTCTCACAGTCCGCGTAGGTTGCATAGTGTGTGTCAATATAAGGGATCAGGTCGTTGCGCAGTTCCTGCCCAAAGCAGTAGAACGAATTGAAATCCGCGTTTGTATTGGCGAAATCGGAGCTGGAACGCCCGTTTGGTGTCACGATAATAAATGGTTTTGCCTCGCCATTAAAGACCAGGTTATCCATAATTTTTTTAATCCGGGAACTGTCATCGGTCATTCCCCATTCGCGCTCGCTGCCGCCAATACCGTGCATCAGGTAGAGCACATCGTACTGTTTTGTTGTATCGTAGCCGTCCGGGAGATAGACATAAGCGTATTTTGTAATTTCCGCCCCATCCCCGAAATAATCCTTGGTTTGGTAGGAAATATGTTCAATTGTACCCACATGGTCAGTGCGTTTTAAAAGAGCAGTATAATCAATCTCATCAGAAAACATGGAATCTTCCTCCTGTGATGGTGTGCTGGTCGGGGCGACCGTAGGAGTTGGTGTGCTGGTGGCAGTAGGTTTTGCGGTTGCCTCCGGAGTCGCTGTCAAAGGGTCAGTGGTTGGTTCCACGGTATTTGTATTGCCATCCGGGGACTGGCTCGGTGGTACCGGTGTGACGGATGTATCCGCAGCTTTGCTGTTGCCGCAACAGTTAAGACATGATGCAAGCAGGAAAGCAGCGGTCAATAATAGTTTCTTTCTCATAATCTTCCCCTTTATAATTTTATTTATTATCATCATAGTATAAAGAGGGAAAAAGTACAATGAAGTTTTCTGTGATTGGAATGATATATTCTACTAATTTGCATAAGTCCACGGCGGGGCTGTCATCGCGGTGTTCTGTAAATATTCACTGGTAATAATTAAAAATACTCTCATAAATCTTTCTGGTCTGTTCCTCATCGCTCCATGAAAGAGGGTCATCCGCGTAGGATAGGGTGTAAAATGGCTCCTCATCCTGAAGGATTGGCGGCAAGTTTTCCCACAGACTATACATCGCTTCGGAAAATTTTTTAATGTCGGGGCATTGTTCATAATATACTTTTATTTTTGCCATTAAAATTTTTCCGAAACGTTCATGATTATAACTTCCATAATCAATATGCGTCCTTATATAATGGATGGATTTGCTGATATCTGTTTCCCATTCCAGGTTTAGCAGGTCTTCGTTCTCCGGGTTGGCAAGAAATAATGTGTCAAGTTTTTCTGAATATTCATTTTCTGACACGATTCCATAAAGTGATAAGAACGCATATGCCAATAACTCTTCCATTATTTATTCCATATATGCCTTGTGATAAACCTTTTTTCCTTTGCGCAGCCGGATACCTGTTTTTAACTGGTCTGCCGTAAATTCCACATCGATGGATTCAACTTTTTGCTCGTCGGCAAATACCCCGCCCTGTGTAATCAGGCGGCGGGCTTCGCTGCGGCTTGCAGCCAGATGGCAGGCATCCATAAGTTCCAGGATACTGATTGCATTATCCGTTAATTGTTCCGGCATAATCCGCGTGGACGGCATATTCGAGTCATCACCGCCGCCCGCAAAGAGGGCATGGGAAGCTTCTTTTGCCTTTTCGGCTTCCTCCGTTCCATGCACAAGCTTTGTCAGTTCGTATGCGAGGATTTCCTTTGCCTCGTTCAGTTTGCTGCCCTCCCAGGCATCCATCGCATCAATCTGGTCAAGTGGGAGGAAGGTGAGCATGCGGATACATTTTAAAACGTCCGCATCTGAAACATTGCGCCAGTACTGGAAGAATTCAAATGGGCTGGTCTTTGCCGCATCAAGCCACACAGCACCCTTAGCAGTCTTACCCATCTTTTTGCCCTCGGAGTTCATCAGAAGGGTGATGGTCATCGCATAAGCGTCCTTGCCGAGTTTGCGGCGGATAAGTTCAGTGCCGCCAAGCATATTTGACCACTGGTCATCGCCGCCGAACTGCATATTGCAGCCATAGTGCTGGAAAAGGTGATAAAAGTCGTAGGACTGCATAATCATATAGTTAAATTCAAGGAAGGAAAGCCCTTTTTTCATGCGCTGTTTATAGCATTCCGCACGCAGCATGTTGTTGACGGAAAAACAAGCACCAACTTCGCGCAGCATGTCAATATAGTTTAATTTTAACAGCCAGTCGGCATTGTTTACCATAATGGCTTTGTCCTCGCCAAATTCGATAAAGCGCTCCATCTGTTTTTTGAAACAGTCGCAGTTGTGCTGTATGGTTTCCGGTGTCATCATGGAACGCATATCGGTGCGCCCCGACGGGTCGCCGATATAGCCGGTGCCGCCGCCGATTAAGACAACCGGTTTGTTGCCTGCCATCTGTAGGCGCTTCATCAGGCAGAGAGCCATAAAATGACCGACATGCAGGGAGTCCGCCGTCGGATCAAATCCAATGTAGAAGGTTGCCTTCCCATTATTGATAAGCTCCTTGATTTCGTTTTCGTCCGTTACCTGCGCGATTAAGCCGCGGGCAACAAGTTCATCATAAATTGTCATATTTGCCTCCATTCTTGGAAAGCCCGATTAAGGCGTTCCTTTTTTTATGCACAGACCCGTGCAGGGAAAGTATGCCGCTTCGGCGGCGCATGGGTCGCGCGGCGGGTATACTCGATTTTTGGGAAATTAAGTACCCGCAAACTCCCTATCATTTTACCAGTCAACGAAAAGATTGCAAGTCTTTTTTTTGAGGCGGTTCTTCCCGCCATGTATTTAGCATAAAAAGCAGTTCCTCCCTGTTATTTTTTTCCGGGTATTCGATCACATAGTTTAGGAGCCTGTCAAGCCATGCGCCAATATCAGGACCGGGCTTTATACCCGCTTTTATCAGATCGGAGCCGTTTAGGGCAAGTTCTTTTAAGGAGATGCACTCTCCGGCTGCAAGGATTTCTTCCGCTTTTTTCCTCGCCTGATGAAGCTGGCTTAGTTTTTCTGCCATCAGGGCAGGATTTTGTGCGTGTAGGTCCGCTTCCTGCAATAGGGTTAAAAGGTTAAAATACTGTGGTTCAATCCGGTTCAGGGCGCGGCGGATGGTTCGGGCTTTTACAGACCGTCCCAGTTCGCCGTAACGGGTGTCATGCATTCTGACTAGGTGTGTGACCGCACGGATGGTTTCGTTGTCGAATTTCAGGCGGCGCAGAATTTTATCTGCCAGGATTGCCCCGTCATAATCATGCCCAACAAAATGTGCTATACCGTCGGAATCGATATATTTGTCCATGGGTTTGGCACAGTCGTGCAGAAGGAGCGCAAGGCGGAGGATGGTATCTTCCTTTTGGGTGAGCAAAGAAAGCCTGGAGTTATACGTATCCTCTGCCTGTGTTATATCGCGCGCTGTTTTGTGCCCGGCAAGGTAGGAGAGCGCCTTTATTGTATGCATTCCCACGTCGTAGATATGGTGCGGGTTTTCCTGCGGGGTCGCAAGCATTTGGTCAAATTCCGGCAGGAATACAGCGGTCAGCCCAGTTTTGCTTGCGGTAAGCAATAATTCCGGGTGATCGGAGAGAAGGAGTTTGGTCAGTTCAACGCGGATGCGCTCGGCGCTGATGCGGGAGAGTTCAAAAGCGTGGGAGGCGACCGCGCTGAGGGTTGTCGGCTCGATTTCAAAGCCGAGCTGCGCACAGAAGCGGACGGCGCGCATAATGCGCAGCGCGTCTTCGCCAAAACGGCTGTCCGGATCGCCCACACACCGGATCACACGGTTTTTTAGGTCCTGTATGCCGCCGAAGAGGTCAACGATTCCGGCTTCGTTATTGTATGCCATCGCGTTGATGGTAAAATCCCGCCGGCTAAGGTCAAGGGAGAGCAGGGGGGTGAATTCCACCTGTTTCGGGTGGCGCGAGTCCTCGTAATCGCCGTCGATGCGGTAGGTGGTTACCTCAAAGCCCTCCCGGTCAATCAGGACGGTTACAGTCCCGTGGGCGATCCCGGTATCGACTGTGTGTTCAAAGAGAGCTTTAACTTCGGCTGGTCTGGCGGAAGTGGTGATATCCCAGTCTACAGGCACCCTGTTAAGCAGGCTGTCGCGCACGCAGCCGCCGACTGCATAGGCTTCGTAGCCTGCGGATTGCAGCCTGCGGATGATGGCGCTTACTTTTTCAGGCAATATTATTTTTACCATATGCTGCCTCCGTTTAAACAAATTTGTTAGCCAGTTCTTTTATGTTCCTATTGTAACATAAAAGTTTTTCCATTGAAATCCTTTTTTATGAAATTCCCTTCATACCCTTTCCGCTTCCTGCATAGAATGAAAGGAACCCTGTGAAACCAAAGTGTGCTGCCGGGGCGGAGTCATTTGAATTCGAAAAGGATGGAGGGATAAAGTGGAAGACAGGTCGGGTGAGATCATCAGCCAATATGATATTAAAGTCTGCCGTTCCTATCGTGCCAGGGGCGGGATGATATTAGAAACGAACCGGGGGCTTAAATTTTTTGGTCCCTGCCCGGCAAGCGAGCGGAGATTGGAGTTTGAGGATGCGCTGAAAGTGCAGATGGGGGAACACGGGTATGTGGATACCGACGGTTTTGTGCGCAACTGCGAGCAGAAACTCTCAAGCTTAAACAATTCCGGGGAGCGCTATGTGGTGCGCGACTGGTATGCGCTTGAAGAATGTTCCCTGCGCCAGGAGGGAAGCATTCTGGCGGCAGCGAAGAATCTGGCGCTTTTGCATCTTGCAATGTCGGGAATCAGGACATCGGAGCGGGAGAATTATTTGTCGGAGGATATGACAAAGATATTTGAGAAGCGCAACCGGGAATTAAAACATGTAAAAAGCTTTTTGACTAAGCGCAAGAATAAATCGCCTTTTGAAGTCAGGTATTTAAATTGCTGCGCAGGGTTTTACGAGGAGGCAGTAAGTGCGGCAAGGGAGCTTGAGGAACTTGACTGGCAGGCGCTTTTTAAGGAAAATGTGCTGCGCGGGAACGTGCTGCACGGGAATTACACATATCATAATATTTTGATGGGGGGGCAGCCGCGGCAGTTAGCAAAATGTGTGGTTTCTTCGGCAAAAATAGCGACAGTGAATTTTGATAAGGCTGTTTTTGGCATACAGGTTTGTGACCTGTACCAGTATATGCGCAAGGTGATGGAGAAAAATAACTGGCAGTACCCGCTTGGGGAGCGGATTTTGGAGGCATATGAACAGGTGCGCGCACTTTCGATGCGCGAGAAAAAACTGCTTGCCATACTGCTTGCCTACCCGGAAAAATTCTGGAAAATTACGAACTATTATTACAATTCCAGAAAGTCCCTGATACCTCAGAAAAACATGGAGAAGCTTGAAATGCTGTTAGAACAGCAGGCTCCAAAAAAAGAGTTTTTACAGAAGCTTTGTCATTTTTGATTTTTTATGTTACAATAAGGAGGAAGTCATTAAAAAATGGGGGAGAAGTGATAAGATGGACATAGGAAACAGGAAACTGAAACAATCGCATACAGGCGGACCGCCGAAAGGGGCGGTTCTGTTTGTCATGCTTTTGGCAGCGGTCATGATACTGGCGATCGCTGCTTTTCGTGTTGCTGCAAACAGCACGAAACCGGAGCCCTCTAGCGGGAAGGTAACGCAGGCTCCGACCCCTTCCCCGGATGCTTTGGTGAGGGGGGAGGAGAAGACCACGGCTATTCTTGAGCGCGTTGATGCACAGACAAAGACTCTCCAGGTGTACAGTGTTGAGGAAAAGCAGGTATTGTGGCTTACTTACACGAGCGCGACCAATATTGTGGACAAGTATGGGAAGGCAATTGTTGCGGGGCAGCTTCTGCCTGGGGATATCCTTACGGTGGAGTATGATAAAAAGAGCAGCAGTGCATATTTTGTTGGCATATCCACGGAAATATGGGAACATCCTTATCAGACGGGGCTTACAGTCAGTTCCGAGAGGGAGATGGTTACAGTCGGTGACAGAAATTTTATGTACTCGGATGCGCTGCATGTCTATAATGACACCAGCGCGGTGGAACTTTCCTATATCCTGGGACAGGACAGTGTTACGCTGCGCGGGATTGGCAGCGAAGTATATGTGATTATGGTGGAGCGCGGGCATGGCTACCTGACTTTAAAGGAGGGACAGGACTATATTGGCGGGAGTATCCTTATCAATAGCCAGTATATCACACAGATAACAAGTGACATGATCCTGACCCTGAAAGAGGGGAAATGTGAGGTGACAGTTGAGAACGACGGCTTGAAGGCGACACTTGAAGCGATGATTGTGCGCGACCAGACTACAGTACTTGACCTTACGGAATATGTTCGTGTTCCCGACCCGGTTGGCAGTGTAACATTTAAGATACAGCCAGCCGGTGCAATGCTGTTTATTAATGACCAGAATACTTTTTATGGCGAGCCGGTTGAACTTGATTACGGGGTTTACAATATCCGGGTGGAATCCGGCGGTTATGTTTCCTACAGTGGTACCCTGCGCGTGGACAGCGCCGCGCCGGAATTTGCGGTTTCCCTGCCGGAGGCAGTGGTGGAGGATACCGGGAATATGGGGGATAATGGCACCGGGAGCGGAACTGGGACGGAAGAAAATTCGGGATCTTCCGGTTCGGGCAATATGGGGTCTTTTGGCAACGGCGGGGATTCTGTGGATAACAGTTCGGATAATACGCAAAATGATGACGGTTCTTACCGGACGGACGACGATCATTCCATTATTATTTATTCGGATGATGAAGTGGAGATTTATCTTGACGGCGATTATATGGGTGTCACAGAGGAAGGAAAGGCGGAATTTGAGAAATTTTTAGGGACATTTGAACTTGAGCTGGTGCGCGGGGAGGAAACAAAGTCCTATGTTATCCAGGTGGATGATGACGGGGAGGATTTTATATTCCGGCGGTATTTTGAAGATTAGGTTGAATGGAGGTTAAAATGGGATATCAATATTTACTTTTTGATTTGGACGGGACTTTGACTGACCCTAAAGAAGGAATTACCAAATCCTTCCAGTACGCGCTTGAGGCTCTTGGTATCCACGAGCCGGATGCGGACAAGCTGACTTGGGTGATCGGACCGCCCTTGATGGAGAGCCTGATGAGAGGCTATGGGCTTAATGAGGAGCAGGCGAAGTTTGGGACAGAGAAATACCGCGAGCGCTATGTCCCGGTGGGCTATGCTGAAAACAGCGTGTACACAGGGATGGAGGAGGTGCTTGTAAAACTTTGTGAGGCGGGGTTTGTGCTGGCGACGGCAACTTCAAAGCCGACGGGGATGGCAGAAAAAATACTGGAGCATTTTGGGCTTTCTAAGTATTTCAGTGTGGTCGGAGGTGCGTCGATGGATTCTTCCCGCTCAAAGAAGGTGGATGTTATCCGCCACACGTTAAATCTTTTGGGGGTTTCTGAAATGGACAAGGTTTTGATGATCGGCGACAGGGAATATGATGTGCTTGGCGCGAAAGAACTGGGGATTGACTGCCTTGGCGTGCTTTACGGTTACGGGAGTGAGGAGGAGTTGTCTAAGGCTGGTGCTTTTGGGCTTGTGAAGGATACCATGGAACTTTATAGCTGGTGCATGGGGCACAGAGGAAAATTCTGACAGTTTTTTTAAGCAAATTTTAATTGTTTTTTGTCTTTAATTAAAGAAATTCATGTTATGATTTCTGAGAAGGCAGATAACAGCATTTATAAACCCGGCGGCAGCGCCGTTCCCGACGGGTTTTAACCTGTCAAAGAAGTCCCCGCTTCTAAGTCGTAAAAACAAAAGTGGTGGGTAAAGGGGGGATTCTTTTTGTCAGGTGATTCTTTCGGCGCAGAAAAGAGGAGATTATGGCAGATGGAGGGCAATATAGGAACATAAGGCACAACGTCCCGAACAATATTGATCTAGGGAGAGCCATGAAGATTGTGGGGGTTGTGGCTGCGGTGTTTTTGATCCTTATTGTGGGCAGCAGGGCGTTTTATACAATTGGGGAGCAGGAGCAGGCGGTTGTGACTACTTTCGGGACACCAACCTGTGTAAGTGAGCCGGGGCTGCATTTTAAAATTCCATTTATCCAGCAGGTGACCATGGTGGATACGACCATCAAGGGCTTTACTGTAGGCTATGATATGGATTCGAATGTGTCGGTTCCGGATGAGGCGCTTATGATTACTTCGGATTTTAATTTTGTCAATGTGGATTTTTATGTGGAATACAAGGTGAGCAACCCAATCAAGGCGCTGTATGCGGCGGAGAAGCCCGTGGTCATTCTGAAAAATATTGCGCAGAGCCATATCCGCTCGACTATTTCAGCTTATGATGTGGACAGTGTTATAACGAGCGGGAAAAACGAGATTCAGGCAGTGATAAGGGACAAGATTGTGGCGGAGCTTGAGGAGCGCGATATCGGGCTGCAACTTGTTAATATTACAATCCAGGACGCGGAGCCGCCGACGGAGGCAGTGCTTGAGGCATTTAAGGCGGTGGAAACTGCCAAGCAGGAAAAGGAAACCGTGATTAACAACGCGAACAAGTACCGCAATGAGGCGCTTCCGGCAGCGGAGGCGGATGCGGATCAGATTGCAAAGGAAGCCGATGCCAAAAAGCAGGCGCGCATCAACGAGGCGGAGGGACAGGTGGCGCGTTTTAATGCGATGTATGAGGAATATGTGAAGAATCCGCTGATTACCAAGCAGAGAATGTTTTATGAAACCATGGAGGAAGTGCTGCCGGATATGAAGGTGGTTATCGGAGGTTCCAATACAGACCTTACAACCGTGCTGCCGCTCGCACCGTTTACCGGGGAAGACGACGGGGGAAAAACCATCCCATCACCAACCCCAACTCCAACCGCTCCCCTTACAGACACCGAAAATTAAATCCCCGGAGTTTTGCGGAACTAAAAACAGCAAAATCCCGGAAAGCCCCGGAGCGAGGAGCGAAAGCGGAACGCTCCATGTAGGGGGGGCTTTAAGGGACTTTTGCGGAACTAAAAACAGCAAAATCCCGGAAAGCCCCGGAGCGAGGAGCGAAAGCGGAACGCTCCATGTAGGGGGGCATGTAGGGAGTTTGCGGAACTATAAATAGGAGGACAAGGACTATGGCAGATTCGACATATTCATATAGTTATGTGGACAATAAAAATGAGGACGGCAACCGCGGCGAAAGCCAGCCCCCCCGACGGGTCAGGAAACCGCACCCGGTGCGCAACACACTGTTAGTGCTTGCGGTTTTGGCACTGCTTGCAGTCTGTGACATGGCATGTGTTGTAACAAACGAGGATGAGTACACCCTGATTAAACGCTTCGGGAAAATAGAGAGGGTTGTTTCAGAATCGGGATTAACCTTCAAAATCCCGTTTATAGAAACGGAAATAAAGCTTGACCGTGAAGTGCTGCTCTATGACCTCAGAGAATCAGATGTTATCACATTGGATAAAAAAACCATGGTGGCAGACAGCTATGTACTCTGGCGTATCGTCAAACCAAGACTGTATATGCAGACACTGAATTCCCGAAGCGAAGCCGAAAGCCGCATAAACACAATCGTTTATAATTCATTAAAAAATGTTATCAGCAGTATGAACCAGCTCGACGTAATCAGCGGGCGCGGCGGCGTGCTTGATGCGGCGATAATGGAAAATATTGGGGATGCATTGTCGCGCTACGGGATCGAATTAGTCAGTGTGGAAACCAAACATCTTGACCTGCCCGACGATAATAAAAATGCTGTCTATGAGCGCATGATTTCGGAGCGCAATAATATTGCGGCAACTTTCACTGCACAGGGAGCTTCCGAAGCAAAGAAAATCCGCAATCAGACGGACAATGAAATCGCAATAATGCTCTCGCAGGCGGAGGCGGAAGCAGAAAAGACCGTGGCAGCGGGGGAGGCGGAATACATGCGGATTATATCAAAAGCTTACGCGGATGAAAAGCGCAGCGATTTCTATACCTTTGTGCGCGCCTTAGACGCTGCCAAAGTGATGATGCAGGGGCAAGATAAAACATTGATTCTTCCGCCGGATTCGCCGATTGCGCAAATATTTGGGACGATAGAGTGACCGATGTATAAGCCCGAAAGGAAGCGGAGAATGGGAAAAAATAAGTTGACCGGATCAAAAGTCATATTTTGCCTGTGTATGTTGTTTGCGGCGGCTGGCTGTAATAAAGAGCAGGGTTCGCAGGTGGGGACAGTAAGCCCTGGGGCAGAGCCCTCAATAACCACAACCATTGCCCCGACACCCACCATGGAAGCCATCCCTACGGATGCAGGGGAATTAGAGGCGGATGGTGAGGATGGGAAGGAACCTGTTATTTCCGGAACTGCGGAAGAAATCCTGAAATATTATAAGGAGAGGACATTCGGTTATGCGGGTGAAATGCTATCCGGGGAATTTGCACTGTGTGACGATTTTTCGCCCGAGCTTTCGGCGGCACTTTCCGAGCGGGATATGAGGGCAGCGTGGAAGCAGGCAGTTGCAGGGCTTGGCGAACCGCTTGATAAGGAGGGGGAGGAAGTGGGAGAAACAGGGGAAGCAGCCCTGTATGCGGAGGCATCCTTTTTAAATCCGCCCACCTCATCGGATGTAAGTGGAAATATTGCAGATTTTGGCGGTTGTGTGGTTACAAGCGCACAAATTCCATATAAGGCAAAAACAGTGATACTTTCCGTTACCTATGGTGAAGCGGGTGAAATCGATGGGATTTATCTGACTTATACCCTCGCAGAGAAAAAGCCGGAGAAAACGGAGGAATTTGCGGAGTATGAAGTGTCAATTGGCGGGGACGGGCATCCGCTTAGCGGTATGCTCACACTGCCGGATGGGGTTGAGAATCCCCCGGTTGTGCTGCTTGTGCATGGTTCGGGTCAGAGCGATATGAATGAAACCATAGGGGCGGCGGGCAATGCGCCGTTTGAAGATCTTGCCCACGGCCTGGCAGCGCAGGGCATCGCATCATTGCGCTACAACAAGCGTTACTACCAGTATCCGGAACTGGCGAACGAATATATTACAATCAAGGAGGAAGTACTTTCTGATGTAAACGCTGCCTTGGCGCTTTTGAGAGGGAGGGAGGATGTGGATTCCGGGCGCATCTATGTACTGGGACACAGCCTTGGGGGGATGCTTGCCCCATATATTGTGCAGCAGAACCCATGGACAGCGGGGCTTATTTCCCTGGCAGGTTCCCCGCGGGGACTCTGGGAAATCGTATACGACCAGAATCTTTCAGCGCTTGGGATGGCGGAGCTTGGCGGACAGGAAACGCAGGAACTTATGCGGATGGTGCAGGAAGAATATGAAAAAGTGCTATCCCTTATAGCCGATGTGCGGGGCGGGGAAGCGCTCGACGAGGAAACCCTCTCGCAGGCTCTGTTTGGAGTATCCGGGCGCTACTGGGCTTCGCTGGCTGCAATTGATACTGCCTCGATAGCGAAAGAGGTTGATGTGCCGATGTTGATTTTGCAGGGAAGCGCGGATTTCCAGGTCTATCCCGACAAAGATTACGCCGCGTGGCAGGCACTTCTTGAGGGGAAGGAAAATGCTACTTTTAAGCTTTTTGAGGGATTGAACCATCTGTTTATGCCTTCAAGTGGTGTACTTGATGTCACGGATTATGATGTGGAGGCACATGTTGCTGAGGAAGTTATTGGCACGGTGGCAGAGTGGATTCACGGAAATGGCATGGATGGGGAAGAAAGCGGGAAGGAAACGCGCTAGAAAGTTTAAAACACAGACCGACTGTTGGACTTAATACCCCGGTTCGGTCTGTGTTTCTTTATAGGGAAAAGTAATCTTTCAAGGTGCAGGATTTATACCCTTATAAAATGTATAATTAACTGCAAAATTTTCTGAATTTTTGTGCAAAATAACAGTTGCAATCCGGAAAATCATATGTTATAGTAGATATAGAACAAATAAAACGAAAAGCACAATTTATAAGGGAGGGATTGTAATGAACATTAATAGATTCACCCAGAAATCCATGCAGGCGGTTCAGGACTGCGAAAAACTCGCCTACGATTACGGGCATCAGGAGATTGCGCAGGAGCATTTGCTTTATTGCCTGCTCAGCGATGCCGACGGGCTGATCCCAAAACTGTTTGCGAAGATGGAGATTGATGTCAATGTTTTTTTGGCGCAGGTGGAAGGGCTTTTAAAAAAGAGACCAAAGGTTCAGGGAGGACAGGTCTATATCAGTAACGACTTAAATAAAGTATTGATATATGCGGAGAACGAAGCCAAGGCGATGGGCGATGAGTATGTATCGGTAGAGCATATTTTTTTAAGCCTGTTAAAAAACCAGAGCCGGGAAGTAAAGGAATTATTTAAGGATTTCCGCATTGACAGGGAGCGTTTTCTCGCGGCGCTTGCTACTGTGCGCGGCAACCAGAAGGTGGTGAGCGACAATCCGGAAGCAACCTACGACACGCTTGAGAAATATGCGGTTGACCTGGTGGAGAGGGCGCGCGCGCAAAAGCTTGACCCGGTTATCGGAAGGGACTCTGAAATCCGCAATGTCATCCGGATACTTTCGCGAAAGACGAAAAATAATCCGGTGCTGATCGGTGAGCCGGGTGTCGGCAAGACCGCCGTTGTGGAGGGGCTTGCACAGCGCATTGTCCGCGGTGATGTGCCGGAAGCCTTAAAGGAGAAGAAGCTGTACGCGCTCGATATGGGGGCGCTTGTGGCGGGTGCGAAATATCGGGGGGAGTTTGAGGAGCGCTTAAAAGCGGTTCTTGAGGAAGTGAAAAACAGTGACGGGCAGATAGTCCTTTTTATTGATGAGCTGCATACCATTGTGGGCGCGGGCAAGACCGAGGGCGCGATGGATGCGGGCAATATGCTAAAACCGATGCTTGCCAGAGGGGAACTGCACTGTATCGGCGCGACAACGCTGAATGAGTACCGCATGTATATCGAGAAGGATGCGGCGCTTGAGCGCCGTTTCCAGCCGGTGATGGTCGATGAGCCGACGGTGGAGGATACGATCTCCATTCTGCGCGGTTTAAAAGAGCGCTACGAGGTATTCCACGGCGTAAAGATTAATGACAGCGCGCTTGTCTGTGCGGCGACACTCTCGAACCGGTATATCAGCGACCGCTTCTTGCCGGATAAGGCGATCGATCTTGTGGATGAAGCGTGCGCACTGATTAAGACGGAACTTGACTCGATGCCGACCGAGCTTGACGATACAAGGCGGCGCATTATGCAGATGGAGATTGAGGAGGCAGCGCTAAAGAAGGAGGATGACCGTTTAAGCAAAGAGCGTCTTGCGGCGCTGACAAAAGAGCTTGCCGAGCTCCGCGATGAATTTGCGAACCAGAAGGCGAGATGGGATAATGAGAAGGCCTCCGTCGAGAAAGTGCGCGTACTGCGCGAGGAGCTTGAAGCTGTGGGCAATGAAATTCAGATTGCGGAGCGCGAATATGACCTGAACAAGGCGGCAGAATTAAAATACGGCAGATTGCCCGCGATTAAAAAGCAGCTTGAGGAGGAGGAAAACCGTGTAAAGCTTGAGGGGCACACCCTTGTGCACGAGAGTGTTTCTGAGGAGGAGATTGCCAGGATAGTTTCGCGCTGGACGGGAATCCCGGTGGTAAAACTGACCGAGAGTGAGCGCAATAAAACCCTGCATCTTGACGAGGAACTGCACCGGCGTGTAATCGGGCAGGAGGACGGTGTGAGCCGTGTTGCGGATGCCATCTTGCGCTCTAAGGCGGGTATCAAAGACCCGGGCAAGCCGATTGGTTCCTTCCTGTTTTTAGGACCGACCGGTGTGGGCAAGACCGAGCTTGCCAAGGCACTTGCCGCGGCGCTGTTTGACAATGAGGCAAATATGGTGCGCATTGATATGAGCGAGTATATGGAAAAGTATTCGGTATCCCGCCTGATCGGGGCACCGCCAGGATATGTAGGGTATGAGGAGGGCGGACAGCTTACCGAGGCAGTGCGCAGGAAGCCGTACTCCGTGGTGCTGTTTGACGAGATTGAGAAAGCCCACCCGGATGTGTTCAATGTGCTGCTGCAGGTGCTTGATGACGGCAGGATTACGGATTCGCAGGGGCGCACGGTCGATTTCAAAAATACGATCCTGATTATGACCTCCAATATCGGTTCATCGTATCTGCTTGAGGGCATCACGCCGGAGGGTGAGATTTCAGATGTATGTGAGAAGGCGGTAATGGAGGAATTAAGGGCACATTTCCGCCCGGAATTCCTGAACCGCCTGGATGAAACAATTCTCTTTAAGCCGCTTACCAGCGACAATATCGGGAATATCCTCGATTTGATGGTAAAGGAATTAAACGGCAGGCTTTCTGACCGGGAAATCTTTGTGGAACTGACTAAAGAGGCAAAGGAACTGATAATAAAGAATGCTTACGATCCGGTTTATGGGGCGCGCCCGCTGCGCCGCTACCTGCAAAAGAATGTGGAAACACTCTCCGCAAGGCTGATTCTCTCGGATAAGGTAAAAAGCGGTGATACCATCGTGATCGATAAGGTGGATGATGCCCTCACGGCGTATGTCAGGGTGGATGCGGAAATTATGTAAGAGGATGGGGATTTATCGATATGAAGCAGCCACGCGCAAAATAAAAAAGCTTGCGTGTGGCTGTAATTGCTGACTGCTGGGGCGGAAAATCGTGCTGTAGCGCGGGAAGTAAAATTCTACTGCACGGGTTCCCGAAACATATTTTCAACATACTGCCGCATCTCGTTTTTCGAGATAATATGTCTTGCGCCTTCCACGATGGAATTCCTCTTTTCCTTGGAAAGCCCGGCAAACTGCGCCATAATGTCGGAATGTTTTGCCAGCTCAAATGCAAATCCGACCGGAAGCTCAACATTTTCAATCATAAATGCCTCTCTTTCTGCACTGTTCTTAATCCTGTCAAAGGAAATTCCATATCCCTATGCTGCTATCGCAGTTTGACAGATGGGCTTGCACCAACCTAACACAATTGATAGGTTAAATAAATCAGCCTGTCCGGGTATTCATCAGTATGCGGATGCCCGGACAGGCTTTATTATGTACAAAAATCGGGTATCTTATAAATAATTCCGAAAGACCGGTTTAACTGGAAAAAAATCAGTGCATCCCCTTATTGCGGGTGCGGTACAGTTCCTTGAACTCGCTCGGTGTACATTTTTTAAATGCCTTGAACACGCGGTTGAAGGTTGATATACTGGAAAACCCGGATTGCAGCGCAATCTCCGTGATGGGGAGGGAGGGGTCGAGCAGAAGGTTTTCTGCCGCTTTGATCCGGCGCAGGTTCAGGTAATCATAAAACGAGGTATCCGTGAACTGTTTAAACAGCCTCGAAAAATGGAATTTCGAGAAGCCCGCGATATCCGCCACGGTTTCTAACGAGATATCTTCCGTATAATTATTGTCAATAAATTCAAAAATCTTGTTAAATTTCTCGATATATTCCTTTTGTTTATTTGTGCGCACATCCGGGAAGAGTCCGCCCGAATCAATGTAGTTGCGCCCGATCAGCACGAAGATATGGATAATCATCGAGTAGATACTTGCCTCCCATAGGGTGCTTGCCTCCCGGTATTCCTGTGCAATTTTTAGAAGGAGTTCCCTCTCATCCTCATATATATCCGAGCAGAGTTCCTTTGTTATCAGGCGCGGCTGTGTGATAACCGGAAGGATGCTTGAGAATCCTTTCAGGTTGCTGACAAGAGTAAAATCAAAGAGGAAGATAATGCGCGTCCCGGTGGGCGGCGCGTAAAGCTCGTGCAGTTCACCGGGCGGGATAATAAGGATATCTCCCTCTTTCAGGGAATACTGTGTTTTGTTCATCGTGACGGAATAGGTGTTTTCCAACGGCATAATGATCTCGGTCGCTGAATGCCAGTGGATTGGGTAATCCTCGTACTCGCGGTTGATATGCAGTCGGATGGAGGAATTGTTCGTGAAATTGACTTTTTCAAAAACGCCGTTTAACTCGGGCTGCATGGTTTCTTGCTCCTTTCAGGTAAAGTAAAATAATAAAGCAGATATTGCTATCACAGATAATAAACTATTATGTGCTAAAAATCACATAAAATCCTGTAAAAACTATAAAAATCGTCAGAAATTTAAAAAGTGTTACCCGTATTGTAATACAAAATCGGGAAAAAGTAAAGAGTCCCGCCGGAGAAAAACAAAATAATCAGTCTGATTTAAGCAATATCTGGCAGGATTGAATGGAAGATTAGCAAGAAATAGGTGGTTCCCAAGAAAAATTATTTTTTAAGACTGTTGTAGTATTGACAAACTTATAAGACTGTGGTAGTATATTGTTGTAGCTACTACTACAGTCTTATAAAGGGGGTGAAATCCAATGGATATTAAGCTGGTTGCTTCGGAACAGAAAGTGATGTCCGTACTGTGGCGCGATGGCGATGTTCCTGCAAAACATATTGCCAAGCTTCTGAACGAGGAACTTGGCTGGAATGTCAACACAACCTATACCCTGATTAAGCGTTGTATTAAGAAGGGGGCGATAAAGCGCTGCGAACCCAATTTTATGTGCCATGCCCTTGTGCCAAGAGAGGCGGTGCAGGAGGCGGAAACCAACGAACTGATCGACAGGGTGTATGACGGTTCAGCCGACAAATTGTTTGCCGCTTTGCTGGGACGTAAAAAGCTGAGCACTGAACAAATTGAAAAGTTAAAGCAGATTGTCGGTGACCTGGAGTGAGGAGGTATAAGTGAGCCTGTTGCAAATGAGTTTTGCCGGAGCTGTAATGATTATGGCTATCGTCGTTGTACGTGCCCTGACAATTAATCTGTTGCCCAAAAAGACTTTTCTGATACTTTGGGGGATGGCGGCGGCACGGTTGCTGGTTCCGGTCATCATCCCTTCTGCTTTCAGTGTCTATTCACTGTTAGACGGACATGTACAGGGAATGGGGACAAAAAAAGTACCACAGACGGTTAAAGGGCTGCCAATTAAAGCATCGGGGCAAATATCCGCTGTGGCTGATGGCTCTTTAACCGTGGAAAATACCATTTCTATATGGGTGGTGATCTGGGCAGCCGGTGTGATGCTCTGTGTTATGGTTTTTGCGGCAGCGTACTTAAAGTGCTATCAGGAATTCAGGGTATCCTTTCCGGTAAATAATGAATTTATTAAAAACTGGCTGGATAACCATCGGTTAAGACGCAGGATTTGTGTAAGGCAGTCAGGACGGTTTTCTACCCCGCTCACCTACGGTATTTTTTGCCCCGTGATCCTGATGCCAGCCTCTGTTAAGTGGGGGGATACAAAGTCACTTGAGTATGTTTTAGCCCATGAATATGTGCATATCCGGCGCTTTGACAGCATTTTTAAACTTGTGCTGATTATGGTGCTGTGTATACACTGGTTTAATCCTCTGGTATGGGTTATGTATCTTCTTTCAAACAGGGATATTGAGCTGTCATGTGACGAGTCAGTAATCCGCCAATTTGGAGAAAAAACAAGGGCGGAATATGCACTTTTGCTGATTAGTATGGAAGAAAAAAGGGGGGTTTTTGCCCCATTGTGCAGCAAATTCAGCAGATCCGCTGCTGAGGAAAGGATTGTATCTATTATGAAATATAAGAAAGTAACTGCATTATCGTTTGCTCTTGGTTTTACCCTTGTTTTTGGAGTAACCACAGCATTTGCAACCACCGCGAAACAATCGGAAAATAGGTTTGTGACTGACGAGGATGGCAGCGTTTATTCTGTTTCTGAAAATAACCTGAGAGGAACCGAGCAATTTTACATTGATGAAAATGGGAAGTATACCCGGGATACTGACAGAGTGGACTGGATGTCAGAATTTGGAATTATGGCACCGGAGTTTGTTATCCCTGACAATCCGGATAATAACGAATATTCGTTTCAATTAACCCCGGAAGGCATTGCGGGAAAAGAGCAGGATATATTGGCTTACAAGCCTTTGCGCACGGAGGAGGAAATGCAGCAGATTATCGCTGATATTGAAAGCGGCAAGATAAAGGGATATAGGCTTGAAGATTTTGAAAGCGGAAATGTCCCGGGGTTTGAGGTGCCGGAAGGTGCAGATTTTTCTGTTGGTTTCGTAGAATATGCGGATGGAACTTGCACAAATTCCGGTCGGCAATAATTTAATTGCGTAACACTTTAAATTGCAGGAAGTTAAAAGTTTTATAGCGGCGGTTTGAAATTTTATTTCGGATCGCTGCTTTTGTTTTGGGACTTTATTGTATTATCTATGGCTTCTTTCGTTTGTTCCATACAACTTTGTTTGTACCGCAATTTTTCCGTTTTTTTCTTAAAAAAAGGTTTACAAACCCCGGTGTCTGTGTTACCATGTGAAACGGTAAAAGTAGTTTGGCCGATGGGGGCAGAAACTATTTTTTTCTATGTTCAGGGGAAAAAGGACAAAAAGGGGCTTTTCGCCTGCGCGCTGTTTGGCGCGAAGCTGCCTGCATATCGGGAAACGGCGCAGAAAAGAGGTTATATTATGAAAATGATTTACCAGGTGGAAGACCGGCCGAAATTCGGGGCGATGGTCATGTTTGCAATTCAGCAGCTCCTGGCGATTATGGCGGCAACCCTTGTGGTGCCAATGATTGTGGGAAATGGCATGAGTTCTGCGGCGGCACTTTTCGGGGCGGGAGTTGGAACACTTGTCTACATCCTGTTTACAAGGAAGAAAAGTCCGGTGTTTTTAGGTTCTTCCTTCGCGTTTATCGAGCCGATGGCGGCAGCTTTTGCGGGCGGCGTATCCATGAGCCTTGGGTATCTTGGTCTGATATTGGGCGCGGTATTTGCGGGGCTTGTCTATGTCGGGATAGCGTTGCTTGTAAAATTTGTCGGGGTGGACTGGCTGAATAAGCTGATGCCGGTTGTGGTTATCGGACCTACCGTCGCTATTATCGGTCTTTCCCTTGCGGGGAACGCGATCGGGGATCTGACAAGCGGCGGTGTAAAGGTTGATGGTGTTTCGGCTGCGGAGCCGCTTGTGGCGCTTGTCTGTGGGCTGGTGACACTTACCGTAACGATGCTTTGCTCCAGTTACGGCAAGCGCACAGCAAAACTGATTCCGTTTATTCTGGGTATTCTGGCGGGCTATGGGACGGCACTTGTCATTACAATATTTGGAAATATAGCGGATGCGGACATGCTTAAAGTGCTGGACTTTTCGGCTTTTGCAGCTCTGACAAAAGACGGTGTCAGCATAAAAACATTTTTTGAGATACCTGATTTTACATTTTTTACTGCGAAGGACGGTTTTGGTGAATTAAATGCCTCCTATATTGCATCCATTGCGGTGGCATATATACCGGTTGCATTTGTTGTGTTCGCGGAACATATCGCGGATCACAAAAATATATCTTCCATTATCGAGCGCGATTTGTTAAAAGAGCCGGGGCTTGATAAGACACTTCTCGGCGACGGGATTGGCTCGATGGTGGGCGCGCTGTTTGGCGGCTGCCCGAATACGACATACGGGGAGTCGGTCGGCTGTGTGGCGATTACGCGCAATGCCTCGATTGCTACCATTATAAGTGCGGCGGCAGGGGCGATTTTAATATCCTTCCTCTCGCCGTTTATCGCGTTTGTAAATTCCATCCCGCCATGTGTCATGGGCGGTGTTTGCATGGCGCTGTACGGCTTTATTGCGGTGTCGGGACTGAAAATGATACAGAAGGTGGATTTAAATAAGAACAAAAATCTCTTTGTGGTTTCGGTGATTTTGATTGCGGGGATCGGCGGACTGACACTTACGCTCGGCAAGGTGAAAATTACATCCATCGCTGCGGCGCTGATTTTGGGAATTCTCACTAATCTGATATTAAAGAATGCTCCCGAGGAAGTATGAAAGTGGAGCTGGGCAATAGTTGCCACGCACGGTTTTATGAATTGTTTGTGCCGAAAGGCAGGAACGATGTAAGGAGGGAATGCCGCATCGGCATATTTTAAAGTGTGCAGGAGGGAATAAAGATGAGGGCAGGTTTTGATAACCAGAAGTATTTGAGGATGCAGTCGGAACATATCAGGGAGCGGGTCGGGAAGTTTGATAACAAGCTCTATCTGGAGTTTGGGGGGAAACTGTTCGACGATTATCATGCTTCGCGTGTGCTTCCGGGGTTTGCGCCGGACAGCAAATTAAAACTTTTGCTGGAGTTAAAGGATCAGGCGGAACTGGTTATTGTTATCAGCGCGCCGGACATTGAGAAGAACAAGGTGCGCTCGGATATTGGCATAACCTACGATAAGGATGTGCTGCGCCTGATTGATATGTTTGGGGGGCTTGGGCTGTATGTTGGGAGTGTTGTGGTAACGCAGTATGCTGGGCAGCAGGCAGCGGATGATTTCCGTGACCGCTTGCAGGAACTTGGCGTGCGGGTGTACAGGCATTATAGGATTGCCGGATATCCGAACAATATCCCGCTGATATTAAGTGAGGAAGGTTATGGCAGGAACGATTATATAGAAACGACTAAGCCGCTTGTGGTGATAACCGCGCCGGGACCTGGCAGCGGCAAGATGGCAACCTGCCTTTCCCAGCTCTACCATGAACATAAGCGCGGCATTCATGCGGGCTATGCAAAATTTGAAACTTTCCCGATCTGGAACCTGCCGCTGCATCATCCGGTTAACCGGGCTTATGAGGCGGCAACCGCGGATCTTAACGATGTGAATATGATTGACCCGTTCCACCTTGAAGCCTACGGGGAAACAACCGTCAATTACAACCGCGATATCGAGATTTTTCCAGTGTTGCAGACTATTTTCACCGCGATTTTCGGGGAGAGTCCTTACAAGTCCCCGACGGATATGGGTGTCAATATGGCGGGGAACTGTATTTGTGACGATGAGGCGTGCCAGGAAGCGTCGAACCAGGAAATCATCCGCCGGTATTATCAGGGACTGCTCAATCTTGTGCAGGGACACGGGAAGAATGAGGAAATATTTAAGCTGGAACTTCTGATGAACCAGTCAGGGCTTACACCGGCGGATCGGAAGGTGGTACCTGCGGCGAATGCCCTGGCAAAGAGTACAGAACTTCCAGCGGCGGCAATGGAATTGCCGGATGGGACGATTGTGACCGGGAAAACAACGAAGCTTCTCGGCGCATCGGCGGCAGTGCTGTTAAATGCCCTGAAAACATTGGCGGGAATCCCGGATGAGGTAGATTTGATTTCACCGTCCGCGTTAGAACCGATCCAGCGCCTAAAAATCGAGTACCTGGGCGGAAAAAATCCGCGCCTTCACACGGACGAAGTGTTAATTGCACTTTCGATCAGCGCCAAGGATGACGGGAACGCAAGGCGGGCGCTTGAGCAGCTGCCGAAACTTTTTGGCTGCCAGGTGCACACGACCGTAATCCTGTCATCGGTGGATACTACTTCGTTTAAGCGGCTTGGGGTATTGCTGACCTGCGAGGCGAGGTATGAGAATAAGAGGCTGTATCATTAAATTAGGAAGTGCGTGCAGCCTTGTGTGCGGGGCAGACGGATGATAATGGCTGTGATTAATGGCATAAAACCGCGGGGAGGATTGCGGTATGCGGAAATGGGGAAACGATGAAATTCTTACATGTTGATTTGCGCAGGCTGATACTGGTTGTGGTATCGGTGATTTTGATGGGATTTTTCATATCATTTTTAAATCCGTGCGGGTTCGGCTCTGACCCCTGCACCGTGATGAACCTTGCAATTTCGGGGAAGATCGGATGGACACTTGGAAACTGGCAGGCAACGCTAAATTGTATTCTTTTTGCCTTTGTGCTTTTGCTTGGGCGCAACCAGCTAGGCTGGGGAACAATTGCAAATATGTTTCTGGTAGGCTACAGCTTTGACTTTTTTACCTGGGTGAATTCGTTCTGGCTGCCGGAGCAGGCATTTGAAAATATGGCGGTGCGCATTATCGTGGCGGCGGTGGCGCTTTTTGGCTTTGTGGTTGTGGCTTCCGCCTATATGGCATCCGACCTCGGTACTGCGCCATATGATGCACTCTGCTTTATTATCGCATCGCGCCAGAAAAAACTGCCGTTCCGCGTGGTGCGAATCCTCTACGACGGTTTTGTCTGTCTGGTTGCCGTAATTTTTGGGACAAGGCTCGGCGTGGTTACGATTGCGATGACCTTTTTGTTAGGACCAGTTATAACCTGGATGAAGGAAAATGTGGTGGAGAAATATCTGCCTATAAAGTGAAACATTGGGGACTGACCCCGGATAAAATGCCGCATTGCTACAGAATGGGAGGAATTATGGCAGAGTATACCCATGTAACCCATATCTTTGAACCAATCTATGATGGAACGTCCCGGGTGCTGATTCTCGGGACGTTTCCTTCCGTAAAATCGCGCGAGCAAAATTTTTATTACGGGCATAAACAAAACCGCTTCTGGCGCGTATTGGCGGCGGTCTGTAAGTGTGGGGTGCCCGCGACGGTGGAGGAGAAAAAAGAAATGCTCCTAAGGGAGCATATTGCGGTTTGGGATGTGATAGCAAGCTGTGATATCACAGGTTCTTCCGATGCGTCCATCCGCAATGTGCAGCCAAACGATATCGGGCGGATTCTTGCGAGGGTGCCCGATATCCGGATTTTCGCAAATGGGGCGAAGGCACATGAACTATACAGGAAGTATATGGAGGAAGCCGCGGGCAGAAGAGCCATCCGCCTTCCCTCCACAAGCCCGGCAAACGCGGCGTGCGGGTTTGAGAGCCTGTGTGAGGCGTGGCAGGTGATACGGGAGGGTTATTGATACTTTTATTTTTTCCGAATCCAGGTTACTTTCTTTGGAAAAAAATCCCTTAAAATTCTTGGATGGAATAAAATCAGGAGCGGGAATAATTCCAATCT
>ERZ778516.956-NODE-956-length-23206-cov-5.310743_pt1 | contig 23206 bp, 25 predicted proteins | sample MGYA00510342_ERZ778516 | MGnify/ENA primary metagenome ERZ778516 (study PRJEB29527, sample SAMN07138961) | mouse gut metagenome | material: feces | host: mouse | place: China:Nanjing | collected 2016-01-25 ... | reverse complement strand
GGCAAAAAGGTGTGGGACATTGAGATTTATTACCGTTTTGTCGGGAAGATTGATTGAAAGATAGAAACTATGGGGAATGTGCCATTTATGGCAGTTCCCCGAAAGATTATCCTTAAGTAAAGTAAAGCGGCGGTTATATATATTAGAATCAGTTTCATATATAAGAGATTGTTTGCCGTTAGAATCCTCTGTAAAAATTGTAAGTTTGTCAATATGGGTGTTTCTGGTTTTGGTTCTAAACGGGTGAAAGATAAAAAGGGAGAGCAGAAGAATGATTCCGGCTGCAATCAGGAAATAAAGTTTGTGAAATTTTAATATTTTTTTCATAGAAGAAAATCTCCGTCTGGTAATATTATAAAAGAGTCGATAAAATAGGATATTGGCTGTATTGCTTATAATAAAAAGACAAAGCAGATATTATACTTACTTTGCCTTTTTTATTATTGTTCATGATGATGGTGATGAATCGGTACATGTTCTTCTTTTAGCTTTTTCTTGATTATTGCGCCGTTAAGAATGGATATAATACCCAATACAAAAAGAACAATTCCAATAATTACAAAAATTTTCAATCCATTGTCGATATAAGCAACTACATATTTATATTCATGTTCCTCTGAAAATACCAGCCTTTTATAAAATTTAGTAATATACGAAAATACAGGTATTACTAAAAGTGATAAGGAAGAGGACAAAAAAGCGTATGACAGATATCTGAAAATCCGGTTTTTCTTAAAGGTATTTAAGCGAATAATCAAAATAACCAAAATCAGAGAAAAAATAATCATACATGGCATTAAATAAGTCAGCAGCTTATTAAATAATCGAAAAAGAGAGGAAATCTGGTCGAAATATGGAAACTGAACGGCGGATTTATAGTATGAAATAACAGCGGAAGTAAAACTTGCAATCACTGTATCAATATCGCCGTCTACTACCAGATTATGTTCTTCGGCATAGTTTTTTATATTTTCCGATAATTTTGTTTCCATGGCAGATGTATCCATCTCATGTTTCTGTTCATTTATCAGTGACATAATATATGTATCACAGTAGCTTGTCAGCTCGTCTATACTGAATACACCATCAAATATTTCTTCTGACAGACCGGAAACAAGCGCCTCGTTTTCACATCTGTCCAACATATTATTATATATGGATATATAATAGCCTGAATCAGAAAATCCCTGTATCACTTTGTCCTGATTCATAAATCCAGTTTTTAGCGAAATACATAATACAATAATGGTCAGCGATACAGCTAACAGAAAACTGGTAATAATACAGACAGCCTGTTTTAACTTTGAATCGCTTTTTGAATGATGTCTTTCATGTTTCATGAATAAGCCTCCTTTAATCCACAACAGTCGGACCTGAAACAAAATCGGCATGAACCATAAAACGATTATTTGTATGTGACAGCATATCAAAAGGATAGCAGGTATACAAAATCAGGTGTTCATAATCTGTATAATAGTTATATACCTCACTTTTGCCTTCTACGGTAACATCCACTACCTCTGTGGAGGCTACCTTATAGGTATAGGTTCCATAACTGGTTTCTATGGTTATTATATGACCAATCTCAATGTTTTTTAAGCAGTTAAAAAATGTATTATTATGTGCGCCAATCATAAGAAGTCCGCCAAATCCGGGCATATAGGAAACTGAGTGCTGTGTGGCGCCAAGTTTTGCAAGTTCATTTGTATCACCCCAGTATACAGGAGCATCCAAACCGATATCTGAACATTTTACATAGGCATATAAATCTCCAAATTGCGGACGGGTAATATCACTCAGTTTTATAGTATTATCCTCTGATGGGACAACAGGTTCTTCAATATTGAATACATCTCGATTGCTTAACGAAAAGGTTGGTTCATAATCTGATGAAATCAGAGAGATTACATTCGTTGCCAGTGAAATCATATCTGAATACATCAGATAGACTATTCCGTAGGACAGAATAGAAAAAAATAATGGCATATAAATATATGCCATCATTTTATTAAATTTTCGGATTGACCGATTATGCATTTACTAAGTCTTTTTTCTTAGCGATAACTGCAATACCAGCAACTGATAAGCCTAAACCTGCAACGACAGCAGCTGTGGTTGAAAAATCAACACCCTTAGGAGTTGTGTTAAGATTTCCATCGTTCTTGTTATTGTTCTGAGTAGGAGCAGGAGTAGGAGTCTGTGTTCCTGTAGGATTTCCTACTGTAACAGTGACAGCATTAATTTCTGCTGGTGTCTTTGCCTGCGCAAGCTTTACAATATCTGCAGCGGAAACCTTGATATCATACTTCTTTACAATTGTATCTACTTTTGCAAGTACTTCATTAGCCATCTTAGTAAGTTCTGCCTCGCCAAGAGCCTTTAACTCTTCAACGGTCTTGCCAGCTTTTACATCTTTAACAGCCTGCTGAACCTGAGCTACTTCTGCATCTGTAAGGTCAACATCTTTCAAAATACTTTCAGCTTTAGCCTGATAATCAGCTGGAAGGCTATTAATAAGCTCTTGCTCCTTAGCTGAAACTCCTGTTGCTGCAAATGCAGATACAGACATTGCAATAGTTAACATTGTTGCTGTAGCTACAGCTACTAATCTTTTAAACATAATATAACCTCCTTTTGTTTTTAAAAGATACGTATATGATATACTAAAGATTCATGAATGTCAACAATAATTTACATTTTTTTTGGAGATGTTTTAAAATTTGTACATTTCTTATTCACCAATAGGGGATTCTGGCAGACGGATACTTTTTCTTTTGAAAGAGTGTAGATTTTATCCTCTGAATATGGTATTATATGTAGAAATGAGTAAAAAACAAATATTTGGAAACAGGAGGTAAAATTTATGTCTACACCGCACAACAATGCCGGCAGAGAACAAATCGCCGGTACAGTTATTATGCCGGGAGACCCATTAAGGGCAAAATTTATAGCTGAAACCTATCTGGCATGTCCTGTATTATTTAATGATGTAAGAGGTATGTACGGCTATACAGGCGAATACAGGGGAAAACGTATTTCTGTTATGGGTTCTGGTATGGGGATGCCATCAATGGGAATTTATTCCTACGAACTGTTTCATTTTTATAATGTTGAAAATATTATCCGCATTGGCTCAGCAGGTTCCTACTGTAAAGAATTAAATCTGCTTGACCTGTTGCTGGTTACAAAATCTTATTCTGAATCCACTTATGCACTTGTTCAGAGCGGATATAATAAAGATGTTGCTTTTCCATCAGAAATATTGAATCACAAATTGAGAAAAGCATCAGAAGCATTGGGAAAAAGACTGATGGAAGGAATGGTTCATTCCACAGATGTCTTTTACAGAGAAGACGGTGCAGATTATTATAAAAAGTTATATGGACAAGGTTGTTTGGCAGTGGAAATGGAGAGCTTTGCACTGTTTCACAATGCCGCGGCCTGTAAAAAACAGGCGGCCTGTCTGCTTACCATTTCAGATTCCTTTGTTTCAAGCGAAAACACAACGGCAGAACAGAGACAAAATTCCTTTACGGATATGATAGAGACAGCACTGGAGGCAGCAGTTGGATAAGTGCTTAATATTGGCGGAAAACAGGGAAAATTTAGATTTTTCAGTCATATTTTCCACAAGAAAATCATATATTAGAATTTAGATATATACTATTTCAATAAAATGCTTTTTTATAAAGAACAAAGAGATTAAAGAAGGAAAGAAAAATGTATTATTCGGACGATTTGATTGAAGAAATAAGAAGCAGAAACGATATTACAGATGTAATCTCTGATTATGTAAAGCTGAAAAAAAAGGGCAATGCCTATTTTGGGCTGTGTCCCTTTCATAATGAAAAGTCCCCTTCTTTTTCCGTAAACGGACAAAGGCAGATTTTTCACTGTTTTGGTTGTGGAGAAGGCGGAAATGTATACTCTTTTATTATGAAATATGAAAATTTTACTTTTCCGGAAGCCGTAAGATTTTTGGCACAGAGGGCAGGCATTGAGCTTCCAAAGACAGAATATTCTCCTGAGGAAAAGAAAAAAAGTGACTTAAAGACGGCTCTTCTGGAAATAAACAAAGAAACAGCGAAATATTTTTTTCGGCTTTTAAAAAGCGAAAAGGGCGGACAGGCATATCAATACCTGCGGGGCAGGGGATTATCAGATGAGACAATTGTAAAGTTCGGACTTGGATACTCCCAGAAGTACCGCGATGACCTGTATCGGTATTTGCGGGACAAAGGATATCAAGATGAGATATTGAAGGAAAGCGGACTGTTCACATATAGTGAGCGCGGTGTATATGATAAGTTTATCAACAGGGTAATATTTCCGATTATGGATATTAATAATAAGGTAATCGGTTTTGGAGGCCGCGTAATGGGAGAAGGAGAACCGAAATATTTAAATTCACCGGAAACAGTTTTGTTTGACAAAAGCCGAAATCTTTATGGAATGAATTATGCAAGAACAAGCAAAAAAGGTAGTCTTTTAATCTGTGAAGGTTATATGGATGTTATTGCGCTTCATCAGGCAGGTTTTTCGAATGCTGTTGCTTCTCTTGGAACTGCATTTACTCAAAGGCAGTGTCTTCTGATGAAACGGTATACAGAGACTGTATATCTTACCTATGACAGTGATGCAGCAGGAATCCGGGCAGCTCTGCGGGCGGTTCCCATGCTTCGGGAGGCGGGATTGTCAGCAAAGGTAATTCATATGAAGCCGTATAAGGACCCTGATGAATTTATAAAAAATCTTGGGGCTGATGCTTATGAAGAACGCATACAAAATGCAAGAAACAGTTTTCTTTTTGAAATAGACCAGCTTATGGCAGGGGTTCATCAGGAGGACCCTGACCAAAAAGCAGCAGTTTATACAGAGATAGCAAGGAGGCTTTTGGAATTTGAGGACGAGCTTGAACGTAATGTATATATTGATGCAGTCAGCCACGAATATCAAATTCCAAAGGAAAGCCTGACAAAATCCATAAGCAGACAGGCATATACCTATGCGGCTCGTGAGGGAAAAAGGAATACAGGTCAGGAATATACAGCATCAAAAGAGAAGAAGGCAGATGCCGGAACAGGTATTTTGCAGGCACAAAAAATTTTAATTACATGGATTTTGGACGAACCTTCACTTTTAGATAAAATATCACCGGTTATCAATCAGAATGATTTTTTGGAACCTGTATATAATAAGGTTGCGGAATTATTGTTTGAACAGATTCGAAATCATGACATTAATCCGGCAAAAATTATAGATTATTTTGAAAGTGAAGAGGAACACAGAGAGGTTTCAGCACTGTTTAATATGCCGCTGCGGCATGAAATGTCACTGACAGAAAGAGAAAAGGCATTGAATGACACGGTAAGAAAGATAAAGAAAAACAGTCTTGAAAATAGAAGCAGAAAGGCAGCCGATGTAAAAGAATTACAGGAAATCATAAAAGAACAGCAGGCGTTAAAATCTGTTCATATTTATTTGTAATTTATTTAATTCATTGTGTTGAAGGGTGAAAAAAATGAAGGAAGATATAATGAGAAATACCGCTGATACTTCTGAACAGGAGGATTTTTTTCAGGAGCCGGAGGAAGAAATTTTAAATGAGGAGGACCTTTTGAGAGACGATGAGGAATTTCCCGAGCTGGACGAAGAAACACTGGAAGAAATGGAAAAGATAGAGAAGGAAAGCCAGAATATTATTGATTTGGATGATTCTGTGCCAGATGTCATAGGATTAAGTGATTCTGTCAGAATGTATTTAAAGGAAATGGGTAAATATCCTCTGATGACAGCAGAACAGGAGGTGGAGTGTGCAAAAAAGATTGAGCAGGGGGATGTGGCTGCAAAGGAAGAACTTGCTGAGGCAAATTTGAGACTGGTTGTCAGTATTGCAAAAAAATATCTCGGACGCGGAATGTCTTTTCTGGATTTGATTCAGGAGGGAAATATCGGACTTATGAAGGCGGTAGAGCGTTTTGATTATCGAAAAGGATATAAATTCAGCACCTATGCAACATGGTGGATTAAGCAGGCAATTACAAGAGCGATTGCTGACCAGGCAAGAACGATTCGTATTCCAGTTCATATGGTAGATACCATCAATAAGGTTATGCGTGCCCAGAGAGAGCTGTTGAATGAGCTTGGAAGAGAGCCGGAACTGGAGGAAATCGCAGAACGTATGGGGCTGACATCAGAAAAGGTGAACGAGGTATTAAAACTTGCGCAGGAGCCGGTATCGCTGGAAACACCGATAGGCGAGGAAGAGGACAGTCATCTGGGAGACTTTATACAGGATGAGCATATTGCAACACCGGTACAGGCAGCGACCAATACACTGCTTCGAGAAAAGCTGATAGAGGTTATGGACAGCCTTTCGGACCGTGAGAAAAAGGTGCTGATTATGAGATACGGCTTAGATGACGGAAAGGAAAGGACCTTAGAAGAAGTTGGGAAGGAATTTAACGTTACAAGAGAGAGAATCCGGCAAATTGAGGCAAAGGCATTGTGGAAGATAAAGCATCCAAATAAAAGCCGTAAGTTGAGGGATTTTTTGGAAAGTTAAAGAAGGTATATACTGAAAATGCAGATATCAGACAGATTAAAGCTTGTTATCAGCTTTGTAGCTCCCTGCGGAGCCGCGGCAGATATTGGAACAGACCACGCATATGTGCCCATAGCACTTGTAAAGGCTAAAACAGTGAAACGTGCTTTTGCGTTGGATATCAACAGAGGGCCATTGGAAAGAGCAAGGAAACATATAGAAGAAGAAAATTTATCAGAATGGATTGAAACCAGACAGTCAGACGGACTGGAAGCTCTTTGTGAAAATGAAGCAGATTCAATTGTTATCGCAGGTATGGGCGGAGAGTTGATTGCAAATATACTGGAGAAAGGTGAAAAGGTGGTAAAAACAGCAAAAGAGCTGGTTTTATCACCTCATTCAGAGGTGTTTCTTGTAAGAAAATATCTGGTAAAAAATGGATATCAAATTGTAAGAGAACAGATGATTTTTGATATGGGAAAATACTATACGGTTTTGAAAGCAGTCAGAAAGAATCAGAAAAATAACAGAACAGACAGTTATGATGAAATGGATTATCTTTATGGAAAAAGACTGATAGAGGAAAAGGATGCAGTTTTAAAAGAATATCTTATATGGAAAAAAAGACAGCAAATGCAAATTTTGCAGCAGCTTGAGGGGAATACAAAAGAAGCGGCCGCACAGAGGAGAGAGGAATTGCAAAGAGACACGAAACTGATTGATGAGGTGTTTAAGAAAATGGTGTGAAGAAAAACGGACACAGGAGGTATTGCAATGAGTACAGAGTTTTATGTAACGGTAGAAGGTGAAAAAAGAACTTATACTGAAGGAACAAAACTGGCAGAGATAGCAGCAGAATATCAGAATAGATTTGAAAATGATATTGTGCTGGCAATGGTGGATAATAAATTAAGTGAGCTTGGGCAGACCATTAAGGATAAAAGCAGTATTTCTTTTCTGGCAACAGATACAATCTGTGGAAATGAAACTTACAGAAGAAGTGTAGTCATGGTGATGTTAAAGGCTTTTTATGATATATATGGACAGAAAATCAAAGGGATTAATGTCATGTATTCTCTGAGCAGAGGATATTACTGTGAAATTGAAGGTGAAGTCAGTGTCAAAGAAGATGTTTTAAAACAGGTAAAAGAAAGAATGAATGAAATCGTGCAGGCTGATATTCCTTTTGAAAAGCGGGTGGTGTCTACAAATGATGCCATTTTATTTTTTAGAGAGCATGGCATGTATGACAAGGAAAGACTGTTTCGATTTAGAAGAAGCTCAAGAGTGAATGTTTATCGGTTGAATAAATTTGAAGATTATTTCTATGGATATATGGTATTGTCTACCGGATATCTGAAAAAATTTGAGCTTTATCCTTATGATGAAGGTTTTGTACTGCAAATGCCAGTAAAGGAAAATCCGAAGGAGGTTCCACAGTTTCGGCCACAGGCAAAGGTTTTTGGAATTTTAAAAGAATCCTCCAGATGGGGCGCATTAATGGGAGTACATACAGTAGGTGCATTAAATGAGCAGATTTCAAAGGGAAATATCGGAGAAATCATGTTGGTGCAGGAAGCTTTGCAGGAACAGAAGATTGCCGAGATTGCAAAAAAAATTCAAAGTGCAGGAAATATAAAATTTGTGATTATTGCTGGTCCGTCTTCTTCCGGCAAGACTACATTTTCACATCGTCTTTCCATACAGCTTCGCGCCTGTGGACTGCATCCACATCCAATCGCAGTGGACAATTATTTTGTAAACAGAGAAGATAACCCAAGAGACAGCGCTGGAAACTATGATTTTGAAGCACTAGAAGCGCTGGATATTGCCTTATTTAACAATGATATGGGAAAGCTTCTGCAGGGCATGGAGGTAGAACTTCCTACGTTTGATTTTGTGGAAGGGAAGCGTCTGTATAAGGGAAATACATTAAAGCTTGAAAAAGATGATATTCTTGTAATAGAAGGAATTCACTGTTTAAATGAAAAAATGACATACACTCTTCCAAAGGAAAGCAAGTTTAAAATATATATAAGCGCACTGACACAGTTGAATGTTGATGAACATAATCGAATTTCCACTACGGACTGCCGGCTTTTGCGCCGGATTGTAAGGGATGCGAGAACAAGGGGCACGGGTGCAGAGGAAACTCTGGCAAGGTGGCAGTCTGTAAGAAATGGTGAGGAACGGAATATTTTTCCATTTCAGGAGGAGGCAGATGTCATGTTTAACTCAGCGCTTATTTATGAGTTAGCAGTATTAAAGCAATATGTAGAGCCGCTTTTATTTGGAATACCGACAGACAGTCCTTATTATACAGAGGCAAAGAGAATGTTGAAATTTATGGATTATTTTCTGGGGGTAAGCAGCGACAGTGTACCGGCAAATTCACTTCTTCGTGAGTTTATTGGAGGCGGATGTTTTCGGTTGTAGAATGAAAAAACTGCATGATTTGACAAAAGAGAAGAAAAATGTTATAGTTTTAACGGTGAGCAAAATGGATGGTCGCGGCTGCAAGTGCCGAAAGGCAGCAGGTGAGGAAAGTCCGGGCTTCACAGGGCAGGATGCCGGATAACGTCCGGTGGAGGCGACTCCCAGGAAAGTGCAACAGAAATAAACCGCCAGTTTAACTGGTAAGGGTGGAAAGGCAGTGTAAGAGACTACCGCCTGTCTGGTAACAGTCAGGGCTCTGTAAACCCCATCCGAAGCAAGACCGAATAAGAAAGCGGGCGGCCCGTCCATGCTTTCGGGTAGGTCGCTTGAGCCTGACGGCGACGTCAGGTCTAGATAGATGACCATCGAACACATAACCCGGCTTATAGTTTTACTCACTTAAAAACACCTGTTTTTGGCAGGTGTTTTTTCTATGATAATATTTTATTTGAATTTTTCGTCACAATATTTGCATCTGTAAATCTGTCTGTCAGTATCAGTCAGTACAAAAATCTGGTCAAGTCCCTGCTCTTCTGAAGTAATACATCTTGGATTTCTGCATTTTAATACATTTTTAATTGTTTTTGGAAGACGCAGTATTTTTTTCTCGGAAATTTCTCCATTATGAATAATATTTACTGTAATATTGTGGTCAAGGTACGCTAAAATATCAAGATTCACAACGTCTAACGGAGATTCAATCTTAATAATATCCTTTCGTCCCATTTTTTCACTTTTGGCATTTTTGATAATCGCAACCTGACAGTCCAGCTTGTCAAGACCCAGATAATGATAGACCTCCATGCACTTTCCGGCTGTAATGTGGTCAAGAACAACACCGTCGTTAAGACTTCCTACATTTAACATAATTCTTATTCCTTTCTGATATATAAAGCGTATCGTCTGTATTGTATAATTATCTGCATTGTATATTATACTACATTTTATATTATACGGTGATTTCAAGAAGCGTCAGTATAAGTGCCATTCTTACATATACACCGTACTGAACCTGTTTAAAGTAAACAGCTCTTGGGTCCTTGTCCACTTCAGTAGCGATTTCGTTCACGCGTGGAAGAGGGTGAAGCACAAGCATATCAGGAGGTGCCATGGCCATTTTTGTATTGTCAAGAATATAACAGTCTTTTAAGCGGATATAGTCCTGCTCATTAAAAAAACGTTCCTTCTGAACCCTTGTCATATAGAGAATATCAAGTCTGCCGATTGCTTCGTCAAGACTGGAAACCTCCTCAAATGGAATGTTATTTTCCAGAAGAACTTCTTCCTTCATATAATCAGGCAGACGCAGTTCCGGTGGAGAAATCAGTATAAATTTAATGCCCGTGTACCTTACAAGTGCGTTAATCAGTGAATGTACAGTGCGGCCGAATTTCAAATCGCCACAGAGGCCGATGGTCAAATTTTCCAGTCTTCCCTTTAATGAGCGTATAGTCATCATATCTGTTAATGTCTGAGTAGGATGCTGATGACCGCCATCGCCGGCATTGATAACCGGAATCGAAGAATGGAGGGATGCCACAAACGGAGCCCCTTCCTTTGGATGCCGCATAGCACAGATATCGGCATAGCAGGAAACCAGCCGAATGGTGTCGGCAACACTTTCACCCTTAGAAGCAGAACTGCAGCTTGCATCGGAAAAACCGATTACATTTCCGCCAAGGTTTAACATGGCAGTTTCAAAGCTTAATCTTGTACGGGTGCTTGGTTCGTAAAATAATGTTGCGATTTTCTTTCCTTTGCAGGCTTCTTTGTATTTGTCGGGATTTTTTTCAATATCGGAGGCTAAGTCCAGAATATCAGTAATCTCATCAACCGTTAAATCCAGAGGATTCAGTAAATGTCTCATAATGTACACGTTCCTTTCAGTCATATTTCATTTCCAACTTCCAGCTTATCTTAGCACATTTTTATTCAAAAGACAAGTAAATCCGTATCAGAAATACAAATCTGCACCGAAACAAATAATGAATTTTGATTACAAAAAATTAAAAAATTTTACAAAACTATTTACAAACAGAAAAGTATATGATATAATACAGATGTTTCTGAAAATTATTTATCCAAGACAGGCTTCCCTAAAAATTATACAGGGAGGTGAAAACACGAACGTTACATATGTGGGTTTGTGCGGAAAGCTGTCAGTAGACTTGGCAGTTTATCTTGGACAGATTCTTAAAAATCTTCAAAAAAGAGTTCTAATCGCAGATTTGACCGAAGGTCATGGATTATATTATCTTTTTTCAGTTTCCGAAAAATTTCCTGTAACTTACAGAAATGTTGATTATATTGGCAAAGATTTTAATGTATATGCAGAAGAAAATAATGAATATAACTATATTCTTATTTGTATGGAGAATAATATCAGGCATATCCTTGGCAATTATTTATCAAAAATATATTACATTTCTGATACGCAATATATCAACTTTTTTTCCATGGTAAATGAGATAAAAAACTCCAGAATGGCTACGGGAATTATTGTCCGTGATGTTACTGACGGAGGAATTCATGCACAATATCTGATGAAATATGTATTTATGGATGATTATCTTCTGAAAATGTATCAGACACACAGAGTTTATCAGATACATGATGACCTGACAGACCGTGAATACAGAATCAACATGCAGTATGGAGATTTTGGAGGCTTTCAAAATCTGTCGGCAGAATTTTTGAAGGTTCTTGAGCAGATAGCCGCAGAATTAACAGGATATGACAAAAAGCAGATAAAATATTCGTTAAAATACGCAAAGGAGGGTAAAACCATTGAGAAACATAACATTTTGGAGCAGCGCTTCGGGAAAAAGCGGAACAAGCAATAATATGCTGGCAGTCAGCACTATGACATCCGTATTGTATTCCTTAAAAACATTGCTGGTTCAGCTTGATAAAAAAAGCACTCCACTGAGTCTGGCATTTGAGGGCGGAAAAAATACAAATGCTTTAAATGAAGAATTTTCTTTTTACAACAGAAAAGGACTGGATGAAGTATGGGACAAATCAAAAATAAAAAAGATTGAAAGAGAAATTATTTCTGATAATACTGTTAATGTTAGACATACAAACCTTTTCTATATGCCATCTTCAAAAAAACAGGAAGAGGTGTTTGATGAAAGATTTATAAAAATGCTTTTAGAAGGAATGAAGGATTTTGAGAGTGTCAATTTTATTGATTGCGCCAATGGAAAAAACCAGCTGACAGAGGCATTGTTTCGTGATACAGATATTCTGGTGGTGAATCTTTTTCAGGGAATGGACTGCATGGACGAAATTATGGAGGATTGGAAAATCAGGGAAAAAGCAATTTTTATTGTAGGGAGATATGACGCAAATTCAAAAGACAGCGTCAGTAAAATCCGGCATAAATATAATATTTCCAAAGATTCTATCGGCGTAATTCCCTATAATATTCATTTTCATGATGCCATAAATGACGGAAAGCTGGTTCCGTTTATTACCAGAGGTATTTTTTCAAAAAAGACAGATGCCGATTATGATTTTATTATGGAATTGTATCATACAACTAATATGATTTTAAGAAAGGCGGGATATGAGGGAATATAAGGAGGATTTGGGACAGGAAGCCCTGACGCTTTTAATCAGCGATGAAATTAACCAGATTTTAAGGGCAAATCTTTATGAAGTGGGATTAAATGAAAAGGAACTTAAGCGGTTGAGACTCAGGAAACGGGAGCTCAGAGAGGCTTTGAACAACTGCGGCATCGGAGATATATCTGCTAAAAGTTATGTAAAAGATGTGATAGAGGATATTCTGGTAAAAAAACTGAAATTTTCCGGAAAGGAATGGGACAGAATTATCAGTTTTGAAGATAAAAGCAGGCTTACATACAGAGATAAATTTGATATTCTGATGTATTTTTATGAAAAAGAATATAAAGAGGGAGCTTTTGAGGCATTTATGAAAGAAAACCATATTCTGGAAAAAATATTTGATGAGAATATGGAATACTGCATTGACAGCGAACTTTTGGAGGATATTTTTATTAAGATTTCCTGTTTTTTGTCGGAAATGGATAAACAGAAAATAGTGGTACAAAGAGTTTATGCCGGATACAGAGGACTTGGCATTATTGACCAGTTGAGAGATTTTAATATTGATGGAATTTCAGGCGGAGTATCAGGCAGAGAAGGAGAGCATAACAGCGTGTGGGTGTTTTATCATGGAATTACACTTCATTTAAAATTTTTAAGCTTTGAAAGTGAAAGAGAGCTGGAACGAATCTGCATGAATATTTACCGCTATGGAAATCCAGGGCAGCTATCAAAGACAAAGGGATATATTGTCAATGAAATGAAAGACCATTCCAGAATTGTTGTAGTGCGGCCGCCTTTTGCAGAAAGCTTTGCGTTTTTTGTCAGAAAGTTTGATACTATTGAAAAAAAAGAGCTTGAAGAACTGATTACAGACAAGGGAAATAGAATTGTTATTGATGTTTTAAAATGGATTGTTAAAGGCTGCCAGATATCTGGCGTTACTGGAGCACAGGGAACAGGAAAGACCACGCTTTTAATGGGACTAATTGGGTTTATTCATCCTTCTTTTACACTTAGAATACAGGAGATGGCATTTGAGCTTCATTTAAGAGATACTTACCCTGACAGAAATATTTTATCTTTTCGGGAAACAGAAAATATCTCAGGGCAGGAGGGACTGGACCTTCAAAAGAAAACAGACGGCGTAGTAAATATTTTGGGAGAGGTGGCAAGTATTGAAGTGGCTGCATATCTGATACAGATGTCTCAGGTAGGTTCGTTATTTACATTGTTTACTCACCATGCAAAGACGACAGAAAATCTTATCAAATATATGCGAAACAGCCTGTTATCCAGCGGACTTTTTCGAAATGAAAAAATAGCCAGAGAACAGGTGATAGATTCTATCCGTTTTGATATTCATCTGGAAAAGGATATTGCGGGACACAGATATATAGAGAGAGTTTCGGAGATTGTGCCAAAAAGTAACGAACAGGGTTACGAAATTGTGGATATTGTGGTTTTTGAAGAAGATAAATATATATTTAAAAATATGTTTTCAGAAAATGCGGCAAAGGAAATGCAGAAAAGAATGACAGAGATGGACAGGAGGGAATTTTGTGCGAAGTATTATATACAAATATAGCAGAAAATTATTTCTGACTTCTGAACTAACAAAAAGAATAGAGAGCAGAGTTGCTATTTTATATCCTTCTACAAGATATTCAATTATAAACAGAACAGCGGAGTATTTAATCCGTATTTACATTATGGCAGGGCTTATGGCAGCAGGATTGTTTATCTTTGCGGATTTTTCCATATATTATGCCATGCTCTGTTCGCTTATGGTTTATGCAGTGGTTAATTCTAAAATTTATGGAGATTTGGACAAACTGGAAATCAAGCTTCTTTTGCAGCTTGAAAAATTTGTATCGGATGTAAAATTCCGGTTTCAGTTTGACGGCATGCTTGAGGAGGCGATACAGGATGCAGTTAATTATGCAGATTATGAAATGTCCATACAGGGTGAAAAAATACTGGAGTGTCTGAGAAACTGTTATGTAAAAGAGAAGGAGGAATATAGTGAAATATCTCCGAATAATTTTTTTCTTACCTTTTATTCCATCTGTCTTATGACATTAAAGTATGGGGATAAAAAAATTGACGGGCAGTCTATGTTTGTAAAAAATCTTGGTTATCTGAAAGAGGATATTAATATTGAACAGCTTAAGAGAAGGAAAATCAACAATCAGTTTATGGGACTTGTAGGATTGACACTTCTTCCGGTTTTTGCAATTAAACCGATTGAAAAATGGGCGCTGTATAATATGCCCGAAATGCAGGAGGCATATTATGGAATACAGGGAATGATTACAACGATTTTTTTAATGGTTTTTACGATTGCTGTTTATAAGCTGATTACTGTACTGAAAAGGATTAACCATACTGAAAGATATAAAAACAGATTCATTGAGCAGCTGGCAGAAAATGAAATCATTAATCGTTTTATAATATTTTATATCAGCCATAGAAAGAAGCAGGCTGAAAAAATCAACAAGCTGCTGAGGGAGGTGGTTTATTCTTATAATCTTGCAGAATTTATTTTGATAAGATGGCTGTATGCCCTGTGTTATACAGGAGGCGGATTTGCCCTGACTGTCAGCATAGGAATTACAGGAACTGCTCTTATCTGTACGGTTATGGTTTGTTGTGTAGCAGGATATTATACAATATTTATCAGTATTCTGATACGAAAACAAATTTTGATTATGGAGAGAGAAGAAGAGATTGTACGGTTTCAGACAATTATATTGATGATTATGCATATAGACCGTATAACGATAGCTGAAATTCTTCAAAGATTGGAGAGTTTTGCTGTTCTTTTTAAAACTCATATTTATGAACTGTCAAACGTGCTGTCTTATAAAGGAATAGATACCTTTCGGGAAGCGAAAGGAACAACTGGTTTTACGCCTTATGAAAAAATGATGGACAGCTTTATTGCATGTGATACCATGCCGGTTTATCAGGCGTTTGAAGATGTGGAATCAGACAGAATGTATTATGTAGACAAGCACAAGCAGGATAATGATGAAATTATTAACAAAAAGTCACTGATTGCCAGAGCGATTGCGTTTCTGCCATTATGTCTGGTAATTATCGTAAAACTGATTATTCCGTTTGTAGTACAGGGAATCAACAGTCTTGATATAAATATGACATTGTAAAGCTGTATTGATAAATATATTTTGGAATCAGGTCTGTCTGATAAGTGTAACTTACAAAACAATATATATGAAAAGGAGAAATAGAAAATGGAAAATTCATTAAAAGGATTAATACTTGCAGCGGGAACAATTATCACCTGTGTAGTGATTTCACTTGCCTTCTATATTTCAAGAGAGGCGAGGCAGACAGCCGTAAATGGAGCACAGGAAATCAATAAATTAAATACCGAGTTTGCCGAAAGTGATAAAATTGTGTATGATAATGCCACTGTTTCAGGAAGCGAAGTGCTGAATGTTATCAAAAAAATGTCAGAAGATAATATCGGTGTTTATGTGAAAACAAATAAATCGGAAACTTATTATGGATACAGTTTTGATTTAAACAGCGGAGCACTTGGAGCAGCTTCAAACACAAACTATGCACAGGCAGCACAGGTGACAGGAAATACCTATATCAATCCATATGCGAACTTTAAAGGAACTGTAATCAGGGATTCCAATGATACAATTACTGGAATAAAATTTGTTCAGTCTTAGGAGGCAGTATGGAAGAACAGACAAATGAGATTTTTTTTCTGGTGCTTGGAACAGTGATGTTTGTAATGGCCATTACCCTGCTTTTAGGATATGAGAGAGATTTTTTTCAGGCTTATGAAGCTTTGTACAAAACGGCAGGAAATGAGTATATAATGCCAGAAGGCAGATAACAAGGAGATTTTATTGAATGATATATTAGGCAAGGTATTTTCTGTTCTTTTATGTGCTTGGCTGATGTTTCTCTATCCATTAAACGCTGCCAGGGAAGAAAACAGGCAAATAGAACGGATGTATCTTTATCAGGAAACGGTTCGGTTTTTAGATAATATCTGTAATACAGGTGTGATTTCAGACAGAGATATGCAGAATTATCTGAATAAGATAAGTCATATGAATACTTTGTATCAGGTAAACATTACTCATGAAAGTCTGATGGGTGAAAACAAGGATAAAAATGAAGATAAAGCAGGAGCTGCAAATGTGCCACAAGAGGAAACAAAAAGCGAAACTTTTTTTCAAACTCATACTCAGACAGAAATTTTTGAGCAGCTCAGGGAGGGACTGGAATATCAAATGAATTATAATGATTTTATAAAGATTGTTATTTATAATTCTCAGGGAAATATGTCAGTATGCTATGGAGGCAGCATTAAGGCAGTATATTCGCCAAAAGAGGAGAGCAGATAGATGAAACTGACAGATTTTGCAGTAATATTTGTAGTAATTGTCTGGTGTATTTTCAGCAATATTTCTTTTCAAAACGATTTGCTGCGGGAAAATATCTATGGTGCTACAATGTATAATCATATTATGGACCATATTTCAGAAGATGCACTGAGGTGGTCACTGGATTTTGAAGATTACAGACCAGTAATTGATAAAGAGAAGATACTGGATTGTATTACACGTGAAATCGGAAGCTTTTATATGGGAATCAGCGGCTATGAAGAATATTTGAAAGAAGCTGTCAAACTTGTGATATTGACTTATCCTGACGGATTCTATCTGGCAGGGAATAAAGGAGAACTGAGCGGATTGAAATGGAGTGAGAAAATACTGTATTCACAGGGAAGTATTACTCCAATGGAGAAAAAAGTAAATGAAATACTGGAAATAACAGATAAAACATATAATATAGAGCTGCTTATACCGAATACCGGCAGCAGCTCTGTCAATACTATTGAAGATTATCAGTTATTGCTTGTTTATCAGACCTATCCTTTTGTATTCAAAGGAAAAGAGTATAAAAAATTAATCTTTTCCGGAGCAAAAATCAATTATGATATTTTATTTGCAAAGCCTGATAAACAGAAGCAGTAAATATATATTATGGCAGTTTTATGCCGAAACTTCCTTTTTTTCATCTTTATGCAGGAATACATGAACCTTTTCAATTCTGTTTTTATCAGTAGAATCAACAAGAAAGGAGATGTCAGGAGTTTCGACCATATCACCTGTATGGGCCATTCTGTCCAAATGTTCAATGATAAATCCGCCCACAGAATCATATTCGTCAGAAACAAGTTTTGTACCAAGGATATCATTAAAATCGTCAAGATTCATCTGAGCTTCCACGATATATTCTGTATCGCTGACGGCTTTTAGTAAATCTTCCTCGTCATAATCATATTCATCCTTGATATCCCCCACAATTTCCTCAACCAAGTCTTCCAAAGTTAAAAGACCGGAAGCGGCGCCGTATTCATCAAGGATAATTGTAATATTTGCCGAGGCCTTCTTCATTTCAAGCAGCAAATCGGATAATTTTTTATATTCATAGGTATAATAAGGCTCACGGAGATAATTTCGTATGCTGAAAGATTCTCCATGTTTATATAAAACCAAATCTTTTATATTAATAATACCGATGACATTATCCGTAGAGTCTTCATAAATTGGAATACGGGTATATCGGTTTGCACGAAAGGTTTCCATAATTTCATCATAGGTGGAGGAAACCTCCAGCATACAGACATCTACTCTTGGAATCATTACGTCTTTTGCCTGTCTGTCACTGAATTCAAAGATATTTTGCAGCATTTCATGTTCTTCTGTTTCGATTACACCTTCTGCGTGGCTTACATTTACAATGGTTTTTAATTCATTTTCTGTATAAGTGCTTGTTTTGGCTGAATTTTCCGATTTAAACAGAAGCATAACCAGAAATGCAAGTTTATTGATAATAAAAATAACCGGCGTCAAAACCCACATAATTGCATAGATAATTCTTGCATACTTTAATGAGATTTTTTCATTATGGAGTGTAGCAAAGGTTTTAGGAGTAATTTCACCGAAAATAAGGACCAGAATTGTCAAAAGTCCGGTGGCAATACTGACAGCGTAGCTTCCAAATAAATTCGTAACAAGTATAGTGGTAAGGGATGACACGGAAATATTTACAATATTATTGCCAATTAAGATTGCACTGAGCATCTTTTCTTTGTTATCAATTACCTTTAAAAGCACTGAGGCTGACTTGTTTCCCTCTTCGGCAAGTGTCATAACCCTTAATCTGCTGACAGTGGTAAGGGCAGTTTCGGCTGAGGAAAAAAAAGCCGAAAGAACCAGCAAAACAACAATGACTAAAAATTTGATTATAATATCGGGGTCCAATTTATCACTTCCATATCTGTTATTTATAACATATTTATCTGGTGACCAGTACAGACAAATTTTCTCTGTTATATGTTAAAAAATTATATATGAACACGAAAAAACTGTCAAGGAAAGAATATGTAAATTATAAAAATATTTTCAGACTATTTTATGATATGGCCTGTTATAGCTTATGATTCAGCTTATCATGCCTCCTGCCATTCCTCCGAGAATACAGCACAGAAAAGCAAAAACAGCCGGAAGAGGAGCAGAATAGAAGCTTTGAAGAGCGATAAAGGAGGCAATGGATAAAATAATAAAATAAGTAAGTCCAGTTAAAAATCCCCATAAATACTTTTTTTCTTTTTTTACTTTACCAATAATCAGACCTCCGATAAAATTGGCAAGAAAGTAGATAACAAGAATACAATTATTTATGACAGCGTCGCTAATATGGAACTTGAAAATAACCACTGCAAGAAGAAAAATCATTGCAAAGGTGAAAAAAATCACTGCCAGAGCTGTTTTTACAATTGGCAGGATAAGAGCTGAAATATTGTTTTCACGATTCATGTATACACCTGAATATTAATCTTTGCTACATTATATTTCAGAATTTCAAAAAATATGTATCAAAACATGTTCGTTTTATTGACAAACGAAATAAAAGTTGCTATGATTAATCTATTGCGATTGATTCGTAAGAATGAGAGAGTGGAGGAAAAGATACCATGAGAAAAGTAGTTTTATCAGTTTTTGTAGATAATACATCAGGTGTACTGAATAGAGTTGCAGGACTTTTCAGCAGAAGAAGCTACAATATTGACAGCCTTACTGTAAGTGAAACCGAGAATCCTCTGTATTCGCGCATGACCATTGTGGTCCATGGAGATGAAGATACTTTGGAGCAGATTAAAAAGCAGATGTTAAAATTAGAGGATGTAAAGGAAATCAAAGAGTTAAAATCCGGAGATTCCGTATGCCGTGAGCTTGTTCTGGTAAAGGTAAAAGTAACTGCGCAGGAGAGACCTCAGATTACAGCGATAGCTGACAGCTTCCGTGCAAAAATCGTTGATGTGGCAAAACAGTCTATGATGCTGGAGCTGACGGGAAATGAAACAAAGCTGGACGCCTTTATTGAACTTCTGGATGGATTTGAAATACTGGAGCTTGTAAGAACCGGACTGACCGGACTGACAAGAGGCGCGGCGGATGATAAATAAGACAGTCCTTATCAGACAGTCTTTATATAAAATATTTAACAATAAAATAGTATGGAGGAATAAAAAATGGCTAAGATTTTTTATCAGGAAGATTGTAACTTATCATTATTGGATGGCAAGACAATAGCGGTTATCGGTTATGGAAGTCAGGGACATGCACATGCATTAAATGCAAAGGAGTCAGGCTGCAATGTTATTATTGGCTTATACGAGGGAAGCAAATCATGGGCAAAGGCAGAGGCACAGGGATTTGAAGTATATACAGCGGCAGAGGCAGCTAAAAAAGCTGACATTATTATGATTCTTATTAATGATGAGAAGCAGGCCACCATGTATAAAAAGGATATTGAGCCAAATCTGGAGGCAGGCAATATGTTAATGTTTGCGCATGGTTTTGCGATTCATTTTGGACAGATTGTACCGCCAAAGGATGTAGATGTTACCATGATTGCGCCAAAGGGACCAGGCCACACAGTAAGAAGCGAGTATCAGGCCGGAAAGGGCGTTCCTTGTCTGGTTGCCGTACAGCAGGATGCTACCGGAAAGGCACTTGACATGGCACTGGCATATGCACTGGCTATCGGCGGAGCAAGAGCAGGAGTTCTTGAGACAACTTTCCGCACAGAGACAGAAACAGACCTTTTCGGTGAGCAGGCAGTTCTCTGTGGTGGTGTATGTGCACTTATGCAGGCAGGTTTTGAGACATTGACAGAAGCAGGATATGACCCAAGAAATGCTTATTTTGAATGCATTCATGAAATGAAGCTGATTGTAGACCTTATTTATCAGTCCGGTTTTGAGGGAATGAGATATTCCATTTCCAACACAGCAGAATATGGTGATTACATAACTGGACCTAAGATTATTACAGAAGAAACAAAGAAGACCATGAAGAAGATTTTAAGTGATATTCAGGATGGTACATTTGCAAAAGATTTCTTACTGGATATGTCACCAGCAGGTGGACAGGCTCACTTTAAAGCAATGAGAAAGCTGCATGCAGAACATCCGGCAGAAAAGGTTGGCAAGGAAGTAAGAAAACTTTATAGCTGGAATAATGAAAAGGACAAGCAGATTAATAACTAGGAAAATTGAGAAAGCAAAACTCTTTGAAAATAAAAAACAATACGATAAAATCAGAATAAAATAAAAAGATAAAAATGAAATAAGATAAAAATGAAATAGAAATAAAATAAAGAGGCTGCCGTATTTGACAAAATATTAGCACAAAAATACTATATTAGAAAAATGCTATGGCAGTCTCTTTTATTATTAGATAATCAGCTATTAGCCCGTTACATATCAACAAAAGTGTTAGCTGTGTATTATTAATTCTTCTGTATACTTTTGTTTGTAATTCTTAGTTGTATACAAAATCGGGCAAATTCTTCTGCTTCCGTGATATAGAACATTCCATAATCCCTCTGTTTCACCCATATGTAAAATTACAGCGAAACTTTCTTCTCTAATAATATAGAACATCCTATAATACTTGCTATCATAATCACCATATTAAATATAGTGACAGGAAGCGTGGAAATAAGCACATAAAGTACATTTTCCGGGTCTGAATACGGATAAGGAAGCATATTTGAAAAAAAGCTAATCAAGTAAGAAAGTGCAATAAAAATCACAAAGCTTACAAGTCCCTTTAATTTATTATTCTGCAACAGCGTGGCACTCAGCGTAATGGAGAGGTACGCAAGAGTTACAATAGAGAAGAAAGAAATAATAAATCTTAAAACAGAGGCAAAAATACTGATAATCAGTTGGTTGGTATTAATGCCAAGTATATACATCATTTCATCGAAAAATTCCGCAATGGTACCAACATTCGGATATGCGTCCAAAATCATTGAAATATCAAAATATCCAAGAGTGCATACCAATATCAGAAGAACAATACCCATAATCAATATGGTGAGCATTTTTGAAAGAATGATTTTTAATGCAGAGTTTGGTGTCATAAAAATCAGATAGCTGCTTTTTGAGTTCAGTTCTTTAGAGTAGCTTGAAATGGCAAGCATGAAAACAGAAAAGTAACAAACCATTAAATATGTAAAAAGCAGCATTGAACTAATAATTGTATGTTCATCATCTCCTGAAGATGTACTTACCATAAAATAAACCTGAAGCAGTATCAGACCGATTCCAAAAATAATTAAAAGAGTTCGGTTTTTCCTAAATTCATATTTTGTTAATTTTAGCATGATTTCCTCCAATTTTCACAGAAAAATAATATAGTATTTCACAGAAAACTGTTTTATAAATTCTCTGTTTATAAAGTAACAGCCTTAAAACTGGCAGTCTGCATAAATTTCCTTGTACAAATCAACAATAGATTTATTATTTGCCCGACGCAGCTCATCAGCAGGTCCCATCAGCTCTACATGCCCCCGTTTGATAAAAATAGCATAATCAATTACCTGCTCCAACTCATCTACAAGATGACTGGAAATTAAAAATGTTTTATTTGGGGAGAAATTGTTTATAATCGTATTTAATACCCGTTCTCTTGCAATAATGTCGATTCCGTTTAAAGGTTCATCAAGCGTAATCAGCCTTGCATTTCTGGAAATAGTAACGGCAATTTTCAGCTTTGCCATCATACCGGAGGACATTTTGGAAGCTTTCTGATTCAGGTTTAAATCCATATTGCCAAGTATGAGAAAGAATTTTTCAATATCAAAGTCTTCAAAAAAATCATGATAATAATTCCCGATATCCTTACAGGTCATATATGGATAAAAATAGGCTTCCGTAGGCATATAGGCAATATGAGCCTTGGAATAAACGCCGATATTTTGTCCTTCAAACTGAATATCTCCACTGGTTGGCTTAATCAGACCGGCAGCCATTTTCATAAAGGTGGTTTTACCACTTCCGTTTGGTCCAAGAAGTGCATATGTTTTACCGGCTTCCAGCTTCAGTGTAATATCCTGCACGGCTGTGGTAGTTATGTACTTTTTCATAAGTTGATTGCATGATAGCATAATATATCCTCACTTTCTCTTTAAATAATTCCCCTGACAATAGTATTATAAGTTTTTTATAGTGTCAATATAAAATTACTAGATTTTTGTTAAAATCATGCTATAATTGTAGGAAGAGTAAAACAAATTAATATT
>ERZ778516.955-NODE-955-length-23259-cov-10.438761_pt1 | contig 23259 bp, 16 predicted proteins | sample MGYA00510342_ERZ778516 | MGnify/ENA primary metagenome ERZ778516 (study PRJEB29527, sample SAMN07138961) | mouse gut metagenome | material: feces | host: mouse | place: China:Nanjing | collected 2016-01-25 ... | reverse complement strand
TTTCTCTCCTTGACAAGAAGATTCCCAGGCTTTATAATGGGTTACAGTTTTGAAAAATAAGATATAGAAAGACGATGACGAAGACAGTAGGGCAGTATTCCAACGTTAAGGCGTCCCCGGGGTTTGCGTCCAGCACATTTGGCAGGGCGGCAGGCAGTTTCAGGGAAACCAGCAGCGAGCCGGGAAGGTGGGAGCCGGTACCAGTAGAAACTGCCTGAACATCACTTCCAAGTTGCCCGCTGAACTTTTTTCTTTTGCGCATCCCTGCGCGGAAGGCAGGACAGTAAGCAGGGACGGGATGTTCCCCCGTTACGGGAACCAGGTATGCTGGCAAGGGAAGGCGCCAGCCCCTAAGTCCATGGCATGGAGGGCTGCGTGACCCGCTGCTGTTGGGTTTTTCCGTAAGGGGTACAGCCGTTTTCCGCCAAAGTACCATGTAACAGGTGGTAACGGTGCGTGGCTTCGTCCTTTTACAGGATGGGGCCATTTTTTGCTTTATAGGAAATTGCGTCCTATAAAGCAAAATGCTCCGCAAGGATGCGCGCTCGCACGAGGGGAATTATGTCGCTAAAGCGACCGTGCTCGGCGCACAAAGTGTCCAAGCCCCTCATGAGTGAGGGGTTCGGGGAGCTGAAGTGGGCTTGCCCACTTTGTTCTTTATTGAAAGGAGAAATTGGCTTATGTACAGCAAAGTCGAAACGAATTTAAACTTTGTGGAAAGAGAGAAACAGACAGAACAGTTCTGGAAAGACCATGATATTTTTCGGAAAAGCATGGAGAACCGGAAAGAAGGGGAAACTTACACCTTTTACGACGGTCCCCCAACGGCCAATGGGAAACCCCATATCGGCCATGTGCTGACCCGTGTCATCAAGGACATGATCCCGAGGTACCAGACCATGAAGGGGAAAATGGTTCCCCGCAAGGCAGGCTGGGACACCCATGGCCTTCCGGTGGAGCTGGAAGTGGAAAAGCTGCTGGGCTTAGACGGGAAAGAACAGATTGAGGAATATGGCTTGGAGCCGTTTATTGATAAATGTAAGGAAAGCGTCTGGAAATACAAGGGCATGTGGGAGGATTTCTCCGGCACGGTTGGGTTCTGGGCAGATATGGACAATCCTTACGTGACTTACCACAACGATTTCATCGAGTCGGAATGGTGGGCATTAAAGGAAATCTGGAACCGGAAGCTGCTGTATAAGGGATTTAAAATCGTTCCTTACTGCCCCCGCTGCGGGACGCCCCTTTCCGCCCAGGAGGTGGCGCAGGGTTATAAGACAGTAAAGGAACGCTCCGCCATTGTCCGTTTTCAGGCCGTAGGGGAGGACGCTTATTTCCTGGCATGGACTACCACCCCGTGGACCCTGCCTTCGAACTTAGCCCTCTGCGTAAACCCGGAAGAAACCTACTGCAAAGTCAAGGCGGCAGACGGGTACACCTATTATATGGCAGAAGCTCTGCTGGAAAAAGTAATGGGGGCGCTGTTAAGCAAGGAGCAGCAGGAGCAAGGCGAAAAAGCCTATGAAGTACTGGAAACCTTGAAAGGCACGGATTTGGAATACCGGGAATACGAGCCTTTGTATGAAGGGGCAAAAGCGGCCGCTGAAAAACAGCACAAAAAAGCCCATTTTGTCACCTGTGACGATTACGTTACCATGACGGACGGTACCGGGATTGTCCATATTGCCCCTGCTTTCGGCGAGGACGACTCCAAGGTTGGGCGCAAATACGGCCTGCCCTTTGTGCAGTTTGTCAATGGGAAAGGGGAACTGACAGAAGGGGCTCCCTTTGCAGGAACCTTCTGCAAAAAAGCAGACCCAATGATCCTGCAGGATTTGGAAGACCGGGGCTTATTGTTTGACGCGCCGAAATTTGAACACGAATACCCACACTGCTGGCGCTGCGACACTCCCTTAATTTACTATGCAAGGGAATCCTGGTTTATCAAAATGACTGAGGTGAAGGAGGAATTAATCCGCAACAACAACACCATAAACTGGATTCCGGAAAGCATTGGGAAAGGCCGGTTTGGGGACTGGCTGGAAAATGTGCAGGACTGGGGCATTTCAAGGAACCGTTACTGGGGCACACCCTTAAATATCTGGGAATGCGGGTGCGGCCATATGCACTCTGTCGGCAGCATTGCAGAGTTAAAGGAAATGTCCGGAAACTGCCCGGAGGAAATTGAACTGCACCGCCCCTACATCGATGCGGTGACAATCAAGTGCCCGGAATGCGGCGGGGAAATGCACCGGGTGCCGGAAGTGATTGACTGCTGGTTCGACTCCGGGGCAATGCCTTTTGCACAGCACCATTATCCGTTTGAAAATAAGGAAATTTTTGAGCAGCAGTTCCCGGCGAAATTTATTTCCGAAGCGGTAGACCAGACAAGGGGATGGTTCTATTCCCTGCTGGCAGAATCCACGCTGCTGTTCCATAAGGCTCCTTATGAAAATGTCATTGTGCTGGGCCATGTGCAGGATGAAAACGGCCAGAAAATGAGCAAGTCCAAAGGAAATGCCGTAGACCCCTTCGAAGCCCTTGAAACCTATGGGGCAGACGCCATCCGCTGGTATTTCTATATCAATTCTGCGCCGTGGCTGCCCAACCGGTTCCATGGGAAAGCCGTACAGGAAGGCCAGCGGAAATTTATGGGCACGTTGTGGAATACCTATGCGTTTTTTGTGCTGTATGCCAACATTGACAAGTTTGACGCAACGGAATATACGTTGGAATATGATAAATTGTCCGTTATGGACAAATGGCTCCTGTCCAAGCTGAACACCATGGTGGCGCAGGTAGACGGCCATCTTGGCAATTACCGCATCCCGGAAGCCGCAAGGGCTTTGCAGGAGTTTGTGGAGGATATGAGCAACTGGTATGTCAGGAGGAGCCGGGAGCGGTTCTGGGCAAAAGGCATGGAGCAGGACAAAATCAACGCCTACATGTCCCTGTATACCGCGCTGGTAACGGTAAGCAAGGCCGCAGCCCCCATGATCCCATTTATGGCAGAGGACATTTACAGGAACCTGGTGTGCAGCATTGACAAATCCGCCCCGGAAAGCGTGCACCTGTGCGATTTTCCTGTGGCAGACCAGTCCATGGAAGACAGGGATTTAGAGAAAAACATGGATGCCGTGCTGAAAATCGTCGTGATGGGGCGGGCGTGCCGCAATAGCGCAAATATCAAGAACCGCCAGCCTATTGGGACTATGTTCGTGAAAGCGCCTTACAGGCTGCCAGAGCTGTTTACAGACATTATCAAAGACGAGCTGAATATCAAAAACGTGGCTTTTACCGAGGATGTCAGCAGCTTTACGGACTATGCCTTTAAGCCCCAGCTCCGCACCGTAGGGCCGAAATATGGCAAGTTCCTGAAGCAAATCCAGCAGGCCATGGCAGAACTGGACGGCAGCGCGGCCATGGCGGAACTGAAAGCAAAAGGGAGCATTACCCTTGACAGCGTAAATGCAGACGTTGTATTATGTGAGGAGGACCTTCTTATTACTATGACACAGCAGGAAGGCTATGTGACCGAAGGCGACAATGAAGTAACGGTTGTGCTGGATACTAATTTGACACCGGAACTGGTTCAGGAAGGGTTTGTCCGGGAGTTAATCAGCAAAATCCAGACCATGCGCAAAGAGGCAGGGTTTGAGGTGATGGATAAAATCCATGTTTCCTACAAGGCAGAAGAAACCATAGACAGAATTTTCAAGGAGCGCGGCAGCCAAATCCAGTCCGAAGTACTGGCTGTGGACATTATAGACGGTGGAGTAAGAGGTTATGGAAAGGAATGGAACATCAACGGCGAAACAGTGACCCTTGGAGTGGAAAAGGTGTAAACCATGGGATGGCGGGACAGCATTGCCGGCGCAGGATCTAGCCGCCAAAATGCTGCCCTGTTGGGCGTATGCCCAAAATACCAGAACAGAAGCACCAGAGAGGAAGGAGAAAGCAATGCAGAACAAGATGTTTGAAAAAAAGAGGTTCATTCAGGAGATTAAGGACAATGTAAAGAACCTGTACCGCAAGACGCTGGAGGAGGCCTCCCAGCAGGAGGTTTACCAAGCAGTGTCCCAAGCGGTAAAGGAAGTGGTGATCGACCAATGGCTTGCCACCCAGCAAACCTTTGAAAAGGAAGACCCCAAGATGGTATATTACATGTCCATGGAGTTTTTGATGGGGCGGGCGTTGGGAAATAACCTGATTAACCTGACTGCATACCAAGAAGTAAAAGAAGCATTGGAAGAAATCGGATTTGACTTAAATGTAATTGAGGACCAGGAGCCAGACCCTGCATTGGGGAATGGAGGCCTTGGGCGGCTGGCAGCATGTTTCTTGGAATCCCTTTCCACTCTGGGCTACCCGGCTTACGGGTGCGGTATCCGCTACCGTTATGGGCTGTTCCGCCAGAAAATTGAAAACGGCTTCCAGATGGAGGAGCCGGACAACTGGCTGAAAGACGGCTATCCTTTTGAGATGCGCCGCCCAGAGCATACTTTCCAGGTAAGATTCGGCGGGTATGTCCGTTCCGAAAGCGACGGGAATGGGAAAACAAGGTTTATCCATGAGGGATACCAGACTGTCCGCGCCGTCCCCTACGACATGCCGGTAGTAGGCTATAATAATAATATGGTAAATGTCCTGATTGCATGGGACGCAGAGCCGGAAAAATATTTTGAGCTGGACGCTTTTGACAAGGGCGACTACAAAAAAGCCGTGGAGCAGGAGAACCTTGCCCGGAACCTGGTGGAGGTACTCTACCCCAACGACAACCATATCCAGGGGAAAGAACTGCGCCTGAAACAGCAGTATTTCTTTGTGTCTGCCAGCGTGCAGCGAGCAATAGCGCGTTTCAAGAAATACCATGACGACCTGCACAAGCTGCCGGAAAAAGTGGCAATCCAGTTAAACGACACCCACCCGACCGTAGCGGTGGCGGAACTGATGCGTATTCTTTTGGATGAGGAAAATATGGGGTGGGACGAAGCATGGGAAATCACCAACAAGACCTGTGCATACACCAACCACACTATTATGTCCGAAGCATTGGAAAAATGGCCGATTGAAATTTTCTCAAGGCTGCTCCCAAGGATTTACCAGATTATTGAGGAAATTAACCGCCGCTTTATCCTTGACATTGAAAAGAAATTCCCGGGCGACCATTACAAGGTGAAGAAAATGGCTATTATTTACGATGGCCAGGTGAAAATGGCCCATCTTGCCATTGCGGCAGGCTGCTCCGTCAACGGCGTGGCAAGGCTGCATACGGAAATCCTGAAAGAACAGGAGCTCCATGAATTTTACCTGATGTTCCCGGATAAATTTAATAATAAGACCAACGGGATTACCCAGAGAAGGTTCCTCTACCACGGCAACCCGTTGCTGGCAGAATGGGTAAATAAATATATTGGGAATGACTGGGTAACAGACCTTCCCCATCTTTCCAAGCTGGCAGTTTATGCAGACGACGCAAAGGCACAGCAGGAATTTATGAACATCAAATACCAGAATAAATTGCGCCTTGCGGCCTATATCCGCAAGCACAACGGGATTAACGTTGACCCGCGTTCCATTTTCGACGTGCAGGTTAAGCGGCTCCATGAGTATAAACGGCAGCTTTTAAACATCCTCCATGTGATGTACCTCTATAATAAGATCAAAGAGCACCCGGAAATGGATTTCTACCCAAGGACATTTATTTTTGGGGCAAAGGCAGCGGCAGGTTACCGGATTGCAAAGCTTACCATTAAACTGATTAATAGCGTGGCAGAAGTGATCAATAACGATGCTTCCATCAACGGGAAACTGAAAGTGGTATTTATTGAAGATTACAAGGTATCTACGGCAGAATGGATTTTTGCAGCGGCAGACGTTTCCGAGCAGATTTCCACCGCCAGCAAAGAAGCGTCCGGGACTGGGAACATGAAATTTATGTTAAACGGCGCGGTTACCCTTGGTACCATGGATGGGGCAAATGTGGAAATCGTGGAAGAAGTAGGGGAAGAAAATGCTTTTATTTTCGGCATGAGTTCCCAGGAAGTCATTGACCATGAGCAGAAACGGGACTATGACCCCATGCAGATTTTCAACAGCGACCAGGATATCCGCCAGGTGCTGATGCAGCTTATCAATGGGATGTATTCCCAGAACGATTCCGAACTGTTCCGGCCCCTGTACAATTCCTTGCTGAATACACATGATACCCAGTATGCGGACACCTATTTCATCCTGAAGGATTTCCGTGCATATGCACAGGCGCAGGAACAGGTGGAACAGGCATACCGGGATGAAAAACGGTGGGCAAAGATGGCAATGCTCAACACTGCCCATGCCGGGAAGTTCACTTCCGACCGGACAATCCAGCAGTATGTGGACGATATCTGGCATCTGGATAAAGTGAAAGTGGAACTGCCAGAATAAAGCGTTTGCAGTGTCTGGCCAGCTAATATTGGCTGGAAGATAGGTGCATGGGGCTTTTGGGAGCTTCCATGCAGGAACTGTGAAATATAGAATAGACGAGGTATCCCTGCCTTTCCCCCTGTATGGGGGAGGGGCAGGGAACTTGAATTTATATTAGGGCGTGGCTGGAAAGCGCTTTTAGGCAGGATGCCGTCCCAGGTTGCCAGACTGTGGGAATGAGTTTCCAGGCACGCTCTAGGAAAGGCATTGGATGGAAAAAAAGAAGGTTCAGAAATTATGCGGAAAACGGATGCCAATACTGCTGGCTGCAGCCCTGCTTGGCAGCATAGGGCTGGCAGGGTGCCAGAACAAAGCAGCGCAGGAAAACCAGCAGGCGTACCGGCAGCTAGGGATTAATAAGCTGGGGGAGGGAAGCTATGAGGAAGCGGCAGAGGCTTTCCAGAAGGCCTTGGACCAGTCCGAAGCAGTGGTAGGGGAGATGGAGATTGACATCTGTTATTACAAGGCCACCGCCCAGTATAAGGCTGGGGACACCAAAGGGGCCCTGGCTACCTGCAAGGCTTTGATGGATTATGATAAGGAAAATTACAAGGCTTATTTCCTGCGGGGCTGTATTTACCTGCGGGAAGAAGACCGGGAACGCACCATGAAGGATTACCGGAAAGCGTTTGAAACCAGCGGGAATGATTTTTCCCTTTATGTTTCCGCTTATGAAAACCTGAAAAATGCCGGATGGGATTCCGAAGCACAGGAAGTCCTTGAGTCTGCTGGGAAATTAAAGGCAGATAAGCCGGAAGAACACCGGGAACTGGGGCGCATTTACCTCCTGCAGGAGGATTACGACAGTGCAAGGAAGGAACTGGACAAGGCAATCAATGAGAAGGATGTAAAGGCGCTGCTGTATATGGCCCAGGTTTACGAAGGGGAAGGTGATACGGCACAGGCAAATGCATTGTATGAAAGCTATATTTCCCAGAATAATTCCGATGTGTCCACGCTGGCAGCCATGGGGGACGCCAAGATGCAGGAAGGGAAATATAAAGAAGCGCTGGGATTTTACCAGCAGGCACTGACCGTGGAAAACCTGCCCAATGAGCAGCAGCTTCGGCGCAATGAAATCATTGCCTGCGAACAGATGCTGGACTTTGAAGCGGCAAGGGAGAAAATGGTGGCTTACCGGAAGGATTTTCCAGAAGATAAGGATGCGGAGCGGGAATATATCTTTTTGCAGACACGGTAAAATAGGAAGATGCCTACAGCTTCCTGCAGGACTGGCGTTCCACCAGCCTGCATGGAAGCTGTATTTTCATTGCTGTTGCCGGCTGCATTTTCAGGATATTGTATACAATATTTGCCCCGAAATTCCCCATGTCATAAGCTGGGGCATGGATAGTAGTCAGCGGCGGGGCGGTAAAGGCGGACAGGCTGGTATCGTCAAACCCCATCAGGGAAATGTCTTCCGGCACCCGGATGCCCTTTGCCGTCAAAGCCCGGAGGGCGCCAATGGCAATTGGGTCGCTGGATGCGATAATGGCGGTGGGCAGGCTGCCCCGTTTTAACATTTCTTCCATCATCTGGAACCCAGATTCCACTGTAAAAGCCCCTTCTATCACATATTCCCCACATTCCAACCCATTTTTTTCACAGTAGGAAAGGAAAAGGCTTTTTCTGGTATCTGGAAACAGCGTCCCGTCTGCAAGGTATTCTTTCCCGCTTAAAAACCCAATTTTTTGGTGCCCGAGGGATGTAAGGTAATCAAGCCCTGCCTGCATGGCATGCACAAAGTCCAGCGTAATGGTGGAAACGGTACTGTCGCCTACCGGCATGTCCAGAAAAATAATGCTGGATGTAAGCTCACGGAACTGCTGGATTTCATCCTTGCTGAATTTTCCCACGCAGACTAAGGCGTCTACCTGCTTCAGGGCGTCCATGTAGTGTATGTCTGCTTTGTAGGTGCGCACCACATGGATGCAGTTCTGCATACAGAAGTCCTCAATCCCCTGGCGGATGAGCAGGTAGTAGTTATCCTCCAGCTCCTGCTGCGGGGAAAACCACTGGACAATGCCAAGGGTATAGGCGGATTTGCTGGATGCCCGTGACTTTTTCTTGTAATTCAGGCTGTGGGCGGTGTCCAGTACCTTTTGGCGGGTTTCTGGGGAAACGTTTAGGGTAGTGTCGTTGTTTAATATTCTGGAAACAGTGGCAGGGGAAACCCCGGCAGACACTGCAATGTCTTTGATGGTCGTCATAAAATCCTCCGCGATGCTGCAATATTATATGGTATAGAGCTATCTTTTTGCATCCTAATCATCCTAATCAGTATAGCAAATAATTTCCAAAAAGGGAATCATATTTTTTAGTAAAATTTTACTAAAATCATTGACTGTTTACTAAAAAGAATATATAATATCATGTAGGAAGCAGGGAACGAAGAAAACATACACAGGCAAAATTTACTTCCATCAGACACCGTGGCAGGACAGTACGCCAATTGCCTGCGTATGGGCATTTCCTGCTGCAGAACCATAAAAGCCAAAAAGGCGCAAAAACAGGAAAGGCAGGGGCAATGGCATGAAAGAAACAAAAGCGTTATTGGAAGAATTTGCAGCAAACCGGCATCAGGCACGCCTACAGGAAATTTACGTGGACAAAGGGGTGCTGGATTACCAGAACGGGCGTTACCAGGAAGCAATCCGCAAATATGAGGAACTGTATGGGGCAGGCGAAGCAGAGATCTACAGCGCGGCAGGCAGGAGCGAGGTAGGCGGCAACCACACAGACCACCAGCATGGGGAGGTACTGGCAGCCTCCATCAACCTTGACGCCATTGCAGTGGTGGGCAAAATTGACGCGCCTGAAATTAAGCTGCTTTCCGACGGGTATCCCATGATTACCGTGGACCTTTCCCAATTGGAAAAGCGGGATGCAGAAGAAGGCACTTCCGCAGGGCTGATCCGTGGGATGGCATACGGCCTGAAAAAGAACGGCCATGCCATTGGCGGGTTTCAGGCCTATGTGACCAGCGACGTGCTGAACGGCGCAGGCATGTCAAGCTCCGCAGCGTTTGAAGTGCTTGTGGGGACAATCCTTTCCGGCCTGTACAATGGGATGTCCATTAGCCCAGTGGAAATTGCACAGGTAGCCCAGTATGCAGAAAATGTGTATTTTGGCAAGCCCTGCGGCCTGATGGACCAGATGGCATGTTCCGTTGGGGGCCTGATACATATTGACTTTGCAGACCCGGAGCAGCCTGTTGTGGAAAAAGTGGACGTGGATTTTTCCGCATACGGCCATAGCCTTTGCATTACCGACACCAAAGGTTCCCATGCGGATTTGACAGACGATTATGCAATGATTCCGCAGGAAATGAAAAAAGTAGCAGGGTTCTTCGGGAAAGAATACCTGCGGGAAGTGGATCCAGAAGAATTTTACAAAAATATTCCCGGAATCCGCAAGGAATGCGGCGACCGCCCTGTGCTGCGCGCCCTGCATTTCTTTGAGGAGGATCAGCGGGTAGAGCAGGAAGTAGCTGCGCTGCAGGCTGGGGATTTCCAAAAGTTTTTGGATACCGTGCAGGAATCCGGGGATTCCTCCTTCAAATACCTCCAGAATATTTACACCAACAAAGACGTGCAGAACCAGAGCGTTTCCATGGGCCTTGCCCTCAGCGATACCATACTTCCGGGGGGCCATGGCGCCAGCCGCGTCCACGGAGGTGGGTTTGCCGGGACAATACAGGCGTTTGTATCAGACAGTTTTGTGGAAGAATACCGTCAGGCCTTGGATAGCCTTTATGGCGAAGGCTCCTGCCATGTGCTGAAGGTACGCCCCTTTGGCGGGATTAAAGTCCTGGATTAATCTTCCGGGGCGGCTTACCCAAGCACAGCGAACCCTTTTGATAGTCTGCCTTACTTGCCTATATTGATTAGGGTGTCAAAAGGGTGCGACGCACCCGCTCTATACCATATATTGATGTGCAAATTGATTTGCAATAACAATATATGGTGTGAGCGTAGCACCAAAGGTGCTTTTGACACCCTAATCCTATATTCGAGTAAACTTGATATGGGCAAATGCGGCATACCATCTTGATACCGTAATCTTACATATTGTAAATATATTGATGGAAAGAAGGAATTTCTCATGGTAAACGAAGCTATTAAAAAATTAGTCTGCTATGGATTAGAGCGAGGCCTGATTGGGGAAGATGATGTTGTTTTTACCACCAACCGGCTGCTGGAAACCCTGCAGATAGACGAATACGAAGAACCAGAAGATACTTATACGCAGGTAGAGCTTGAGCCAGTTTTAAAAGAACTCCTGGATTATGCCTATGGGCATGGGGTGCTGGAAGAAAACGGCGTGGTATACCGCGACCTTTTCGACACCAGGCTGATGGCGCAGTTAATGCCAAGGCCCAGCGAAATCATTGGGCGGTTCTGGGATATTTACCATAAGGACGGCCCCAAGGCAGCCACTGATTTTTACTACCAGATAAGCCAGGACAGCGACTATATCCGCCGCTACCGGATTGCAAAGGATGTCAAATGGAAATCACAGACCCCGTATGGGGAAATGGACATTACCATTAACCTTTCCAAGCCGGAAAAAGACCCGAAGGCCATTGCAGCAGCCAAAAATGCAAAGCAGGGAGGCTACCCCAAATGCCTTCTTTGCGTGGAAAACGAAGGGTATGCAGGGCGCATCAACCATCCTGCAAGGCAGAACCACCGGATTATCCCAGTGACAATCCAAGACAGCCGGTGGGGGTTCCAGTACTCCCCCTATGTCTATTACAATGAGCACTGCATTGTGTTCAATTCCCAGCATATCCCAATGAAAATTGAGCATGGGACATTCTGCAAGCTGTTTGATTTTGTGAAGCAGTTCCCACATTATATTGTAGGATCAAACGCAGACCTGCCCATTGTTGGAGGCTCCATCTTAAGCCACGACCATTTCCAGGGGGGCAGTTATGAATTTGCCATGGCAAAAGCACCAGTAGAGCGGGAATTTACGGTAAAAGGATTTGAGGATGTGAAAGCAGGCATTGTAAAATGGCCCATGTCCGTGATCCGTATTTCCGGCAGGGATACGGAACGGCTGATTGCGCTGGCAGACAAAATATTGGCGGCATGGCGGGGATATACCGACGAGGATGCGTTTATTTTTGCAGAAACAGACGGGGAGCCCCACAACACCATTACGCCTATTGCCAGAAAACGCGGGGAATTTTTCGAGCTGGATTTGGTACTGCGCAACAATATCACCACAGAGGAGCACCCCCTTGGCCTGTACCATCCCCATGCGGAGCTGCACCATATCAAAAAAGAAAATATTGGCCTGATTGAAGTGATGGGCCTTGCCGTCCTTCCGGCCCGCCTGAAAGACGAAATGGAAACGCTGGCAGACGCCATTGTAAACAAAAAAGACATCCGTGCCGATGAAACCATCGCGAAACATGCGGACTGGGCAGAAGGGTTCCTTCCGGCTTACGGGGAAGTGGCAAAGGAAAATGTGATGGATATCCTGCATAAAGAAATCGCGTTGGTGTTCAGCAAGGTGCTGGAACATGCCGGGGTTTATAAGCGGGATGAATCGGGGCAGAAAGCCTTTGATAAATTTACAGAAAGCCTGAATGGGTAAAAGCGTGTGATGTTATTCCCGCGGGCAACGGGCCAAGTGGTTGCTTGCAGCGGGGTCTTTGATTCCTGCGGGAATTTGGCTGCTCCGGCGGTAAAATACTGCAGCAGGCTGCGCAGGGCAAACCTCCAGATGCTGTAGTTTTTACCGCCGGAGCGATGATAATAGAGGCTCTTTAGTTGCCGCCGCACCCGTGGCTGCCGCATGTATGCCCGTCCCCGTGGGAGTGGCCGCCGCACCCGTGCCCATCCTCATGGGAGTGGTGGCTGCACGTTGTATCAGGGTCGTACACAAGCTGCCCTTTCAAAAAGGATTCCACCTGCGCGTCCGCATCCCCGGTAGCCCCCGGGTAAAGCTCAATCCCGGCTTCTGCCAAAGCGTTCCTTGCGCCGCCGCCAATCCCGCCGCAAATCAGCACATCTACGCCGCCCTTCAATAAGAACCCTGCCAGCGCCCCGTGTCCCTGCCCATTGGTATCTACGATTTCCGAAGAAGAAATAGTCCCATGTTCCACTTCATACACCTTAAACTGGCTGGTATGCCCAAAATGCTGGAATACCTGCCCATCTTCATAAGTTACTGCAATTTTCATTACATGCCCTCCTTTTTTTCTGAAATCTGCATAGCCTTGGCAGCCCTGCCCGGGGCAGAGCTGGTAGCTGCCGCCTGCAATGGTAAGGGGAAACCCTTCCACTAAGAAACGAGCCAGCTTCCGGCGCGCCTGCGTGTACAGGGCTTGGACCGTGGTGCGCCCAGCCCCCATCTGCTTAGCGGCTTCCTGCTGGGTAAGCCCCTGATAATCCAGCAGGCGGATTACTTCATATTCTTCAATGCTAAGCTGCAGCCCATGGAGCCCTTCCGATGCATTTGGGGCCCCGGCGTAAAAATGGGTATGGGCTGGCATCCGGCATACGCGCCGTACTTTGCTGGGACGTGCCATAAAGATTTCCTCCTAATCATATCAGCAGTATAAAGCAATTATTAACATATGTCAATTATATTTTCCCTATAATTTTATGGAAAATGTGATATAATCGTTACTGTTACAGCGTGGGGACAGTGGATTATGCCTGCGCACTGGGAAATCAATATAGGAGGACATGAAAATGCCAGAACCATTAAAAATAGAAGAAGTAACGGAGCGGGTGATCCTGGTAGGCGTCAGCTTACAGGAAAACGACGATACGGAGGATTCCCTGGCGGAATTGGGCGAGCTGGCCGAAACAGCCGGCGCTCTGGTGGTTGGCTCTGCCATCCAGAACCGGGAGTCCGTCCATCCGGGCACTTATGTAGGGAAGGGGAAGCTGCAGGAACTGCGGCAGTTGGCCGCAGAGCTGGATGCCACTGGGATTATCTGTGACGATGAGCTTTCCCCGGCCCAATTGCGGAACATGGAGGATGCATTGGAGTGCAAAGTTATGGACCGGACGCTGGTGATCCTGGACATTTTTGCAGCAAGGGCTTCTACCAGCGAAGGGAAGATACAGGTGGAGCTTGCCCAGCTGAAATACAGGCTGGGGCGCCTTGCCGGCCTTGGCACGTCGTTATCCCGTCTGGGCGGCGGCATTGGCACAAGGGGGCCTGGGGAAAAAAAGCTGGAAATGGATCGCAGGCTGATTAAAAACAGGATTTCACAGCTAAACCGGGAACTGTCCCAGGTGAAAATGCACCGGGAAGTAACAAGGAGCCAGCGGGAGCGCAGCCAGGTGAAGGTGGCTGCCATTGTAGGCTACACTAATGCGGGGAAATCCACCCTGTTAAACCATCTGACCCACGCGTCCGTGCTGGAGGAGGACAAGCTGTTCGCTACCCTGGACCCTACTACAAGGAATTTAAAGCTGGACAGCGGGCAGGAGCTTTTGCTGACGGATACGGTGGGCTTTATCCGCAAGCTGCCCCACCACCTGATTGAAGCGTTCCGCAGCACCCTGGAGGAAGCAAAATACGCCGATATTATCATCCATGTGGTTGATTCCTCCAATCCCCAGCGGGAAAAGCAGATGTACATTGTCTATGAAACCTTGAGGAACTTAGGGGTATCCGGCAAGAAAACCATTACCTTGTTCAACAAGCAGGATAAGCTGGTGGAGAATGAAATTTTGAAGGACGCCTATGCAGATAAAACCCTGAAAATTTCAGCCAGGACAGGGGAGGGCATGCCCCAGCTTCTGGAAGCCCTGGAGGAATTTTTACGGGAAGACAAGCAGCTTCTGGAAGGCATATTCCCTTATGGAAAAGGCAGCCAGGTTTCCCAGATCAGGAAGTATGGGGAGCTTCTTGAAGAAGATTACCGGGAAAATGGAATTTATGTAAAAGCCTTTGTCCCCACGGAACTTTACCACAATTTGGGGAAGGGCATGTGCAGCAGCGGATCATAGCATAGTTGGGATGGCTGGTTTGTATGATGAAAATAATTATTTCCCCTGCAAAGAAAATGAAACGGGACGCCGACACCATGGGCTGCCATGGGCTGCCCGTATTTTTGCAGGAGGCAGAAACGTTAAAAACGTATATCAAAGGCCTTACTTACCAGGAGGCAAAAAAGCTTTGGAACTGCAATGACAGGATTGCAGAGCTGAATTTCCAGCGGTTTGCGCAGATGGATTTGAAGGCTGGCCTGACCCCCGCCCTGCTGGCCTATGAGGGCATCCAGTACCAGTATATGGCGCCGGCGGTCTTTGAGGACGGGGCGTGGGAGTATGTGGAAAGCCATCTTGCCATCCTGTCCGGTTTTTATGGGATGCTGCGCCCCTTCGACGGGGTCGTGCCCTACCGTCTGGAAATGCAGGCTAAAATCCATCTGGGGGATTGCCGGGACCTTTACCGCTACTGGGGCGGGAAAATCTGCCAGGAAACCATAAAAGGCGCAGACACCGTCTTAAACCTTGCCTCTAAGGAATACAGCAAATGCATTTCCCCCTTCCTGCCGCCGGGAATCAGGCTTTTGGCCTGCCGGTTTGGGGAACTGTGGGAAGGGAAGGTAATCGAAAAAGGCACACAGGTAAAAATGGCCCGTGGGGAAATGGTGCGTTTCTTAGCCCAGAACGGCATTGAGGACACGGAAGGGGTAAAAAATTTCCATGGGCTGGGCTATCAATATGAGGAAAAATTTTCCGATAATAATACATATGTATTCTTGAAAAGTGACAGTAAATAAATACATTAGGGACAGGCTGGCTATCCCTGACGCAGTTTGCACATAGAAGCAAAGTTATGCCAAAGAAAAAGGTGGGATGGACATGGTGAGGATAGAAGGCCTGAGAAAAAATTTTGGGGGTTTCTGGGCCCTGGACGGCGTGGACATGCATGTGCCAAAAGGGTCTGTCTACGGGCTGGTAGGGCCAAACGGCGCTGGGAAGAGCACGCTTCTCAGGCACATTATGGGGATTTACCGGCAGGATGCAGGAAGTGTCCTGGTGGAAGGCGTCCCTGTTTATGAAAATACGGAAGTGAAAGGGAAAATGATATTTATTTCCGATGACCTGTTTTATTTCCAGCAGGCAGATACCCTTGAAATGAAGCGGTTTTATCAGGGGATTTACCCGGATTTCGATGGGAAAACCTTTGAAAAGCTCCGGGAAGTGTTCAAAAATATAGATGTAAAATGCAGGATCCGCAAGCTGTCCAAAGGGATGCAAAAGCAGGTGTCCTTTTGGCTGGCCCTGTGTTGTGGCCCAAAGCTTTTGGTTTTGGACGAGCCAGTAGACGGCTTGGACCCTGTGATGCGGCGGCAGATTTGGTCGCTGATCCAGGAGGAACGGAATAAGTGTGGGACCACCGTCCTGATTTCCTCCCATAACCTGCGGGAATTGGAGGAGGTCTGCGGCCATGTGGGGATTATGCATCAGGGCAAAATCCAGATGGAACGCTCCCTGCTGGAGCTGCAGGGAACGGTTACCAAGGTGCAGGCGGCGTTCCGGCAGGGTATCCCTGCGCTCCCGGATGGCTTTGAAGTGCTGCATATGTCAAACGCCGGACGGGTCTACACCATGATTGTGAAGGGCAGCCCTGCATATGCCCGGGCAGGGCTTGGGAAATTGCAGCCGCTGTTTGTGGACGTCCTTCCGCTGACGCTGGAGGAAATTTTCATTTATGAGATGGGAGGGGCAGATTATGCAGTCCAGGAAATCCTGCTTTAATGTTTTCCATACAGCCATATTCCGCAAAAATGCCGCCAGTTTCTGGCCAATCTGGCTGTCCTACACCCTTATGTGCCTGTGGGTCCTGCCCATTTACACATGGCTGCAAATAAAGACCCTTACCCTGGCGGAAGGGACAACCCAGGCAGAGCGGATGGAGGAGCTTTTGAGAAGCGCAGTGAGCAGCCTGCACCTGGCGATTTTGCCTTTCCCGGTATTTGTCTTTGGGGCGGCCAGCGGGATTGCCGTTTTTTCCTATCTGTATCAGGCAAGGAGCGCAAATATGGTCCATGCGCTGCCAGTCAGCCGGAAAGAGCTGTTTTTGACAAATTACTGTTCCGGGCTGTTGTTCCTGCTGGCTCCGCAGTTCCTGGCGTTCTGTGTGGCGGTGTTCGTCTGGTTTGGGAGTGGGGTGACGCGGCTGGAATACCTGCTCCGGTGGCTGGGGCTGGTGGCCGGGGAAGCTTTTTTTGCCTACAGCATGGCGGTGTTTGCGGCCATGCTGACAGGGCAGGCGGCCATCGCGGCAGCCTGTTTTTTTCTCCTGAATTACCTGTACCAAGGGCTGGTGGCCATTGCGGACGCCCTTATGGGAATGCTAGTGTACGGGATGGACAGGGGGGCGCGGGATATATGGGGCGGCTGGCTTTCCCCAGCTCCTTTTTTAGGGGAAAATGTCCGCTTGATTTATCAGGAAGAAGGGCAGCTCCTGGACCTGCCTAAGCTTGCAGGCTTGGACTGCGTGCCCTGGTATGCCCTGGCGGCAGTTTTTTTCGCGGCATTGGCTTTCCTGCTTTACAAAAACAGGGATATAGAAACAGCTTCGGACGTGGTAGCCATTTCCTGCATTAAGCCGGTGTTCCGTTGGTGCGGGGGAATTGGCGCAGCCGGGGTCTGCACGTACCTGGTCTGGGAAAGCCTGCTGTCAGGCATGGTGGGGAATATGTTCTGGCTGGTGCTGGTATGCAGCAGCGTGGCCGGGGCAGCCGGGTTTTTCCTGTGTGAAATGCTGATACGGAAAAAATTTATGATATTTACGGGAAAAAGGCTGGCCGAGGGCGGGGTATTCCTTGCAGTCCTGGCGGCTGCCCTTGTATGCATGGAAACGGACTTGTTTGGGGTGGAAAAAAGAGTGCCGGCGGCGGAAGAAGTGGCAGGCATTTACCTGGATGGGAATTATAAAAGCTATCTGGAGGAACCGGAGGAAATCAGCCAGTGCATTGCAATCCATCAGGGCATTATCCAGGAAAAGGATGCGTACGAAGCGTATTTCTGGGAAAATCCGGGCATGGAAAAACGCCCCAGCATGTCTTTCAGGATTTCTTACAAGCTGAAAAACGGCAGGATGTTGGAGCGGTTCTGGTATCTTCCGCTGAAGGACTGCTATCTGGAGCGGAAGGAGGGGGCTGTGGGAAAGCTTTTGGAGTTTGAAAAAGATCCCAGGAGATATATGGAATACTTTTTTTCCAGTGGGTATGAAAGCCTGAAAATTGCCGAAGGGGGCAGCTTCCTCCATGTCAACCAGAATGGGGACTACAATATGCTGGACCTTTCCAATGAGGAGGCATCTAAGCTGTACCAGGCGCTTAAGGAGGATATCCTGTCTGGGAATTACTGCATTTACCCCTATGAATACCGGAAATGGGGGACAGAAAATTATGCCGACAGCCTTACGTTCAGCTTCCGGGTGCCCAAGGGGGCAAGGCTGCTGCAGGCAGAGGGGGAAGAATTCAGCCTTGGGAAATACCCGGAAGCTGTGACAATCCCATTGACCCGCGGATGCCATCATCTGCTTGGGGCATTACAGGAACTGGGGCTGCTGGACGAAGGGGAAATTCCCCTGACAGAGAGGGAGTATTTGGATGTTTTGGAAGGGGAGGAAGCAGTGATGCCTTAACAGGCGTTTTCTGCCAGAAGGCATGCCTATGGCAATTGCCGGATGGCAAATGAATCTAAAAGGAGTAAATGTAATGATTATCCAACATAATCTGGCGAGCATGGGAGCGTTTCGCCAATCAAAGATTACTACTGCCCGTAAAGCCAAGACATCCGAACGCCTGGCCAGCGGTTACCGCATCAACCAGGCGCCAGACGATGCGGCAGGGCTTACCATTTCACAGAAAATGCGCGTGCAGGCCCGCGGCCTGGATCAGGCAAATGAAAATATACAGGACGGCAGCGGGAACGAACAAATTTCCCGGCTTTACCCTACGTCGGATGGCGGATATATTGGCGGAAATTATACCCTCGCGATGGATTTTGTGCAGAGCAATAACGATGGCAGCGTCAGCAGGCCGCCTGCAGGAGTTATCGGGAACGGCAGCCACAGCGCTTTTATCTGCAGGTGGGCGCATACAGCGGGAACAGTTTTCGGCTTGATTATGCCGATATGCGCACCACGGCGGTTTTTGGCAAAAATGCCGTTTTGGATGTGATGAGCCATAGCGCTGCACAGGAGGTAATCTCACTGTGCGATGAGGCAATCAGTTATGTTTCTAAACAAAGGAGCCGCTATGGCAGCTACCAAAATGCGCTGGAGCACCTGTAGCCGCCAATGCCATTACAGGTGAGAATGTATCGGCATCTGAAAGCAAAATTTCAGACGCCGACATGGCAGATGAGATGGTAGCATTTTCTCGCAGCCAAATTCTGGAACAGGCCAATTTGGCTGTTATGGCCCAGGCAAATACGGCAAACCAAGCTGTGCTGAAGCTCGTACAAGGGCAATGCCAAAGGGTTACTGTAATGGTATATGTCCCGCTTTCTTCAATTTCAACATCAAATTCATCAGAAATTGAAACATCTTTACTTTGTTAATCAAAAATAAAAACCATGGGGGCATAAAATCCTTGCATATCTTTCATATCCATCACCATCTCAGAAGCGCGGCTCCCCAGGTAAGCCCAGCCCCAAAGCCGGACAGCAGGAGCAAATCCCCTTCGGATAATTTTCCCTCCCGGTGCACCTCGTCTAACAGAATCGGGATGCTTGCTGCGGAAGTATTCCCACAGTGGCTGACATTGGAAGGGAATTTTTCCAGCGGCAGCTTTAATTTCCGCGCAATAGAAGAAATAATGCGGAAATTTGCCTGATGCAGCAGGTAATAGGTAACATCGGATGCACCGATGCCAGCTTGCTCCAGAAGGGCGGCAATACATTCCGGCTCTTTTTTTACTGCAAATTTAAATACTTCCTGCCCATCCATATACAGGTAATCTGGGTCTGTGCCTGTAGAAATGTAGGGGTTGTTGTTGGTACGGTTTTTGCAAATCAGGATATTCCCACCATTGCCGTCCGAGCCCTGAAGGGAAGCAACCAGCCCTTTTTCGGATGCTTTGGCAACCACGGCCCCAGCCCCGTCCCCAAACAGGACGCAGGTGGAACGGTCCGACCAGTCAATGATTTTAGAAAGGGTTTCTACCCCGATAATCAGGGCAGTCTGGTAAATTCCCGCCTGAAAATAAGCGTCTGCGGTATTCAGGGCAAACAGGAACCCGGAACATGCAGCATTGATATCGAAAGCAGCCGCATGGCGGGCGCCCAATTCCCTCTGCACCATGCAGGCGGTGCTTGGGGTAATAAAATCAGAAGAAACCGTAGCTACGAGGATAAGGTCAATTTCCTCTGGCAGCGTGCCGGAATCCTCAAGGGCGGCCTTGGCAGCCCGGACAGCCAGCGTCAGGGTAGTTTCTGTTTCCGAAGAAACCAGATGGCGTTCCCGGATGCCTGTCCGGCTCTGGATCCACTCGTCGCTGGTGTCCATAATGGTGGAAAGGTATTCATTTGTCACGCATCTATCCGGAAGGCAGCTTCCGGTCCCAATAATTTTTGCTCTCATAAATCTCCCTGCCTTATTAGTTTGATAATCAAAATAATTACATGTTTACTATACCCGCAGCAGGGGGATTTGTCAATGGAAACTTTTCTGCCGCGGCGCATATGATAAAGGAAAATGTTACTGTTCACAGCACTGATAGCCCATACAGCCGGCCGGAACAGTAACAGGAAAAGATTTGTTTGTGCTAGCTTGTGCACAGGAAGGAGAAACCATGGCAGTTACAATTATATTGGATGCAGGGCACGGCGGCTATGATAACGGCGCTTCTTATAATGGAAGGAAGGAAAAAGACGATGCCTTGCGCGTAACCCTTGCAGTCGGGAAAAAACTGGAGGATGCGGGCTACGATGTGCTCTATACAAGGACTACAGACCGTTACGATTCCCCCTTTGAAAAAGCACAGATTGCCAACCGTTCCGGCGCCGACTATTTTATTTCATTCCACCGTAATTCCGGGATCAATCCGAATACTTACAGCGGATCCCAGGCTCTGGTGTATGAAACGGGGACAGAAGCTGCAAGGCTTGGGGAAGCAATTAATCAGGAACTTGTGGATTTTGGCTTTAAAGACCTTGGGGTAGTGGAGCGGCCCGGGCTTGTGGTGCTCAGGAGGACACAGATGCCGGCAGTGCTGATGGAGCTTGGATTTATCAACAATGAGGGCGACAATGCATTGTTTGACCAGCAATTCAGCCAGATGGTGGATGCTATCGTAGCTGGGGTGGAGAAGGCGGTTCCTTTAACGCCGCCTGCCAAAAAATATGGCGTGCAGGTAGGGCTGTACCGCTATGAATCCAACGCGGAATATTTGAAAGAGCAGTTGGAGGACCAGGGATATTTTGCATCCATACGCTGGGAAGACCCTTATTATGCGGTGATCGTAGGCCGGGAAGACAGTTTGGAGGGTGCAATGGAGCTGCAGGCACAGCTTCGCCAGGATGGGTATGACACCCTTGTGGTAAGCATGTAAAAACCTGAAATTTTAATAAAATTTTCTGATAAGAAAAAGATAATAATAAAATTTTTATAAAAATCAAAAAAAGCATTTACAAGGCTGGAAATTTCCTGTATGATAAAAACATCTTTTGTTCAATGTGCAATTTTCTATTGCGCGGAATTTCTAAATATGCAGTAATTATGGTCCGTTTGAATCCCTGAACCCAAAATATATCTCAGTGAGGACTCCATTTTCCGCCTTACGGAAATAATAAGGAGAGATATCAATGAAAATAGCATTTTGGAGTGAAGAAACTCAAGTGGAAACTGCTTTCCATATGTCACTGATGGCCTGTGCCTTTGCATGGATGCGCCCGGTATCCATAGCAGCCATTTCTGGCGGTTACCAAGGGAAAGAGTTAGAAAAAAGTTTAATCAGGAGCCGGCGTAAGGGCAATGCAGCCCAGGATTTTTCTGACGGCTGGGAAAGGGAATATTTGCCAGGAAGCCGCCAGGGAGGCAGAAAAAAGAAAGCCGTTTTGGAGCCGTTTGCAGGCATAGGGCGCCAGAAAGCAGGGGAAGGCCTGTTTGCCGCAGAACAGCAGGAGTACTTTGTCCCAAGCGGGCTGGACTGCCTGCTGGGAAAGCGGCGGGAGGATCTGACGGAGCAGGCGGTTTTGGCAAACATGCATCCCGTCGTTGAAGATAGGATGTACTGCCTGCCTGGCAGCAAAAGGCCAGAGCAGGAGTGGTGGCATAAGGATCCATTGTTTACCGGGCTTAAGCAGGTGCTGGATGCAATGGAGGAATGCTTTAACATCGTATTTGTGGACTGTGGGAACCGGAAGGATGATTTTGCGCAGTGGGTCCTGAGGGAGGCGGATATCTGCGTCCTGAACATGGACCAGGAATCAGAGCTGATTGGGGATTATTACCGGAACCCGCCAAAGCTGCGGGGGAAAGTGTTTTTCCTGATTGGAAATTATTTTGAGGATGGCCTGTATACCAGAAGGAACCTGCAGCGTCTTTACCGGGTGGACGAAGATTTGCTGGGAGCCATCCCATACCATGCCCAGATGAAAGAAGCTGCAAGGGCAGGAAGGATAGGGACGGAAGTTAGGAATTATGTCAGGAAAGACAGGGCGCCAAGCTATACCGTGTTTGGGCAGGAACTGTCAAGGGCTGCAAGGCTGTTGCTGCAGTTGGCCGGGACAGGGAACTAAGGGCAGGTTATTTTCCCTGTCCCGGCAGCAATGGGGCAGCGCCGCCGCCCCCCCCATTTGGCCTCTTATAGGAAATACCCTATCATACTAAAGCGTGGAAGTGTCCTTCCTATAAAACAAAAAATAATATGCGCAGGGTCTGCCCCAGCGAAGCGAGGGTACTCGCACAAGAGGTAAAATATTGCTTCGCAATTGTGCTCGCTACATTGTTTTAGGCTGGGGATATTCTGCCCCAAAGCAGTCCACAGTCACCTGTTTCATTACCTGCGGCTCCATGGGCCTGTCTGAATAATCTGTCGCAGTTTCTGCAATCTGGTTGACCGTTTCCATGCCTTCCGTTACTTTTCCGAAAGCTGCGTAAGCGCCATCCAGATGTGGCGAATTCTGGTGCATGATAAAGAACTGGGAACCAGCAGAATCCGGGTCCATTGCCCTTGCCATGGAAAGGACGCCTGCGCTGTGCTTTAACTCATTGGTGAAGCCATTCTGGGAAAACTCCCCACGGATGCTGTAGCCGGGACCGCCAGTCCCGTTCCCGTCCGGGCATCCCCCCTGGATCATGAACCCGCGGATGACACGGTGGAAGATCAGGCCGTCATAGTATCCTTTTTGGATCAGGCTGATGAAATTGTTTACCGTATTCGGCGCAAGTTCGGGATACAGTTCCGCTTTAATGATGCCGCCGTTTTCCATTTCAAAAGTTACAATTGGGTTTTGAGCCATAATTTTTTACCTCTTTCCAGATGATTAATTTTGCAGGATTTTTGTCTGTTTTTGGGTGCGCCATGCCCTGATCCCATCCTGCACTGGCGCGCTGCTTGCCTTACTCCGGCGGTGGAATACCGCAGCACCGTTCCTGATACGGTATGCTGCCGCCTGGGCAATATTATTATATCCCCAAGAAGGGATTTCGTAAAGAGTAAATCCTGTCGACAGGAACTGCGAATATTTTCAGGCGCCCAATGGTATTCTTTTAAAAAAATTCATACGTCATCGATTTGCCGTCGATATACGAAAGGGGACTAATACTCATGGCAGATAAAATTTTTGAAAA
>ERZ778516.953-NODE-953-length-23294-cov-5.480485_pt1 | contig 23294 bp, 15 predicted proteins | sample MGYA00510342_ERZ778516 | MGnify/ENA primary metagenome ERZ778516 (study PRJEB29527, sample SAMN07138961) | mouse gut metagenome | material: feces | host: mouse | place: China:Nanjing | collected 2016-01-25 ... | reverse complement strand
CGCGGCTGTTAACCGCGTTGTCGTAGGTTCGAGTCCTACTCGGGGAGCTTGAAAAATAAAGAGTAGAAATGCTCTTTATTTTTTTAATACAGGAGAAGTTTATTAGTTTGAGTTAGAAAAATAAAAAATAACTATTTGATTAGTGAGAGGTGGAATCATTGGTATTGAAAAAGTGCGTTGAACATGCCTTTGGAACAGATGCTAATATACGGGTGCCCGCTTTTTTGCAAAAGCAGGAGCTTTCCGATTGCAGCAATGATACTGCACGATGGTATGGTCTGTATAAGAAGTGCCAACAGTGGCAAAACGAGTTCTTGCTGTGGGAGAGACGTGCTTATGTTGTCGGCATACATGGGTGGAACATGGAATTACATGTGTGTGAGCTGTGCCTGCCAGATGAATCAGCAGACTGGACAGCATATTTATACCGCATGACAGCTCTGGTTATTGTTAGAGGCTTCGACGCTGATTATCGCAAACTATTGGCAGATGCCGGAGTGAAAATGGAAAATTTTCTCTTTGCGCTAGGTCGTGATTATTATGTAAAATCAGGTTATTGGGAATTGACCTGTGAGCAGTGGCTAGATGAAATTTCCGACCTGCTGGTGGAGTCTAAGAGACGATACGATGCGTGGGACAAAAACAATCGTGAATATCTTGCCGCAGTGGCAAAAAATTACCCTATATTGGAATATGTTTTACGTTACCTTGCCCAAAACATAGGAGATTGTGAGATTGTCCGAATGAATCGGCATGGTGGTGACGAAACCGTGTGGTATTTTGTAAAGACGAAAAAACGCTTTTATCTGATGTCTCTGTCAGATAGCATGAATTGACCTTATGATACATAAAGTTATATATGATAATGATATTAGATAAATATGGAAAGTAAGAGTTAAAAAGAGATGTAAAAAAGCCTTTCATTGTTTTAGCGGAAATTATAAAAAATTAATAAAATACTTGTAAAGCAGCACAATCCTTATAAAATCAAAAGATTGTACTGCTTTGCTTTTTCTCAAGTGTAAAAGACGGATGTATATAGTCTATAACAATTTTTTCTCTATATTAAGTGTTAAACTCCCAAAGAACTGAACAAAAAGAGATTATTATACCAAGAATAATTCATATGATATATAGTATTTTTTATTTTGATATATACTATCTATTACATATATTCCACTTAACGCAATAGCTCCTTTTTATTTTTACAGAAAATAAACGCCCTTTTCGGAATTGTGTACCCACTGGAAATGAGGCAATAAATATGCATTGCAAGTGGCTGGAAAATATTTTATAGTCAAATATATGAATCGGAATTGACTGAGCAGAGCAAATAAAAATTTATGTAAGTAAGGCAGCAAAAAGGATATAAATTATGGATAACTTTTATAAAAAACTAAATGAAGAATGTGATGTAAGATTTCCGTATCCAAATGAACAGGATTGGGAATGGTGTGCTGGTGATTACACACGTACAAACGACTATATTGAGTTTTATAAATTTTATGCCACTGCCATTGACGATTGGCAAAAACACCTTTTAATCAATATGATTGTTCAAGGAATTGAAGATTTAATGGAACAATCCGAAGACAAGGCATACATCAATATGCTTTGGTCTAAAGTAAAAGAGATTTTGATAGATGATAAGCATAGAGATACGATAGTATATTGGTCTTGTATCGGACAGGAATTTGAAGACTGTTGGCTGATTTCATCTAATATGAGAGAATTGCTATAATGGTATAAAGTATAAATAACATTCACAATAGCGATAAATTTCAGTTCGCAGAGCTGTTAAATGAGTGCAAAATCAGTAATCATATACGGGAATATGCATTACACTTCAAATCTTATACAGCAGGAACACAATTCTGAAAAGGGAGAAAATAAAAGGGAGAAATAATAATTATGAAATAGTAACGATTTCAGGAAATTACACTATTTTTTGTAGCTATTCTATATAAAATATGTTATAATACCGGAGGTATTTTTTCACACTATATTCATAGGACAAAGTGCTTTCGACTTTCAATCATTTCTCCATTATGTTTTTGTGCTTTGTCTATAACATTATGCAGTTAATAAAAGGGAAAGTATATTTGAAATATTTCTTTATCAAATTAAAACAGTTTTACTTTTCTCTTTTAATAAAAAACAAAGTGTGTTTAAAATACATTAAAAAAACAGGAATAGGAGATAAACAGGAATATGGAATATGAAAATGCATGGAACAAATATTCAGACAAAGAATTATCAGAATTAGAAGATATAAGTAATAATTACAGAAAATTTCTTGACAGGGGAAAAACGGAAAGAGAATGTGTCAAAGAAATTATTAAAATAGCAGAAAAGGCTGGATATAAGGATTTAAATAAAATTATTTCCAAACAGAAAAAGCTGGAGGCAGGAGATAAGGTTTATGCAGTTAATATGAAAAAATCCATAGCACTTTTTACTATTGGCAAATCTCCAATGGAGCAGGGTATGAATATTTTAGGAGCTCATATTGATTCTCCAAGACTGGATGTAAAACAAAATCCATTGTATGAAGATACAGAGTTTGCATACCTTGATACTCATTATTATGGTGGAATTAAAAAATATCAGTGGGTGGCGCTTCCTCTGGCTATTCACGGTGTAATTGCAAAAAAAGACCAAACTTTAGTAGAAATAGTGATTGGGGAGGATTCTAAAGACCCAGTAGTCAGCATAACGGATTTACTTATTCATTTAGCAGGCGAGCAGCTTGACAAGAGAGCGTCAAAGGTAATTGAAGGTGAGCAGCTTGATATTCTTGTAGGAAGCAAGCCTCTTAAGGGAGAGGAAAAAGAAAAAGTAAAAGCAGGGATTTTAAAACTGTTGGAAGAAAAATATCAGATAAAGGAAGAAGATTTTCTTTCTGCCGAACTTGAAATTGTTCCTGCTGGAAAGGCGAGAAATGCAGGGCTTGATTCTAGTATGATTCTGGCATATGGACAGGACGACAGAGTGTGTGCTTATACCTCGCTTATTGCCATGATGAATGTAGAGCATCCACAGAAAACTACCTGCTGCCTTCTGGTAGATAAAGAGGAAATTGGAAGCGTAGGTGCAACCGGAATGAAATCCAGATTTTTTGAAAATACTGTGGCGGAGCTTTTAGACAGAACAGGAACATATAATGAACTGATATTAAGGCGATGTCTTGCGGCTTCAAAAATGCTTTCTTCAGATGTCAGCGCAGGCTATGACCCATTGTTTGCAGGCAGTTATGAGAAAAAAAATGCCGCTTATTTCGGTAAGGGTATGGTATTTAATAAATTTACCGGTTCCAGAGGAAAATCAGGCTCGAATGATGCCAATGCAGAATATATTGCAGAAATTCGAAGTATTATGGAGAAAAACAATATTTCCTTTCAGACAGCAGAACTTGGAAAGGTAGATGTAGGCGGAGGCGGAACGATTGCATATATTTTGTCTTTATATGGAATGGAGGTTATCGACTGTGGAGTGGCGGTTTTGAATATGCATGCTCCATGGGAACTTACAAGCAAGGCCGATATATACGAAACTAAGAAAGGATACGAGGCATTTTTAATCAATGCCTAAGGAGAAGAAAATGAATAATCAAGAGGCAAGGAAAAAGCTGGAGCAATATGGACAGGAGCATGTATTTCAATATTATGATGAACTGAGTGACAGAGAAAGAAATGAGCTTATCGAACAGATAGAGAGAGTAGATATGGAGGTTTTATCCCTGTGTGAACAGAAAGACAAGCTCCAGAAAAAAGGAAAAATTACTCCTCTTGCAGCAATGCAGCTTGACGAGATAGAGAAAAACAGACAATATTATTTCAATATGGGGTGCAGTGCTCTCAAAAACGGAAAAATAGGAGCTGTTCTTTTGGCAGGAGGCATGGGCACAAGACTTGGTTCTGATGACCCAAAGGGAATGTATAATATTGGAATTACCAGAGAGATTTATATTTTTGAAAGAATTATTCAAAATCTTTTCGATGTAGTGGAACAGATAGGAACATATATTCATCTTTTTATCATGACAAGTGATAAAAATCATGAACAGACTACCCGTTTTTTTGAAGAAAAAAACTATTTTGGATATAACAGAGAATATATTACATTTTTTAAGCAGGATATGGCACCTGCAGTTGATTATCAGGGAAAAATTCTTATGGAATCAAAATCAAAAATGTCTACTTCTCCAAACGGCAATGGAGGATGGTTTACCTCTATTATAAGAAATGGACTGCTGAATAAAATTCATAAAAAAGGAATAGAATTTTTAAATGTATTTGCAGTTGATAATGTATTACAGAGAATTGCCGACCCGATTTTTATCGGTGCCGTACTCGAAAAAAATTGCGCTGTCGGCGCCAAGGTAGTAAGGAAGGCAGCGCCGGATGAAAAAGTGGGCGTAATGTGTTTAGAAGATGGAAAACCGTCAATTGTGGAATACTATGAACTTACAGAAGAATTGAGAGATGCCAAAGATGAAGATGGAAATCCGGTTTATAATTTTGGTGTTATTTTAAATTATTTATTCAGAGTGAAGGATTTAGAGGAAATCGCGTCAAAAAAAATGCCGTTTCATATTGTGAAAAAAGCAGTTCCATATATAAATGAAAAAGGAGCATTTATAAAGCCGGAGGCTCCAAATGGATATAAATTTGAAGCGCTTGTACTGGATATGATTCATATGATGGACAGTTGTCTTCCGTTTGAGGTGGTCAGAAACAGAGAATTTGCGCCAATTAAAAATAAGACAGGTGTTGATTCGGTAGAAAGTGCAAGGGCATTGCTGAAAGAAAATGGAGTAGATTTATAAAATGGATTATGGATTTGTGCGGGCAGCTGCCTTTACACCCAAAATAAAGGTTGCTGATACAAAATATAATACACAAGCAATAAAAAAACTGATAGATGAAGCAGTAAACAATCAGGTAAGACTGGCTGTATTTCCTGAATTATGTATCACAGGATATACCTGCAGTGATTTGTTTTTGCAAACCGCTCTTCTGAAATCCGCTGTAAGCTGTACAGAAGAGCTTGCAGAATATACCAGAGGAAAAGAACTGGTTGTGCTTGTAGGGCTGCCATTTATGTATGATGGAAAACTGTATAATGTAGCGGCAGTGCTTGCAGAAGGAGAGGTAAAAGGGCTGATTCCTAAAAGAAATCTGCCAAATTATGGAGAATTCTACGAAGCGAGACATTTTCACAGAGGTTTTGAAAAAGCAAGAAATAGCGTGCAATTTGGAAACTCTAAGGTTCCTTTTGGTATGAACATTTTATTTACCTTTTCTGAAATAGAAAATCTGATACTGGCAGTGGAAATCTGTGAAGATTTGTGGGTGCCGCTTCCACCATGTATAAGGCATACCACAGCAGGAGCCACGATAATTGCAAATCTTTCTGCCGGAGATGAAACGACAGGGAAGGCAGCTTACAGAAAAGGGCTTGTAACATCATATTCCGGTTCTTTAATCTGCGGCTATATCTATGCATCTGCAGGAGAAGGAGAATCTTCTACGGATATGGTATTTTCAGGCCATAATCTTATCGCGGAAAACGGGAATGTTCTGGCAGAGACTAAAAGATTTTTAAACCAGTCAGTCACAGCAGATATTGACGTGGAAAAGCTGGTGAATGAAAGAAGAAGAATGACCACCTATCCAGCAAATTCATGTGAGGAATATGGAGACAAATCTGATTACCTGACAGTAGAAATAGGAATACACAATCAGAGAATGGATTTGCAGCGTTTTGTAGACAGTATGCCGTTTGTTCCATCAAATACAAAAAATCGGGAATTTCGCTGTGAGGAAATTCTTATGATTCAGGCAATGGGATTGAAAAAGCGGCTGGAACATACAAATTGCAAACATGCTGTGATTGGGATTTCCGGCGGACTGGATTCTACACTGGCGCTTCTTGTCATTGTAAAGGCGTTTGATTTGCTGAAAATAGAAAGAAGCGGGATTTTGGCTGTCACTATGCCGGGCTTTGGAACTACTGATAGAACATATGATAATGCATTGAAATTAATTCAGAAAACCGGAGCTACATTAAAGGAAATCAATATCAGCAGGGCGGTGCGACTTCATTTTGAAGAAATTGGCCACGATGAGAAGGTGCATGATGTCACCTATGAAAATTCACAGGCAAGACAAAGAACTCTGTTATTGATGGATTTGGCCAATAAAGTAAATGGGATGGTAGTGGGTACAGGTGATTTATCTGAACTTGCGCTTGGATGGGCAACCTATAACGGGGACCATATGTCCATGTATGCGGTAAATTCTTCTGTACCTAAGACATTGGTAAGATATCTTGTTCAATATTATGCGGACACGTGTGGAGATATTTCTTTAAAAGAAACTCTTTATGATGTATTGAATACTCCGGTTAGTCCTGAACTTCTGCCTCCTGATGAAAGCGGAAAAATTGCACAAAAGACAGAGGATTTGGTAGGACCATATGAACTTCATGACTTTTTTCTGTATAATATGCTTAGAAACTGTTATGAACCGGCGAAGATTTATTATCTGGCATGCCATGCGTTTAAAAACTGCTATGAGCCAAATGTGATTTTAAAATGGCTCAGAGTATTTTATAAAAGATTTTTTGCACAGCAGTTTAAGCGCTCATGTATACCAGATGGTGTTAAGGTGGGAAGTGTGACAGTATCACCAAGAGGGGATTTGAGGATGCCAAGTGATGCCTGTGCCAATGTGTGGCTCTCACAGCTGGATTCCCTGTAAAAGGACAAAGTGCCTGTGATACTATAAGTTTGTGAAAATTCTATGAAAGGACAAAGGCCGGTTGACAGATAGAGATTCGAGAGGTGGATTATGCAGATAAGCAGAATAGAAATAAGAAATTATTATAGGAAATGTGCGGGATATTTAAGTCTTATGAATACAATTTTTGTACTTGTAGCTTCCTGCCTTGCCATTTATATAGCAGATTTTGATGAGCTGGATGTAGATGAGGGAACAGGAGTTGTGATGTTAAACGGACTGTATTTTATTTTTGTGGCAGGTTTGATATTTACAATTCTTTCTCTGATAGCAGGAATTGTAGGAGTAAAAAGTCAAAGCGAAGGGATTTTTAATTTTTCAAGATTAATTGCTCTGCTGATTACAGCACTTATGTTTTTTTCCTGTATTACCAGTGTCTATGTGGCTGTAAATGATAAAATAGAGTGGAGTGGTGAAACAAGAGCTATGACAATATTATATGTAATAGTTAGTGTTTTTTCGGTTGCTTTTGGAGTTGCGACATTTTTATATAGCCATAATGGTACAAAATATTATGATAAAAACAGCCGTCTGGCAAAGGATGTGCCGGAGATAGAGGCAGACCGCTCAGTAAGAGTTCAACAGGGGATTGTCCTTTTATGTGCGGCGGTTTTAAACGCGGCAATTGCGTTTCTGGCATTTTATTTTCGCAATATGATTGAGTATTTTGACAGAACACTGGTGGAGTCAAACAAAGGATTTTCAGGATTTTATATGGCATTGTTTATCGTGGGACTTATATTGGCTGGAGTTACAGTGATACTCAGTGTTTTGCAGTTTGTGCAGAACCGGAATGAACTGCTGACAGCAGGGCTTATTGCAGTTATGGGAAATGCAGTATATCTTATAGTATTTACAGTGCTTTCTATTGTGGCCGTGACGCAGAATTTTGTAAAGTCTCAGTGTCCTGATATTTCGTATATTATTTTTGCATTTGTACTGTGCTGCTGTTCAGGGTGGTATCTGTTTGAAGGGGCAAGAAAGAGTAGAAAGAAAAAAGATAAAATAGCTAAAAAGATAAAATGATTAAAGGAAAAAGCGCCGTTTTTTATAAAATTCGGTGCTTTTTCCTTTTTCTTGTGTAATTAATGCAGGTGTTACCAGCATATTTTTCTACTTTTATTTCTCCGCTTTTCCAAGTGCTGTTTTTATAGCCTCTGCAAGTACTGTCCCTGTATATTCATTATCCATTTCAAAATAAATATTCTCAAGACTCTGGTTTGCTACCAGAAAGCTTTCAATATCCTCCAGCGACGGCTGCAGCAACGGGTACATTGCAGATACAGAATCACTTAAATTAACCAGTTCAACACTTTTTATGTAATTCTCATCTACGCACACTGACACCTCCACAGGCACACTGTTTAAAATCAGCGATGCACTGTAAGTTCCGGCATTATAACTTCCGCTTTCTTCACTCTTATCTTCCTTCTTATCTGGCAGAAACATAAAAATAAGAAGCAGCACAAGCAGTATGCCAAGTATTACAAAAATAACCGTATAAATCACTTCTTTTAGCTGAAGAACCATAATTTTTGGAGTAGATTGCATATTACCTCCGAATCAGGATACCTTTATATTCCATTCTATGATATAATAAGAAATTATATGATTATTTAAGGAGGAACGATGGAAAATAAATTGCGTTTTATTCTGGGTGCTTCCGGCTCGGGAAAATCAGAAATTCTGTTTCGAGAGCTGATAGACAAAGCCATGGACAACCCGAACAAAAATTATATTATTCTTGTACCAGAACAGTTTACACTGGAAACTCAGAAAAAGGTAGTGACCATGCATAAGTGCGGAGCTGTGGCCAATATTGATATTGTAAGCTTTAACCGCCTGTCTTTTCGGGTATTTGAGGAGTTTGGAATCGGTAATCCTGATATTCTTGATGATACGGGAAAATCACTGATTTTGCGAAAAGTGATTGCCAGCGAAAGCCGGAATTTGAATATTTACAGAGATAAGGTTCATATGCACGGCTTTGTAGAGGAAATGAAATCTGTAATTTCAGAGCTTTATATGTATGGGATTGGTCTTGAAAAATACAAGGAAATCAAAGAACAGGTAAAAGGAAACAGACTTGTTACAGAAAAATTAAATGATATTGAGGTTATTTATCAGGGATTTCATCAATATATTCAGGATAAATATCTTACAAAAGAAGAGTTATTGGACAGATTTTGTCAGGCTGTGCCAGATTCTAAAATTATTCGGGAGAGTGAGCTTTATTTTGATGGCTTTACAGGTTTTACTCCGGTACAAAATCGTCTGATTCGCCTGTTTTTGCAATATTCCAAGGGGATTACCATTACTGTGACTACGGGGCGGGAAACACTGGAGGATATGAAAGCGGGCATAAAACAGGGGGTTATTCCAGTCAGTGAAGAAGAGCTGTTTAAAATGTCAAAGGAGACAATTAACACTATTTTAAATCTTTATATTGAGGTCTTTGGGAAGGAAGGGCTGGAAGATATATGCAAACATTCCATATTTACGGGTACAGAGATGGCCGGAAGATTTCAGGACAATCCTGTGCTTGAATTTCTGGAAAAAAATCTGTTCCGTGGAAATGGAAAAAAGCAGAAAAATAACGGACAGCTTCAGGTTCTCAGATTTGATAATCCTCGCAATGAAGTGGAATATATGACTGATTATATTGCCTATCAGGTGCGTAAAGGTATGCGGTACCGGGATTTTGCCATTATTTCCGGTGATATGGAGGGCTATGGAAAGATTTTGTCTGATGCGCTTCTGATTCGGGATATTCCATTTTTTATGGATAACAAGAGAAGTCTTATTTTAAATCCGGGAGTTACTTTTCTTCGGTCAATTCTGGAAGTTATTGACAGTGATTTTTCTTATGAGAGCGTCTTTAAATTTTTAAAAAGCGGAATCGAAGTTCTGGATATTGATATGGTCGATATTCTGGAAAATTATGTAATTGCCTGTGGAATCAGAGGACATAAAAGATATTTTAATACTTTTCTGGCAAAAAGACGCCGCATGCCAGAAGAAGAGTATATAAGAATCAATGAAATCAGAGAACAGTTTAAGGATGTAACAAAGGATATTTATGAGGCGTTTAAAGGCAAAGGAAAAAAGGAAGCCAAAAAGCTGACAGTGCGTGAAATGACAGAACAGCTCTATTATTTTATAGAGAGGTTTCATCTGGCGGACAAGTTAAAAGAAATGGAAGAGGCATTTACTGAAGAAGGTGAACTGTCTTTGGGAAAGGAATATGGACAGACCTTTGCTTATATTATTGATTTATTTGATAAAATTGTAAGTCTGCTCGGAGATGAAGAAATTTCTTTAAAGGAGTATCGGGAAATTTTAGAGGCCGGTTTTGAGGAAATTAAAGTAGGAGTCATTCCTCTCGGCATGGACCAGGTGATTGTGGGAGATATAGAAAGAACAAGATTAAATGATATTAAGGTTCTTATGGTGTTGGGCGCAAATGATGGAGTTATCCCCAAGCACAGCAAGAAAAGCAGCCTTTTGTCCCAGAGTGACAGAAATTATCTGAAAAAAATGGAAATAGAGCTGTCACCAACCGTAAGGGAAACAATTTTTATTCAGAAATTTTATCTTTATTTGAATCTTACAAAGCCGTCGAAGGAGCTTCTGCTTTCCTTTGCAGAAAGTGGCATGGACGGTTCGGCGCTGCGTCCGTCCTATTTAATCGGGGAGATAGACAGACTGTATAACAGAATAGATAAAAAAGAGGAAACAGAGGGCTTTGAAAACTATCTGAAGCTTTCTTCAAAAGCGTTTGCACTGAAATATCTCTCTGAGCATTTAAATAGAAATAAAATCGGACAGATGGATGATTTTATCAAAGAGCTGTATTCTTATTTTTATCAAAATAAAGAATATGCGGATATTCTTGCCAAGGTGCGGGAAGGCATCTTTTTTGACAATAATCCTACGGCATTGAGCCGTAAGGTGGCAGAACAGCTCGCGGGAAACGGTATGGTAAAAAGTGTGTCAAGGCTGGAAAAATATGCAGCCTGCGCTTATGCACATTTTATGAGCTATGGGCTGAATCTGGTAGAAAGGGAAAAATATCAGGTCAGCATAGCAGATATGGGAACGCTGTATCACAGGTGTATAGAGCTGTTTTCAGGAGAAATGACAAGGCAGGGATACGATTTTCGAACGATTTCAGAGGAAGAGCGAAGTAGGCTGATAGAATCTTGTGTGGAAAAAATTACGGAAAATTATGGAAATACTGTATTAAAAAGTACAAAGAGAAATGAATATCTGATTCGCAAGATAAAGGCTGTCTGCAAAAAGACTGTATGGGCAATGTGTGAGCATGTAAAACGCGGTAATTTTCAGCCGGAGGATTTTGAATTTGCTTTTCGGGAGGGAAGAATCGACCGTCTGGATACCTATGAGGAAGACGGGAAGCTTTATGTAAAAATTATTGATTATAAATCAGGAAATAAAAAGTTTGATATGTCAGATGTTTTTAATGGTTTACAGCTTCAGCTTGTCTATTATATGGGAGAGGCATTGAAAATAAAGGAAGGTCTTTTGGAGGGCAAAGAGGTGATACCGGCAGGGACCTTTTATTTTCATATTAAATCTCCTTATATTGAATGCAGCGAGAAGATGGACGATGAGGAGCTTAAAGAGCTGCTTTTAAAGGAATATAAGATGTCAGGGCTGGTAAATGATATGAGAAAGCCGGCGATTGCAATGGACAATATTCTGGAAAATGAAAAGGCGGAATCAAAGATTATTCCATTAAAGTCAAAAGATTTGGGCAGTGCTGTCACAGCATCGGGATTAAATGGAACAAATTTCCGCAAAATGATTGTAAAAGTGGAAAAAATGATGGATGGTTTTACAGAGGAAATACTTGGGGGAAAAATTGATAAAAATCCCTATAAAAAAGCGGGTATTTCCCCATGTAATTATTGCAGCTATAAATCTATCTGTAATTTTGACGACAGGGAGTTTCAGAACAGCTATAAAAAGCTTGTAAAAATTTCAAAGGCAGAGCAGGTAATAAAGGAACTGGAAAAGGAGGATTCAAATGAAGTGGACAGAGGAACAGAATGAAGTAATTGTGACAAGAAATAAAAATATTCTGGTTTCTGCGGCAGCAGGCTCAGGAAAGACAGCAGTTTTGACAGAGCGTATTTTACAGCTTGTAATGGATTCTGAACATCCAATTGATATTGACCAGCTTGTGGTTGTTACTTTTACAAGAGCAGCGGCGGGAGAAATGAGAGAGAGGATTTTAAAGGCGCTGCAGAAAAAGTCGGATGAATATCTGGAGCTTATCAATCATGGCGGGGAATGTATGGAACGTTTTCATTATTTGCAGCGGCAGCTTTCTTTTATTCATAATGCAAGAATTACAACGATAGACAGCTTTTGCATGGATGTAGTCAGAGAAAATTTTGCAGAAATCAATATTGACCCTGCCTTTAAAATCGGCGAGGAAGGAGAGCTGACGCTGCTGCGTGCAGATGTAATGGCAAAGGTTATGGAAAAACATTACGAGGAGGCAGATGAAGACTTTTTGAATTTTATTGATATTTACTCTTCGAATCGAAGTGATGCAGATGTAGAACAGATGATTTCTACTCTTTATCAGTTTGCCATGAGCTATCCTTATCCGGCGCAGTGGATTCAAAGATGTGCTGCGGGTTATGAAGAGAAGGGAGCTCTGTTTGAGGAGACGGACTGGTATCAGGCATTAAGCGCCTATCTGGACAGGCAGATTGAGATGATTCGCTCGGATGTGGAAGAATGTCTGAGGATTATAGATGAGGCAGACGGTCCATGGGCATACCAAACGGCTATCCTTTCAGACAAAGTATTTATGGACGAGGCAGATAAAGCAAAGAGCTATGAAGAGCGGCGAAGATTGTTCTGCTCCTATTCTCCTCAGGCACTTTCAAGAAAAAAACAGCCGGAGGCAGACGAAAAGAAAAAAGAAATGGTAAAGGCCATTCGAGATGATTATAAAAAGCTGATTCGGGGCATAGCGGAGAAATATTTTTCAAAGACAAAGGAAGAAGTTATGTCTGATATGGAAGCGGTGAGAAAAAATATTAAGGTATTGTCTGAGCTGGTACTTGATTTTATGCAGGAATTTGCCGCCGCAAAAAGAGACAAAAATCTTGTAGATTTTCATGATTTGGAGCATTTTGCGCTTCAGATACTGGTAGAACAGCGGGAAGACGGAACTGTTGTGCCTACGGATACAGCGCTGGCACTGGCGGAGGATATAGGGGAAATTATGATAGATGAATATCAGGACAGCAATTATGTTCAGGAAATGATATTAATGTCTATTTCCGGTGCAAAGGGAAGAAACAATGTTTTTATGGTGGGAGATGTAAAGCAGAGCATCTATAAGTTTCGAATGGCAAGACCGGAATTGTTTCTTGAAAAATACAATCGTTTTGAGCGGATTGGAGAGGGGCCGGACCGCAAAATTATTTTATCAAAAAATTTCAGAAGCCGGAAAACCATTCTGGATGTCACCAATCTGGTTTTTGGAAAAATTATGACAAGGGCTCTTGGCGGAATTGAGTATGACAGCTCAAATGCATTGTATTATGGAGCCGATTATGAAAGTGAAGATGCTTTTGTGGAGCTTTTGGCAGCAGATATCTCCGAGTATGAGCAGGAGGATAGTCAGGAAACAGAGCTGGAGAATGATGTAAATGCAAAGGAGCTGGAGGCAGAAATGGTTGCTCTTCGTATTCGGGAATTGTATGACCAGCACTTTCAGGTAAAAGATAAGGTTACAGGACGGGAAAGAGATATGAAATATTCCGATGTTGTTCTTCTTTTGCGAAGTATGGGAGAAAGCGGCGAAGTATATGAAAGAGTTTTAAAATCCAAGGGGATTCCTGTGAAATGTCCGGTAAAACATGGATGTTTTGATTCCTTTGAAGTGAAGAGCGTGCTGGAATTTTTATCTATTATTGACAATCCGAGACAGGATATTCCTTTGGTAGCAGTGCTGGAAAATATTTTCCGTTTTACAGATGAAGAAATCGCCAAAATCAAGATTCTCGGCGGTTGTACATCTATGTATGATAATATTCTGGCAGTAAATGCAGCCGGTACTGATAGCTCAGATAATGCGGTTAATGACGTTGACAGCTTAAATAACATTAGTTCTGAAATAGCTTTAAAAGAAAAGCTGCATAAATTTTTCAGTCTGCTTCAGGAATACAGAAAGAAAAAAACTTATCTTACTATTTATGATTTAATTAACCGTATTCTTGAGGATACTGGTTTTGAATATTTTATTTCCGCTTTTCCTGATGGAAGCATGCGTCTGACCAATATTGCCATGCTGAAGGAGCGTGCTTCCATTTACCAACAGGGAAGTTACAGCGGTTTGTTTAATTTTATTCGTTATATTGAAAAAAACGAGCAGTATGAAATTGTTCAGGAAACAATAAGTGGTGCAGGAGAAGAAAATGCGGTAACAATTATGAGCATCCATAAAAGCAAAGGGTTGGAATTTCCTGTCGTTGTAGTGGGAGCGCTTGGAAAAAAATTTAATAACGAGGATGCCACAAAAAAGGTAGTTCTTCATCAGACCTATGGTATGGGTATGGACCGCTATGATGTAGAAAGAAGTATGAAAAGCAGCACCCTTATGAAGCGCAGTATTTCCGTACAGATTACTATGGAAAATCTTGCAGAGGAATTAAGAGTATTATATGTGGCAATGACAAGAGCAAAGGAAAAATTGATTCTTGCATGCAGCGGTCGTATGAAAAATAAATGGGCAAAATATGAAAGACTTGCGGAACGTGCAAAGGAACATCCTTTTCATATGAACCAAATACTGAGCGCCGGAAGCTATATGGACCTGCTTTTTATGTCTCTGTTAGAGGGAGAAGCGCATATGGGAAGACCAGATAAAGGCTATGTTATTCAGGTAAAGACCGCCGAGGAGCTTGCCAAAACACTGGTACATTCTCAGCATGAAGAAGCTGAGGGCAAGAAAAGTCTTGATAACTGGAATACACAATATGTATATAATCAAACTATGAAAGAAGAGATACAAAAAAGCTTTTCTTATGAGTATCCATACAAGGAGGATATCAAATTAAAGGCAAAAGTCAGTGTAACAGATATTAAGCAGCGTATTATGCAGATGTATGATATGGAACCGGAGGTTACAGAGGAAATACAGGGTATGCCACAAGAAAGTATGGAAGTGATACAGCCTAGATTTTTAAATATAGAAGAGGAAGCGGGCGCTTTTTCCGGTACAAGCCGAGGAAATGCCTACCACAGAGTATTTCAGCTTCTTGATTATGGAAGGGATTTGTCCGATTATCAAAAAGTACAAGCATATCTTGATGAGCTTTTAGAAAAAAAGCTGATTACAGAAGGAATAAGAAAATCTGTCAGAAATAAAGATATCCTGAACTTTTTAAACTCTCAAACTGGAAAAAGAATGGCATATGCATGGAAAAATGGAACTTTGAAAAGAGAGCAGCAGTTTGTAATGGGAATTCCGGCCGCTATGGTCAATGAAGGTTATGAAGGAGAAGAGACAGTACTGGTACAGGGAATTATTGATGCTTATTTTGAAGAAGATGGAAAAATGTATGTGGTGGATTATAAGACAGACCATGTTGACAATATAAAAGAGCTGGAGAAGAGATATCGCATGCAGTTGATTTATTATGGATATGCAGTAGAGAGAATAACAGGAAAAAAAGTGAAGGATAAAATCATTTATTCGGTGAAATTTGGGGACAGTTTGAAAATAGAGGGATAAAGCAGTATTTTCTGCTCACAATAAATTTTACCTTTATTATAGTGAACAATCAGTCTTTGGCTGACTGCATGTGCCGCAGGCAATTTGTTCTTAAAAAATTTCTGTTCAAAACTGATTGAAAAAATCTCTTAAATAAAGTAGAATAGGCTTGTCAATTTTTGAAAGACAATTTACAGAATTTATATGCGGAAGGTATATGCAAAGATAAACGTAATAAAAAAACCTTGTAAAAGAGGAATGTTATGAAAAGAGGAATGTTATGATACATGAAAGAATCAATTTAGAGGAAATTTTTCCCTTGCTTCCCAAAACAGAAAAGACAGCAGTAGCAGAGCTGTATATTCCTGATACTTATGAAGAAATAGGTTATAATAAAGTATTTCCCTGTATTATTCTCTGTCCGGGTGGAGCTTATGCAGTCCGCTCCCAAAGAGAAGACGAGCCTACTGTGCTTCGTTTTTTAGGTGCAGGTATGGCGGTAATTAAAGTGGAATATAGCTGTGGTACGGAAGGAGGACATTATCCTGTGCAGCTTCTTCAAGTATCAGCCGCTGTTATTCTGGCAAGAAGAAATGCACAGAAGTGGCATATTGATACAGAAAAAATCATAGTAATGGGCTATTCCGCAGGCGGACATCTGGCAGCGACAGTCGGGGTACAGTGGCAGGAAGCATTTATCTGTGATATTCTTGGAAGCAAAGTGGAAGAAAACAAAGTAAACGGTATGGCATTATGCTATCCGGTTATTACATCAGGAAAATTCACTCACGAAGACAGTATAAAATTTCTTCTTGGCGAAGATAAATATCAGATTCCTTTGGAAAGAAAAAAAGTATCTCTGGAAAATATGGTAACACAGAATACTCCGAAAGCTTTTCTGTGGCATACCTTTGAGGATGAACTTGTTCCGGTGGAAAATACTTTGAAAATGGCGCAGGCATTGAGAGAACAGGGAATACAGTTTGAACTTCATATTTATCCGGAGGGACCTCATGGTCTTGCCATATGTGAGGAAACTACTGCAGATGTGAAAGAACATCTGCATCCCTGCGCAGAGTATGTATCTTCATGGGTAGAACATTGTATCAGATGGATTCGGGAAATAGTGTAGCTTTGAGCAAAGGTGAAAGGGTGTAGAAGACATGAAAAGTCAGGTAAATTTTATTTATGATTTTGAGGATGATTCGGTGGACGAGTTAAAGCACTGGCTGTTTCTGGAAAATGTAAAATTAACCCAACAGAAACAGCAGCTTGAGAGTGAAATTGAAGACCTGAACAGGCAAAAGGCTGAGTTTGAAAGCGAAAAAATGCGTGGAAGGCGCGAAATAGAATTAAAGGAAAAAAAGCTTTCAAGAGAAAAAGATTTATTTGAAAAGCAATGGAAGATTGTGGAAAGAGAGCTTGTACGTATGGCCAAAGACAAGGATAAAATGGCCAAAGAGCGGGCATATATCCAGCGAGAACGGGATGAGCTTAAGAAAATGAGACAGGCAGTGCCAGGCGAAACAGGTATAAAAAGCGGAACATTTTTCATGGGAGTGTCAAGCCTTGGAGGATTAAAGAAAAGATATCGAGACTTAATGAAGATTTATCATCCCGATAATGAAAATGGGGATGAGACAACAGTGTTGTATATTAACAAAGAATATGAAAAATTAAAGCTAAAATTTGAAAAATAAAGAAAATAACTTGAAATAATTTTAAAAATATAGTAACATATATGAAAAGGTACACGTAATAGTTCGTGTACCTTTTTGCATTTTGTGAAATAAAAAATTGAAACAGGAAAGGAAATTATATGTTCAGCAAAGTAATCAGTGCTGCTATACGCGGCATTTCCATAGAGTTAATCCATGTAGAAACAGATATCGGCGACGGACTTCCCGCATTTGATATGGTTGGGCTGCTAAGTTCAGAAGTGCGGGAATCAAGAGAGAGGGTAAGGACTTCCATAAAAAACAGCGGAAGAAAGATACCTCCAAAGCGCATTACTGTAAATCTTTCTCCGGCTGCGATTCGCAAAGAAGGAGGCTTGTATGACCTTCCCATAGCAGTCGGGATTCTGATGGCGCTTCAGATTATAAAACAGACGTTTAATATGAAAGAAACCCTGATTGTAGGAGAGCTTGGCCTTGACGGAAGTGTACATTCAGTCTGCGGAGTACTGCCAATTATTCTGGAGGGAAAAGCTCAGGGAATTAAAAATTTTATTGTCCCCAAAGCGAATGTAAAAGAGGGGGCTATTATAGAAGGAGTACAGGTGTTTGGTGTGGAGAGTCTGGAGGAGACAGAAAAAATTTTAAATGGAATACTTTGGGTAAAACCGGAATACAAAGATATCAGGGAGGTTTATAAGCAAAATAGAAGGGAGGAAAAACAGCCGGATTTTTCAGAAATAAACGGACAGGAAAATTTAAAAAGGGCAGCAGAAATAGCAGCGGCAGGCATGCATAATATGCTGATGATAGGCCCGCCCGGCTCGGGAAAGTCCATGCTGGCAGCAAGAATCCCGTCGATACTTCCGGAACCGGATTTGGATGAATGTATTGAAATTACAAAAATATACAGCATTGCCGGACTTCTGGGAGATAAATCTCTGATTACAAAAAGACCTTTTCGTGCCCCGCATCATACAATTACAGAAAAAGCACTGATAGGAGGAGGGAACAGGGTGAAAGCGGGAGAAATTACATTAGCACATAAGGGTGTGCTGTTTCTGGATGAATTTGCGGAGTTTAAGCGTGATACCATAGAGGCGCTGCGTCAGCCGGTAGAAAATGGAAGTATTACAATTTCAAGAATATACGGAGTCTGCCGGTTTCCGGCAAAATTTATGATAGTAGCGGCGGCAAATCCCTGTAAGTGTGGATATTATCCGGATAGAAGCAGATGCTGCTGTTCAGAGCACGAGGTACATAAATATATCAGTCGTTTAAATGGTCCCATGATAGACAGAATGGACCTCTGTGTTGGAGTTCTGCCGGTAGATGCAAAGGAGCTTATCTCAAATAAGAAAGCAGAAAATTCAGAACAGATAAGAAAGCGTGTGGCTACTGCCGTCAGAATTCAGAAGGAACGCTGTCAGGGAAAAAGTTTTCGATTTAATTCAGAATTAAGCGTAGATGAGATACAGAACTGCTGCCGTATTGGAAAAAAGGAACAGTCACTTCTTTTTCAGGCGCTGGAAACCTTTCGGATGAGTGCCAGAGGATATTACAAAATTATACGGGTGGCGAGAACGATAGCTGATTTGGAGGAAAGTGCATGTATCAGGGAGGAGCATATTTCGGAAGCACTTGGTTTTCGAATGGTACTTTGATTTTACAGGAAGTAGTTTAGCAGAAGGCTGCCGACACAATCAGAAGAAAGATTCAGGAGGAAAAGATTGGTATACGATGATTATATGTTATGGCTGTTCTGTGTAAAAAATATGTGGCAGAAAAAAATAGAAGCTTTGCTGACATATTTTCAGACACCGGAAAATATATATAAAGCCAGTGAAACAATTCTGGAAAAAAGTAACTGTATAAAAGCAAAGGATATTGCAGAAATTATGGAGAGCAGGAAAAAATTTGATATACAGAAGGAGCGCAAAAAACTGGAAGATTTGAATATTCAGTTTATCACAGAAAAAAGTGAACTTTTTCCCAAGCGTCTTTTGAATATTTCCGACAGACCAAGAGCTTTATTTGTGCGGGGACAGGGAATCGAGTTTTTAAATGGTCCTTCGGCAGCGATTATCGGAGCCAGAGTCTGCAGCCCGTATGGCATATATACTGCTCAGAAATTTTCCAGAGAGCTGGCATGCTGTCAGGTAAATATTATCAGCGGACTGGCAAGAGGAATTGATTCTGCTGCACATGCGGGTGCTTTGGAAGGCGAAGGAAGAACCTATGCGGTGCTTGGATGTGGTGCGGATATCTGTTATCCGCCGGAAAACAAGGAACTATATGACAGAATACAGAAAACGGGAGCGGTTTTGTCAGAATATCCGCCTGCGACAAAACCGGCTGCATGGCAATTTCCACAGAGAAACCGGATTATCAGCGGACTGTCGGACTGTGTGGTGATTACGGAGGCAAAACAGGAAAGTGGTTCTCTGATTACCGCAAATCATGCACTTGAGAAAGGAATAGATGTATGTGCAGTTCCAGGCAGAATTAATGACCCTCTGAGTCAGGGCTGCAACAGATTAATACGGGAAGGTGCCATACCTGTTTTAGACACATCAGACCTTTTGGCAGTTTTAGGCATAAGTTATAAAAATTTGGAAAAAAAACAAATATTTCTTGAAAAAAAAAATGAAGTGGTGTATAGTATTTTAGGTTTTTATCTACAAAGTATAGATGAAATTGCACAAAAAACAAATCTGAAATCGGGCGAATTACATTATATTTTATTGCAGCTTCAGCTTGCAGGATTGGTCGAAGAGCCTGTGAAGAACTGTTATATAAGAAAAAAATAGAAATACCATTACATATGGTCAAGGCTTTCTAGGAGGTAAATATTAGGAGGTAAGTATGGCAAAATATTTAGTGATAGTAGAGTCACCTGCCAAAGTAAAGACAATTAAAAAAATATTGGGGACAAATTATGAGGTAACAGCTTCAAACGGACATGTCAGAGACTTGCCGAAAAGTTCCATGGGTATTGATATTGAGAATGATTACGAGCCAAAATACATTACGATAAGGGGAAAAGGGGACAAGCTCGCAGAGCTTCGCAGACTGGTAAAAAAGGCAGATAAAGTCTATCTGGCCACGGACCCTGACCGCGAAGGAGAAGCCATTTCATGGCATCTTTCTATTGCCTTAAAGCTCGATGAGGGAAAAATGAAGCGGATTACATTTAATGAAATTACAAAAACCGCAGTAAAAGAATCATTAAAAAATTCAAGAAAAATTGATATGTCACTTGTGGATGCACAGCAGGCAAGACGTGTTCTTGACCGCATGGTAGGATATTCCATCAGCCCGGTTCTGTGGGCAAAGGTAAAGCGGGGCTTAAGTGCAGGGCGCGTGCAGTCAGTGGCGCTTCGAATGATTTGTGACAGAGAAGAAGAAATCGAGGCTTTTATACCGGAGGAATACTGGACACTGGATGCGATTTTAAATGTAAAGGGAGAAAAGAAGCCTCTTTTGGCAAAATTTTATGGAGATGAACACGGAAAGATAAATATCAGCAGCAGAGAAGAGATGAATCAGATTGTTTCGAAGCTTGAGGGAGCCGAATATCAGGTAAAGGAAATGAAGACCAGCGAGAGGGAAAAGAAGTCTCCTCTTCCATTTACTACCAGTACACTTCAGCAGGAAGCATCAAAGACATTGAATTTTTCCACTCAGAAAACAATGAGAATTGCACAGCAGCTCTATGAGGGTGTTGATATCAAGGGAAAGGGAACAATTGGTATTATTACTTATCTTCGTACTGATTCCACAAGAATTTCCGAGGAGGCGGATGCCTCTGCAAAGCAATATATTCTCGATAATTTCGGAAAACAGTATGTAGCTGATAAGCAGACTGCCAAAAAGAAAGCAGGAAAAATTCAGGATGCCCATGAAGCAATTCGGCCGACAGATATTACACTTCATCCGACAGTGATAAAGGAAGATTTAACCAGAGACCAGTTCCGGCTGTATCAGCTTATCTGGAAAAGATTTACAGCCAGCCGCATGAGCAGTGCAAAATACAGCACTACTTCGTTGAAAATTCAGGCAGGACCATATTTATTTACAGCTTCTGCTTCAAAGCTGGCTTTTGACGGCTTTATGTCTGTCTATATGTCCAATGAAGATGAAAAGTCAGAGGGAAGTGCGATTATAAATAAGATAAAAAAGGATACTGTGTTTTCCTTTGGAAAATTTGAAGAAAAGCAGCATTTTACACAGCCACCGGCGCATTTTACAGAGGCGGCACTGGTAAAGGCGCTTGAGGAGCAGGGAATCGGGCGGCCGAGTACCTATGCCTCGACAATTACCACGATTATTCAGAGAAGATATGTGGCAAAGGAAGAAAAAAATTTGTATATGACAGAGCTTGGAGAGGCGGTAAACAATATTATGAAAACAGCTTTTCCAGTGATTGTGGACACCAACTTTACCGCAAATATGGAGTCGCTTCTGGATAAAGTAGAGGAAGGAAGTGTGACATGGAAGACAATTGTCAGAAATTTTTATCCTGACCTTGACGAAGCAGTAAAAAGTGCAGAAAAAGAATTGGAAAAAATAGAGATAAAAGATGAAGTCTCTGATGTTCAGTGTGAGGAATGTGGAAAAATGATGGTGATAAAATATGGCCCTCATGGAAAATTTCTTGCATGTCCGGGATTTCCGGAATGTCATAATACAAAACCATACTTTGAAAAAATAGGTGTTGCATGTCCAAAGTGTGGAAAAGAAGTTGTAATTAAAAAGACAAAAAAAGGAAGGCGGTATTTTGGATGTGAAGATAATCCGGAGTGTGATTTTATGTCATGGCAGCGGCCTTCCAATGAAAAATGTCCGGAGTGTCAAAGTTATATGCTGGAAAAGGGAAGCAAACTAGTATGTTCAGATAAAAACTGCGGATATGTAAGGGATAAACAACAGACAGAGAATAAATAACAGGAAAGCAGATATTATTATAGAAATAATTTTTCTGAAATTGTCTGAAAATAAATGGAAACTTGTCTTAAGTTCTTGAATACTGTAAAAAAATATGTTATAATTAAATGAATTTTTTGAATGTTCAGTGGATTGAAACAAAGGCAAAATTTCAGGAGGAGAACATGAGCGTACAGCTATTAGACAAAACCAGAAAAATAAATAAGCTTCTTCACAATAACAATACTCAGAAAGTGGTATTTAATGATATTTGCAGTGTTCTTAGCGATATTCTTGAGTCAAATATACTGGTGATAAGCAAAAAAGGGAAGATTCTTGGGATTGGAAAAAGGCCGGGGGTAGAGGAGCTCACAGAAATGATTCAGGGCAGCATGGGGGTTATGGTAGATAGGCTGCTGAATGAAAGACTTTTAAGCGTACTGTCTACAAAGGAAAATGTAAATCTTGCAACTCTTGGGTTCTGTGATGATAATATCAGAAAATTTCAGGCAATTATTGCGCCGATTGATATTGCAGGGGAACGGCTTGGAACCCTGTTTATCTACAAGTGCGACAAACAATATGAAATAGATGATATTATTTTAAGCGAATACGGCACTACGGTTGTAGGCCTTGAAATGATGCGTTCTGTCAATGAAGAAAATGCTGAAGAGGAAAGAAAAATACAGATTGTAAAATCTGCTATTGGAACTTTATCTTTTTCGGAGCTTGAAGCGCTGGTGCACATTTTTGAAGAACTTAACGGGAACGAGGGACTGTTAGTAGCAAGCAAGATTGCTGACAGGGTAGGAATCACAAGGTCCGTAATTGTAAATGCACTCAGAAAATTTGAGAGTGCCGGAATTATTGAGTCGCGTTCTTCTGGTATGAAAGGGACTTATATAAAGGTATTGAATGATGTTGTTTTTGATGAAATCAGAAAGGTTCAATACTGATTTTCAAATAGTATATTTTTTCGAAGATTGAGAAATAGGACTTGATATTTTAATAGAAAGTTATTATAATAAGAAATGGACTATATAGATTTTATATAAAAATTGGAATAATACAATAATAGGTAATTGCGAAACTCGCGATGCTCGTTCGCAATCATGAACCAAAACAAAG
>ERZ778516.946-NODE-946-length-23479-cov-9.189677_pt1 | contig 23479 bp, 20 predicted proteins | sample MGYA00510342_ERZ778516 | MGnify/ENA primary metagenome ERZ778516 (study PRJEB29527, sample SAMN07138961) | mouse gut metagenome | material: feces | host: mouse | place: China:Nanjing | collected 2016-01-25 ... | reverse complement strand
AGCATTCTGGAACGGACGCCGCCAGGGGAGGCACATCCTCTCTCCCGGCGTCCCTCCCTGTAAAAACTTACCAAAGCCATTTAAACTTGTTCGCTGTAGTACTAGAGCGTGTTTGAAAAATTACGAATGAGGAGGATTAAAATGAAGGAGCGATATCAAAGTACGATTGCTGCCTGTTTTGTCGGCTATATTGTGCAGGCGATTGTAAATAATTTTGTGCCGCTGTTGTTTTTGACGTTTCAGAGGAGCTATCATATCCCGCTGTCGCAAATTACGCTGCTCGTTACGTTTAATTTTGGAGTGCAGCTTTTGGTAGACCTGGTTTCGGTTGGCTTTGTGGATAAGATTGGTTACCGGGTATCTATGGTTGCGGCGCATTTGCTGTCAGCGGCGGGGCTTGTTTTGCTTACCGTGCTTCCTGAGTGGATGGAGCAGCCTTTTTTAGGGATATTATTTGCCGTGATGGTATATGCGGTCGGAGGAGGGCTTTTGGAAGTGCTTGTCAGCCCGGTTGTGGAAGCATGTCCTTCGGATCATAAGGAAAAGACGATGAGTATGCTGCATTCCTTTTATTGCTGGGGGCATGTAGGTGTTGTGCTGCTTTCTACGCTGTTTTTTGGAGCCGTCGGTATTGAGAACTGGAAGATTTTGGCAGTGGTGTGGGCAGTGATTCCTGTATGTAATGCGGTTGCGTTTGCGAAAGTGCCGATTGCGCCGCTGATCGAGGATGGGGAACCGGGGCTGCGGTTAGGGGAATTGCTATGCCTTCGGATTTTTTGGATTTTGCTTGTGATGATGGTCTGTGCGGGGGCGAGTGAGCAGGCAGTGAGCCAATGGGCTTCGACATTTGCGGAACAGGGGCTTGGTATTTCTAAGACGGCAGGCGATTTGGCGGGGCCTATGGCGTTTGCAGTCCTGATGGGAATGTCCAGGGCATTTTATGGAAAATACGGAGACCGGATCAACCTGGATCGTTTTATGATTTGCAGCAGCGTGCTGTGTATTCTTTCTTATGTCGGGATCTCAATGATTCCATCCCCGCAGTTTAGCTTGACGGCGTGCGCGGTGTGCGGGCTGTCGGTCGGCATCATGTGGCCGGGGACGTTCAGTAAGGCGTCTGCTGCTGTGCCAAAAGGCGGTACTGCGATGTTTGCACTGCTGGCTCTGGGCGGAGATGTCGGCTGTTCGGGCGGCCCTACGCTGGTTGGAATGGTATCCCATGCTTTGGGAGATGACTTAAAGAGGGGGATGCTTGTGGCGCTTGTCTTTCCGGTACTGCTGCTTTTTGGGATTGTTTTGATGGCAAAAAAAGAACTGCCGCATTAAGGATGGCTTAATGCGGCAGATTTTTTACTCGCTCAATTCAAATTTCTGCACCATTTGATTCAGACGTACTGCCTGCAAAGCAAGCTCTTCTGAGGTTGCAGAGGTTTCCTCTGAGGCGGCGGAATTGTCCTGGATGCTGTGGGAGATTTCTTTGATCCCGGTGCGTAGCTGCTGCATGTTTTCTGCCTGGACGGCTGCGGTTTCCGCGGTTTCCTGGATCATTTCGTTGACATGGCTGACGGCGTCTACGGATTCTTTTAAAGAGTTCATAGCGCCGACAGCAATGCCGTTTCCTTTGTTAATCTCTTCCATTGAAATTTCGATCAGTTCTTTTGTTGTATTGGCAGCTTTGGAGCTTTCCAGCGCCAGCTTTCCGATTTCATCTGCGACAACGGCAAAGCCTTTTCCTGCTTCGCCTGCGCGCGCGGCTTCAATCGAGGCGTTAAGCGACAGCAGGTTTGTCTGCGACGCGATGTCTTCGATCGTCTGGATAATGCCGACGACCTGCTGGGATGTTTCATGGATCTTGTTCATGGCATCCATCATCAGCTTCATTTTCTCCTGGTTCTGCGCGATCATAGAAACTGCCTGTGAGGTAGCTTTGGCGGAGGCTTCGGCTTTGCTTCGGCTGCTTTCTACCTGGTCGGCAACCGCATTAGTCGTTTCCGTTAGCTGCTCGATGGAAGAAGCCTGCTGTTCCGCGCCTTCAGCAAGCATCTGGGAAGCAGTTGCAAGCTCGGAGGCACCGACCGATACATGCTCGGAGCTTTCGTTAATGCTTGCCATTACCTGATTCATAGAGTCGGAAATGTTGAGCAGCGCTGTCTTTATTTTCTGAAATTCGCCGGCATAATCGTGCTTTAAGTCAATGCTTAGCTGCCCGTCGGCAATCTGTGCCAGTACCTGGGCGGTTTCATCTATGTATACAATATATTCTTTTAGGCGGCTTACGGTCTTTTGGATCGATGCGCCTAATTCGCCGATTTCGTTTTGGCTCGTAATCGCAAGCGTGACATCCAGATTTCCGGCAGCAAGCTGCTGCGCCGTCTCGTTCAGCTCTAAAATCGGTTTTGTCAGGTTTGCCGCGCTTTTGCGGATTCGGACCGCGATCAGCAGGATGCCGACTGCGAACAGAACCACCAGAGCGGCTGTCATTTCCAGAAAGATTGCATAATATTCTGACCAAGGCAGGCTGCTTAATACAAAATATCCGGTATCACCGGCAGCCTGGAGGAAACCGTATTTTGTAACGCCGTTTGTCTTAAACTTTAAAAACGTGCTGCTTTTTGCCGTTACGGCGTCTGTCACGTTCTGGGACGTGTCGGTATCCTTGATATTTTTCTGAGTCAGTTCACTTTGCGGATGGTAAAGGAAAATGCCGTTTTCCGACAACAGCAGGACATATCCGTTGCTGCCGATTTTGTACTCGCTCATAATGCTTGTCATATGATCTAAGGCGATGTCCATGCCGACTGCGCCAAGCACAGCTCCAGAAGCATCGTCAATAACCGGTGCAGCGGCGCTTAATATCATTTTTCCGGTGGAGGAATCGACGTATGGTTCTGTCAGGATCGGCTGCTTTGTTTCGATGCAGCCATACCAGCCGCGGCCGGTAATGTCCCAGCCTTCTTCGCTGACAAATCCGTCGGACTGGACGAGGGCGCTCGTATCCAGATCAGAAGCCCATACAGCCATTACGTTTTCGGTGTCTGTATTTGCGATTTTCACCAGGTTGTCAAGGATAGTATCCATATTTGCCGCCTGATAAAATTTTTTTCCGGCTGTCGTTTCCCGCATTGCGTCCTGGATCTGCGGATTGACGGCAAGCTGCTCCATGCATTTTGTATACTGCTCCAAAAATCCGGTAATCTGGTTTGCGGCAGCCTGGGATTCCTGGTGCAGCTCTGTTTTTCTGGATGTAATGCTCAGCCATCCAACCATGCAGAAAGCCGCCGCCGCTATAAGCAGAAGCACAAAAATAACGCTTCCTCCAATTTGTGTTAGAATTTCATCTGCTATTTTCTTTTTTGCATTTGTACGTTTTGTTTGCTTTTTTGTCATTGTAAAACCTCCCTGTAAAGCTTGGAGCGTATTTGGAGCAGGATACAATACGTCCAGTACTATTGTAACGCTATTTTACGGGTAATACAAGATGAAATTTGGTTTTTATACAGAGTAACCGCTAAGCCAGATGTCAAGCCGCATAAAATTTTTAAATTTTGCCTATCTTTTTGGAACGCTGGGTGATTATACAGTATAAAGGGCAGAAAAAGTTTCGAAGACACTGGGAGGTTCAAGCTTTATGGAATTAAAAATGTTGCAGATAACGAAAGATTATAAAGAGGTCAGGGCAGTAAACAATATATCGTATACGTTTACAAACGGCGTATATGGGCTCTTAGGCGTGAACGGGGCAGGGAAAACGACGCTGATGAGGATTTTGTGTACGCTGCTAAAGCCAACTTCCGGTTCGGTACTGTGGGATGGGAAAGAGATCTTTGCAATGGATGGCGAGTATCGCAGGCTCTTAGGATATTTGCCGCAGGATTTTGGATTTTATCCTGAGTTTACGGTTTCTGATTATCTTAAGTACATTGCTTCGATTAAGGGGTTAAGGCCTGCCGCTGCTAAGAGCAAAGCGGAGCTGCTGTTAGGGCAGGTAGGACTACAAGAAGTGAAAAACAAGAAAATGAAGAAGCTGTCCGGCGGCATGAAAAGAAGGGCGGGGATTGCACAGGCGATGTTAAACAATCCCAAAATCCTGATTTTGGATGAACCGACGGCAGGGTTAGATCCAAATGAGAGAATCCGCTTTCGCAACTTAATCAGTGAACTGGCGCAGGAGCGGATTGTGGTGCTGTCTACGCATATTGTTTCGGATATTGAATATATCGCAAATGAAATCCTTTTAATGAAAACCGGGCAGATCGCGCTGTCTGGCACTGCCGAAGAACTGGTTCATTCTATGCCGGAAAGGGTCTGGAGCCTGGAAGCGCCCAGAGAAATGGTGGACGTTTATCTAAAAAACTATAAGGTTTCCAATATAAAGGCAGTGCATGGCGGTGCGCAGATCCGCGTTTTGGCGCGGGAGAAGCCTGCGGAACATGCAAATCTGGAAGCCGCTGCGCTGGAGGATGTTTTTTTATACTATTTTGGGGAAAAGGTGGGGGAAGAGGAAACCGGGTATATAGGTGAAAGGCGTGTTTAAGATACGCGCGGTTCTTGCATCCGCAGTCTTCATATGCTATATTGGTTTTAACAAAGAAGTCACATATATCTAATATCTAAGAGCTATAGCAAGGAGCCGCATGAAACGAAAGCTGCAAAATTTTTTCGACCAGTTCTGTATTAAAAATAAAATTATCGTAGCATGTCTTCCATTTATTATTTTGAGCTATGTCATTGTTTTTGTAAGCGTTACGCTTATTTTGTACGAGCAGATGCGCACGATGGTCTATGAGCAGACGCGCCAGAACATTATTGAAAAGACAAAGCTTTTGGATACGCTGCTGCGTAATTATGACCAGATGACGACGAACTATCTGTACTATACAAAGGATATTCAGGATTATCTGGTGACAGACCAGGCGCCGCTGTCACAGGAGGAGGTCGAGAAGCTGCACCGCAGAGTTGCTTCGCATACGGCGCTTCTGCTTACGGATCAAAATGCTGAGATTATGCAGGTCAGCCTGTTTAACCAGGCAGGGGATTTGTATACGAACAATGCGATTTATTCTAATACCCTAGAGACGGCAAAGGCGTATGCGGACTCGATTCATGCGCTTGCCAGCGCGTACCACGGCAAGCTGATTTTGGAGACAGTGCCGGGAAAGCCGCATATGCTTACGGTGGCGCGTACGGTGTATATTCCGACGTTGCAGCAAAGCAATCAGGAAATCGGGTTTTTGCTGCTGCATATATCCCGGTCGGCACTCGAAAGCCAGCTTCGGATGCAGCAAAATTCAGATGCGATTTTTACGCTGCTTACCGATGCCAGGGGGAAGATCCTGATCAATACATCGGGGCTTGACAATGCGCAGTGCGAGGCGATCCTGCGCGGGGACGACGCGCAAAAGGGGCGTTATACGGTGGACAGGCGCGCACTGTCGTACAGCGGGTGCTTTGTGACGACGATGATCGATGAATCGGTACTGTTTGCGGATACGTACAGGCTGTTTCGCATTGAGATTTTTGCGATCCTGGTGTCCGTCAGCATTCTTTTGTTTGCGATCATATTTGCTGGAAATATGATTTCCGCCCAGGTGTCCCGGTTTATAAGAAAGCTGAACGAGACGCGCCAGATCGATGAAAACGCCTATATCAGCGTGGAGTCCAAGGACGAATTTCAGCAGCTTGGCGTCGTGTATAATAATATGCTTTCCAGGATCGACCATCTGATCCACACGGTCTACCTTAAGGAAATACTGACGCAGAATGCCCAGTTGGAATCGTTGCAGGCACAGATCAACCCGCATTTTTTGTATAATACGCTTGACTGTGTCAACAGCCTGGTCGATATGGGAGAAAAAGAGAGCGTGAAAAAAGTAGTCACGTCTCTGGCAAATATTATGCGCATGTCGATTAAAGGAGATACGTTTATTACGCTGCAAGAAGACCTTTCTTATATCAGGCAGTATATTTTTATACAGAAAATGCGCTTTCAGGATAAAATTCTGTTTTTGACAGAGGTGCCCGAATCGCTTTATCAGTATTATATTCCAAAGCTTACGCTCCAGCCGCTGGTGGAAAACGCGATTATACACGGCGTATCTGACCTGACGGAGACGGGGATGATTGGGATCTTTGGCAGGGAGGACGAGCACCGGCTGTATATCGATATCAAGGATAATGGAAACGGGATGCCGCCTGAGATTATCGAACAGCTCAGACAGATGGACGATACGATGACGATATCCAGCAAGCATATCGGTATTTTTAACATACAAAGAAAGTTGCAGATTTTATACGGGACAGACTACGGGCTGACGGTAACGGGCGTATCTTCACATGGGACAAGTGTGACGATCTGCATTCCAAAGTCAACCATGCCATACAGAAAGGATACGGATTATGAAGCTGTTGATTGTAGATGACGAGCCGCTGATTTTAAAAAGGCTAGAACAACTGATTGTCTCTTCGGCTGTGGGGATACACGAGGTGTATGCCACGTCCAATCCTGCCGAGGCGTTGGAGATGTTAAAGGAGTGTGCGCCGCAGATTTTGATTACGGACATTCGAATGCCGAAAGTAAGCGGTGTGGATCTGGCGCGCTATGCATATGAAAACCAGATGCAGACGCTTGTTATTTTTGTAACCGGATATTCGGATTTTGAATATGCCAAATCCGGCATTGCCTATCAGGTGTTTGATTACCTGCTAAAGCCGATCGATGAAGAAGAGTCGCTGCGCACAGTGAAAAAGGCAGTCAGTACGATACAAGAAAAGCAAAAGCATGACGAGATTCACAGCATGTTCCAAAACTATTTTTCCACGCACTTTGTCGCGGCAAGGCGGCAGTTTTTGGAAAAGCTGCTGTTTCATCCGCTGACGCATACAAAGGAACAGCTTGTGTCCATCCAAAAGCAGTTTCAGATGGATACGGATGCCCTGTGCCTTTGTGCCGTGCGCTTTACGTGCAGCAGCGGCTTTGGGGAAGATTTTTATTATTCTTATATGACCGAGCAGTATTTAAACCGCAGCTTCTCTGACTTTTTGACGTATCCGTTTGGAGATATGATTTATATGCTGTGGCTGCCGCAAAACGGGCAGCCTGCGGTATCTGCCATGTACGGGCGTTTTCAGGAAATTAGGGAAAAGCTGGAGATGAACTATCCGGTCAGGGTCTTTGCAGGGATCAGCGATTTTACGGATGATCTGTCAAAGGTGCAGCTTCTGCGCAAGCAGGTGGCACGCTGCCTAGAGCATACGGCGCAAAAAGGCGCTGCCCCGATTGCGTTTTTCAGCGACTTGCCGGATGCGTTTGTGCATGAGGAATATTTTGATATGGTTCACACGATAACAAAGCTGATCCGGCTGCTGCGGATGGGAGAAAAAGTACCCGTGCAGCAGGAATATGAGAAAATTACAAGACAGTTTCAAGGACGCACAGACAGCTATATTTCGGAAATGATAGACCTGATTACATCGAATATCCTGCTGTTTATCCAGGGGCTGTCCATTCCTTCCACAGAGCTTGCAAAGATGGAGCGCCAGATCTTAGTCCCGCTGCGCCAGCAGACGGATGTACAGCTTAAGCTGCAATATGTCCAGTACTGGCTGGATTATCTTGTGGACTGGATTTTTGACGCACAGGCGGCAGAACAAAACCGCCTGATGCAAAGTATTTATGATTATATTGATACAAATTTCGGCGACAGTATCGGGCTTGCGTCTTTATCCGAGCATGTAAACCGGAATCCTTCTTACTTAAGCCGCTTTATCAAGCAGCAGACAAATAAAAATTTTTCCCAGATACTGACCGGGCGCAGGATGTAGGAAGCAAAAAGCCTTTTGCGCACTACAAGCCTTAAGGTGCCTCAGATTGCACAAAAGACCGGGTATCCGAACGTGCGGTATTTTAACAGGGTATTTCACAGCCATTTTTCAATGTCGCCGACGGATTACCGCAAAGTAACGGCTGCGTTTTTTAACTGATGCTTTCTGCGCCTTTTGTACACTCTAGAGCGTGTTTGAAAAATGCTTTCTGTGAGATGTGCTTCACAGTTTGTGGTGAATTTATCCCAAATTTAGGAGTCATAGCGGGCTATGTTGACTAAATTTGGGATAAATTCTCCGCAAAGTGGGGAGTGCAGATCACGGGAATGATTTTTCAAACACGCTCTAGTGTATACAATACGCTGGCAAGCCCGTACTGGTAAAAGTACACCTGGCTTTTTGACAGGGCACAGGCGTCTTTTTGCCCTGCCAGCGGATTGTTTTGGATATGCTGCACGCATTGGATCATATCTTCAAGACAGCGTGCGCCGATGGGCCTTAAGTAGTGTCCCGGAAAGATCAGCTCATAGTGCTGCTTTAACGATTGCAGCTTTAACAGCGATTGCAGGTAAGTGTCCATCGTATCCGAGTATTCGGCAAGCATGAGTGTCGGCGTGCTTACGATCGTATCGGCGGAAAATAAAAGCCGGTTGTCACGGTCAAGCAGGCAGATGCAGTCCTTTGTATGGCCAGGGGTAAACACGACTTCCAGCTTTCTGTCGCCAAGGTCAAACGTATATCCTTCTTCCAGCCCTTTTAGGCTGTATGGTAAAATCTGCTCCATATACGCCCGCAGGCTTGCCTTGTGGTTATATTCCGCTCTTGCCTCCTGCTGCAAAAAGAATGCTTTCCGGTAGGCGGCATTGTCCTGCTTTTGGAGAACAGGGATGGCATTTTTATGGGCGTATACCGTTTCAAAATGCCCGTTTCCGCCTGCATGGTCGTAGTGGTGGTGCGAGTTTACGACAAACAGAGGCTTGTCAGTCAGCTCACGGACGACGGCGTGGATATTGCCGATCCCGATGCCGGTATCAAACAGCAGCGCCTTTTTGCTTCCGATCACCAGGTACATGATATCGATGCCGAACTCATCGATTGCCCAGACGTCTTTTGCCGTCTGCTGTAAGGTAAAGCCGTTGATTTCTTTCAGGTTCATGTTGTCTTTGTAAAAAACAGGTGCCATATTGGTCTGCTCCTTTCTGTGTGGGCGCTACTTGATCGCGCCTGCGGTCAGCCCGCTTGTAATGTATTTCTGTCCTGCGATATAGATGACGATAATCGGCACCATAGAAACGACAAGCCCCGCGATCAGCAGGTTCCACTGTGCGTTCGTCGCGGATTTGAACATATACAGGTTGACGGTAATCGTGCGCAGGCTGCCGTCGCTGATTAAAATATTCGGCAGCAGAAGGTCGTTCCATGTCCAGAGGAAAAATAAAATGCCAAGTGTCACCGATGTGGACTTAACAAGCGGGAATACGATCTGCATCATAATGCGAAACGGCGCCGCGCCGTCGATTGCCGCTGCTTCTTCTAGTTCTCTTGGTACGGTTTTTAAAAATCCTACATAGGTCATAATGCCAAACGCGGTGAAAAAGCCGCTGTTAAATAAAATCAGCCCCAAATGCGTATTGTTCAGGTTCAGCTTTGTCGCCATAATCGAAATCGGGATCATAACCGTATGAAACGGGATAATCTGCCCAAGTACAAACAGGATATAGAAGCGGTCGGATGCTTTTCCTTTTAAATGGGAGATGCCGTATGCCCCGAAAAAAGAAACGGTTCCTGAAAGAAACACCGTACAGACAGTGACAAAAACAGTATTTTTAAATACGACGCCAAAGTTCATCGTCTCCATTGCCTGGGCAAAATTGTCCAGATACAGGCTGGACGGAAACGAGATAAAGGAAGTCAGGATTTCCCCGTTTGGCTTTAGGGCGTTCATAACGATAAGCAGCACCGGAAGGATAAACAGCAGCCCGAACAAAAAGCAAAGAGCTGTTTTGATAAATGTAAACGTTTTTTGATTCTTGATCATTACATCTGTACCTCCCTTTTGCGTGTGATCCGTAGCTGGAAAAAGGCAATGGCTGCAACGATCAAAAACAACAGCATGGATTTTGCCGAAGCATAGCCGGTCTTGTAGGCGCCAAACGCATCTGTGTAAATATTGAGCGCGATAGTCTGCGTACTGTTTGCAGGGCCGCCGCCCGTTAGCGACAGCGGGATATCAAACGACTTAAACGCGCCTGCGATCGAGACAAACAGGTTGATCGTTACTGTAGGCATTAAAAGCGGAAGCTGTATTTTCAGTATTTTGGAAAACCCGACGCATCCGTCTAACATCGCGGCTTCGATCACGTCTTTTGGGATCGTCTGGAGCCCTGCCACATACAGCATCATTAAAAATCCAGTCGACTGCCATGCCGTTACAATCACAACCGCTGTCATCGACATCCGCGGGTTTCCAAACCAACTGATATTGCTAAGCGCGTCGATGTGAAGCAACTGCCCGATATTTGGAATCGCGTTCGTAAAAATAAAACTCCAGACAAACGCCACCATCACGCCGCTGATAATATTCGGAATAAAAAAGAAAGACCGGATCACGCCTTTTGCGCGCACATTTTGATCGAGCATAAATGCGACGGCAAAAGCAAGCAAATTAGAGAAAAGAATCGAGATCACGGCAAGCAGTATCGTAAAGCATACCGCATGGATAAACTTTTCATCCGAAAACAGCCGGATATAATTCGTAAGCCCGGTAAACGACCGTTTGCCTTTCATAAGATTCCAGTTTAAAAAGGAATAAGGAAGCGTGCCAAACAGCAGCGGGCAGACAAGCGCGCCGCCATAGAGCACCAGGGCAGGAAGTAGCAGCGCGAGATAAAATTTTTTGTTTTTCCGGTATAAAAAATCGGACATAAGACACCTCTCTTTCGTCAAAATATGGTAAAAAACCAATGGTGTAAAGAGGGGAGGGATATGGACTTCCCTCCCCGCAGCGGCTATTCTAACAGCTCCTTACATCCGGTATCCATGGATTGCAGTGTCTGTTCCATATCAGAGCTTCCGGCAAAGTATCCCTGGACTGCCGGCCCTACGACGTCGGCGATCCCAGAAGGAAGCTGCAAATAGATCCACGGCTTGGAATTGCCGGATTCCATATAGGCAGTATAGTCTTTGTAATATTGTGCCGCTACCTGAGTCTCAAATTCCATAGCCGCAGGCGCTGCGCCCATTGTATCTGCCGTACAGTGCATCCAGCCTTCCTTGTCGGTATTGTCGGAAATATAGTCAAGCACCTTAAGCGTTTCTTGCAAATGGCTGGATTTTTTATTGACCGCAATACAGATGCCGACATCCACGTCCAGCTTGGCGTCTGCCTCGTCGTCGGTGTTCGGGATCGCGAACAGTCCGACATTTAAGTCCGGGTTTACGCTTTCTGCGTTTAATAATGAAAATTCTCCGCTGGCGATCATGGCAGCTTCCCCGGAAGCAAACGCGTTAAATCCGGCAGTAGAATCTGCGTCCATATAGTTGGCGCCGGAATTGTCTTTCATAAGGTCAAGGAAACGGAACACTTCATTGGAGCGCTCATTTTTAAAAGAGCCGGTGCCGGCGTTCATATCCTGTACCCACGTATCGTCTGCCGTATTTCCGATCAGGCAGCTAAACAGGTGGTTGAGTGTCCAGCCGTCTTTATAAGTAGCGGCAAACGGTGTAATATTTTTTTCCTTAAGCTTTGCGCATACTTCTTCCATCTGTGCGAACGTCTTTGGAATCTGTGTAATCCCTGCCTCTTCAAACAGGTCTACATTGTAGTAGATGCCAAGCATTTCTAAGCACATCGGATAAGCATAGCTTTTTCCGTCGTAGCTATAGGCATCTTTGACGGAATCGTAGATTTTCGAAGAAAATGCCTGGTCACTTAAGTCCAGGATGCGGTCATTTTCCGCAAACTGCTGCACCTGTGAGTAAGGATTTAAAAAGAACAGGTCAGGCAGGTCGTCAGACGCCACTTTCGCGCCCAGGTACTGGTTATAGTCCCCGGTCTGCATTTCGACCTGAAAATCGATCTCATCCTGGCGGCTGTTAAACACATCTGCGCCTTTTTGAAAATTTTCCGCGGCGCCGGATGACCATACAACCAGCTTTACCGGTACTTTATCCCCGCTGCTGTCACTTTGCTGCGCTGGCCCTTCTTTTTTTGGCTCGCCACTGCCCTGACAGCCTGTCAGTCCTATGGCAAGAAGCCCCGCAAGCAGTACGCTGATTACTTTTTTCCTCATAACAGTTACCTCCTCTTACTTTGGTCAAATATTTCATAGATGTATCATAGCATACTCCCTGCGATGTGGGCAGACACCAGATTTTTACAAAACATGCACAATTTTTTACTGAAGATGCAACAAACGCGCACTTTTTTTGATCTAATATATGTAATTACAAAACACAACAATACCGGTGGTGCTTCCTGCCGGAGAGTAAGAAGGGATACATAATGATGGAAACACTGGTTCAGCGCGCGATGAAAAAGGATGCGGAGAGTTTTATCAAGCTGATGGAGGAGTACAGACAGCCGATGAAAAAGGTTGCCTATGGCTTTTTCCAGAACGAAGAGGACGTAGCGGATGTAATGTAGCAGACGGTGTTGGATGCTTATGAGCATGTGGGGAAATTAAAAAAGGCGGCGCATTTTAAGACGTGGCTGATCCGCATACTGATAAATAACTGCAACCAGTTATACAACAGCAAAAAGCGGATGCTTACAGGGGTGGAAACCGCCGAGAAAACATATGTTGACGAGTATCCCTGGGAAAATGCTTTTTTTTCGCTGCTGTCGATGCTGCACAAGGAGGACAGGGTAATTTTTATGCTCTATTATGGAGAAGGGTATACGACTAAGGAGATCGCAAAGATGCTTGCGATGAAGGAAAGCACTGTCCGCAGCCGTATACACCGCGGAAAAGAGCAGCTACGCAGTCATATGCAGGGAGAGGAGTGGATATAATGGAACAAAAACAGACAGACAAAAATCTGGAGAGGAAGATTCAGGAGGCTTTTCAGACAACGATACCAGAAACTGAGGTTCTGGACAAAAAATTGCAGGAGGCATACGAGCAGATTCAAAACGCAAAACGCAAAAAGAAGCCAAGGCTGCCGCTGGCAGTGAAATGCAGCACGGCTGCGGCAGTCCTGCTGCTTGCTATGGTCTATTGTGTAAAAAATCCAGCATGGGCGGCAAAGCTGCCGTTTATCGGAGATATTTTCAACCAGTTGCAGGAACAGGTGCCTTATCCAGGAGACTACAGTAGCAGTGCAATTACGCTTCCAGACGTAAAAAAAGAACAAAAAGACGGCAGTCCTGCGCAGACAGATGCAGCAGATCAAAACGGTAGTGCAAAACGTGCAGATGAGACAGATCGAAGCAGTAGCGCAAAACGTGCAGATGCGACAGATCCGGGCGGCATAACGAATCATGCAGATGCATCAGAACAAAACAATACCGCAAAACGTGCAGACACGGCAGATCCATCGGATACGGCAAATGGCACAAACCGGATTACGTCTGACGGCGTTACCGTTACGCTTTCGGAAGTATCGTTTGACAATAAAGCGATGTACCTTGCCCTGCTGGTGCAGAATGAAAAAGGGTTTGCGCAAAATCTGTTTGACGAGCTGGAGCTGGGATTTGAGTGCTGGGTAACGATGTACAAAAAGGACGGAAGCAAAGAAGAGTTTAACGATGTGGACGGGACTTACCTTGCGTATCACGCACAGGGGGAATATCTGGATGCACATACGTTCCGGGGACTGGCACAGTTTACAAATACAAAGCTGGATCTGTCCAAATATACGTCGTGCGAGATTACGTTTACGGATTTTTGGCAGAGGCTGGCGACAGGCAAGGAAAAAAAGGCGAATATCCCGGTTACGGGGGAAGAGGTTACGATCGTCGATCATGATATCGTACATTTTAAAGGAAACTGGAGCTTTCAGCTAGATGTGAACCTTACCAAAGACGCCGCACAGGAAGTGATAATACGAGAAGCCAATGACCAGGGCGTCGGCATAGAAAAAGTAGTTAAGACAAAGTATGAGATCTATGCTGTCCCGATCCTGCCAGAAGGAGCGAACGAATATGATTACTTTATTACGATGTGGGATGCGGACGGAAAGCCGCTGGACGATCATGGGCATTCCGGCGGAAAGAACATTTATGGCAGGGATGTTTCCGAAATCACCGTCTATGTCTTATGGTGGGAGGACTTTTTTGACAGCAAGGGGGAAAATACCTATTTGCAGCCAAAAAAAGCGCTCTATCAGACAAAAGTGAAATTTCAGGATGAAACCGGGAATGATTAATGGCGAATTCCACTTGTTTCTTTGCATAAAAGCAGATATACTGTAAGAAACGAAAGGGCTGCCGCCGGAAATTGCGGTGTAAGACGCGGCAGTCCCTTAAAAAGGAAAGGAGCGGGTGGTGATGCAGCAGTATTTGCTGGAATGCTGTGTGGACAGCGTGGAATCCGCGCTGGCTGCGGCTAGGGGAGGTGCTGACCGGCTGGAGCTTTGCGCTTCGCTGATACTGGGCGGCACGTCGCCGGGGCTTGCGATGTTTGAACAGGTCAGAGCACATTGCAGCCTGCCGGTGCGTGTGCTTTTGCGGCCGCGGTTTGGGGATTTTTTATATTCGGATTATGAGTTTTTGATTTTGCAAAGGGAGGTGGAGCAGTTTCGGTCGGCAGGTGCAGAGGGGATTGTGATCGGCTGCCTGGATCGAGACGGCGGTATCGACCTGGCACAGATGGAAAGGCTGATGGAGCTTGCAGGCAGTATGAAGGTGACGCTGCACCGTGCATTTGATGTGTGCAAAGATCCGATGCAGGCATATAAACAGGCAAAAGCGCTTGGGATCGATACGATCCTGACATCTGGCCAAAAGAGTAGCTGTATGGAGGGTTTGGAGCTGCTAAAGGAGCTTAGCGCCTTGCAGCGGCAGACAGGCGGTCCGCAGATTATGGCGGGGGCTGGCATGACGCCGGAGCGGATCACCGTATTTTGCCGCGAGACGGACATTACGGCATATCATTTGTCAGCCAAAAAGCTTATGGACAGCGGTATGCGCTACCGCAAAGAGGGTGTACCGATGGGGTTTTCTGTGATGAGTGAATACAGTATATTGCGAACCGACGAGGAGATTGTGGCACAGGCAAGACGTAAGCTGGATCTTGAAAGCTCTTTACAAACGCGCACGGGGCATTGACAGCAGCCGCCTGAAATGCTATTCTTATTTTAGACGAATGGAACGGCGATAGTTCTAAAACAGGAGGCTGAAGATGAAAAAGAAAAAGCAGAATCGAAAAGTGCCGGAAACAGGGAAAAAGCAGCAGGGGCAGACGCTGCAAAAACATCTGGTTTCCCAGGTTACGCGCCTGTTTCTGATGGTAGTCATTGCACTGATTGTTGTGTCAGGGGCGTTTTTGTATTTCAGCAATTTGAACACACTGCATGATATGGCAAAAGTAGCGCTGAGCTCGACGTCATCCGCAGTAGAGCAGGCGTTACATACACTGGAAGTAAATGCTATGAACGTAGCTTCTTTGGAGACGATTCGCGATACGGCGGCAACGAAGGAAGAAAAGCTTCATGCAATGGACGGTGTGCGTGAACAAAACAATTATGACGAAGTCGGATTTGTGGAATTGAACGGGCAGGGTTATTCCAATTATGGGGAATTTGATTTTAACGACCAGCTCCATTTTCAGACGGCATCCAAAGGGGAAGTTTTTGTAGGGGAGCCGATCATAAACCGCTTAAACGGCGATATTATTATTATCTCAGGCGCGCCTGTTTACGATCATGAAAAGATCATCGGCACCGTATATATTGTAGACCTGGTAGCTTCTGTCAATGAAAAGATCGGGGAAATTACATTCGGAAAAACAGGCTACGCTTATATTGTAAACAAGGAAGGGACTGTTATTTTCCATAAAGACGAACAGCAGATCGCGGATCAGACAAATGCGATTGCCAAACAGGAGACGGACAGAAAATATAAATCGCTGGCAAAAGCAACGAAAAAAATACTGTCGAGTACACAGCAGGGTACGACGACTTACCGGTATAACGGCAAAAGCAGGTTCGCGGCATACTGTCCGGTCAAAGGCCATGATGACTGGCGCCTGATTATGACTGCGCCAAACAGCGAATTTACATCGATTGTCGTGATTTCGCTGCTTGTCAACAGTGCGATCGGCATTTTTCTATTGCTTTTTAATATCGTATTGATGAAACGGCAGATTAAAGAGATTATCCATCCGGTCGACCTTGTTACAAAACGTCTCGTAAAACTTGCCAAAGGAGATTTGCAGACGCCTGTGGAGGTCATTCATACAGGAGACGAGCTTGCGGTACTTTCCAAAAACCTGGATGAGACGATTCGCAGCCTGAACTTATATATTTCGGATATTACAAGGGTGCTGGCACAGCTATCTGACGGAAATCTGGACATCCAGACAGAGGCAAGCTTTGCAGGAGATTTTGTAAGCTTAAAAGAATCCATCGATACGATTGTCACCTCCTTAAATGAAACAATGATGCAGATGAACAGTGCGGCTGACCTTGTAGCAGACCATTCAGACGGTTCTTCACAGGGTGCAAAGAACCTGGCGGACAGCACGACCGACCAGGCAAGCGTACTCGAAGAGCTGACGGCAAGCATTACAAGCGTTTCTGACCAGGTAAGGCTGACCGCGGACAACGCAGTCAAGGCAAACAAACGTTCCCTGGAAGCAGAGCAAAACGTAGCAGTCTGCAACGAGCAGATGCAGTCTATGATCCAGGCAATGGCGGATATCAAGGCTGGCTCTTCAAAGATCAGTGACATTATTAAAAATATCGAAGATATTGCCGAGCAGACAAACCTGCTGTCCTTAAACGCGGCGATTGAAGCGGCACGCGCAGGAGAAGCAGGAAGGGGCTTTTCGGTTGTAGCAGAGGAAGTAAGAAGCCTGGCTGAAGAGAGTGCAAAAGCTGCGCAGAATACGGCAAGGCTGATTACCAAATCGATAGAAACAGTAGAAAACGGAACGAGCATCGTCAATGAGACAGCCGAATCACTCGCGCAGGTCGTAAATAACACGAGTGAGATTACGAGTATTATTTCTGAAATCGCGGATGCCGCAAGAGAACAGGCGGCAGCCATTGACCAGATTAATACCGGATTTGAGCAGATGTCCGACGCGGTAACGACCAATTCCATGACGGCACAGGAAAGTGCATCGTCCAGTGAAGAGCTCGCGGCGCAGGCACAGAACTTAAAAGGGCTGATCGGAAGGTTTTCGTTAAAAGAACATGAATAAAATGGCATGATTTTGCCGGCATTGTGTGGAGGTTCCATACGGTGCCGGCTCGTTTTGCAACAGGTTGGATGGGGTACTGGGCGTTATAGGTGGATATAATATGTATAAAAACAGCAAAATCAGTTTTGATACGAGGAAGTATGATGTGGATGAAGCGTTTCGGCGGTATCAAAGCGGCATTCTGATTTTTTATAAAAAAAGAAGTATTGCAGGAAAGCGAAGAAGTAAAGTGACGCGGGAAGTACTAGAGGCTTTATTAAAAGGAATTCCTTTACCACCTGTATATACTTCGGAATTGCAGACGGGAGAGCTGCTTGTATTAGATAAAAGTGACAGGCTTAGATTTTTAATGGAATTTTTAGAGTTCGCCTATGGAAAGGATCAAACAGAATCTAAAACCGTACAATCAAAATATTTCGCAGAAATCAAAGACATGTATTCGGACTGGATCAATGATATTTTTTATGCGCCGATTGTTTTGCATGTGATAGACTATATCAATCCAAAATATGTGCATATGCAGGTAGGCGCGTTTATCGAAGAATGGTCGGTTACACAGGAGCAAAGCGTACGGAATGTGCTGTATCAAAAAGCAGGAGCGCAGGCTTTGGAAAGGATGTTAGAGGATATTCATGATTCACCAAGGTCGGAGCTTATGGTACAGTATCAGTTTCTTTATTTTATGATGGTTATTTTTATGACATATGAAGTGTTCGATTATGCAGTATATCGAAATGCGGATAAATTTCAACTATTAGAGGAAACGATGCATTTATTGCAAAATGATTCTGGGAAACATGTAAGAAATTTATGTGAAAAATTTAAGATCCTATATGCTTTATTCAATGAAAGAAAAATTGGGAATAGATGGGTTTTACAGCTTTCGCCAGAACTCACAACAAAATATATCTGTTTTATGGGAGCATGGCAGAACATTAGGGGGAATAATTTTGAGGAAGTTTATGAAAATAAAAAAATAAAAACACTTATTATGGATTGTGATATGGGTTTTCAGGGTATCAGCAAATTATTGGAGTATTTTAGAGAGGGACATCTATGATAAATAAGCTACAGATAACAGGATTCAAATGCTTTGACCATGTGGAATTAGAGCTGAGAAATTTTACATTGTTAGCTGGCAGGAATTCGGTTGGAAAGACATCCGTCATACAGTCGGTTTTTACAATGCTGCAAAATGGGAAACAGCCGTTTCGTGGGGAATATATGAATATTGGAAAAATGGGGGAGCTGCAAAATACCATTACAGGGAGCAGGGAAATTATAATTAAGATGCAGTATGAGTGGCGCGGCAGGAAAAAGGACAGGGCAAAGAGGATGTTCCAAAATCAAGTGATTGAGGAGGGAGATACAAAAGATAAAATAAATGTAATTTATTGCTCAGCAGATCGAATCGGAGTAAATGACACATATGAGAAATATTTGGGGGATCATATTACAATAGGGAAGAATTGTGAATATGTATTTCATTATCTGGTTGCGCATGACGAGGATGTATTAGATATTGAAAAAGATTTTATTTATGATACAGCATCCAAGCTGACTTTTGGCGGACAGGTAGATTATTGGCTGAATAAAATTATGGGATTTCGGGTAAAGGCAAGAGAAATTGAAAAGACCGAATTTATTCAGGTATTGTACGCAAATGAGCAGGTGGCATTTGAAATGCGTCCGAAAAATGTTGGAACAGGGGTAACCTATATTACAGAAATTATCATTGCTGCTCTGGCTTGTAAGGGTGGAGATTTGCTAATTATAGAAAATCCTGAAATACATCTGCATCCATCCGGGCAGGCGAAGCTGGTTGAGTTTTTGGCGTTTCTGGCACAATGTGGCGTACAGGTCATTGTAGAGACGCATAGTGACCATATTTATAATGGGATCAGGAAAAGTATCTGCCTTGATAGAATAGATCTTGAAAATGTAAGCATTTATTTCTTTCAAAAAGATGAACGAGGATGTGGCATTCCTGTCAGCATACCGATTGACAGTGAAGGAAAGGCACATGCAAATCCAGAAGGCTTGTTCGATCAGGTAAATAAGGATTTGGATACGATCATAGGGTGGTAGAATGGAATTTTTATTAAACGAAAGATCTTTATATGGACAGTTTCACAGTGCACAAGATTTTTTAGAGTCGTTAAAGCCGGTGATCCGGTGTATAAAAATTATTCATGATTGTTCCGATCTTGGTATTTATAAAATAACAAATTTTCATGATTGCAAAATTACTAAAGATCAAAATTTAGGCAATTTAAAACTAGGCGGCGTATCTGACGAACTGCTTCGTTTTAAATTGAGCCTGGACAGGGAAGTATATAAAGAACCGTACTGGGACAGGATGCCAGAGCACGATTTGTCACAGGATTTTATGTGGGAGGATGAAAATGTCTCTGCTACTTCCCTGGCGGAAGCGGCAGTGACCGGGAATTCACTGCTGTCGTTTCAGTCTGACCGGTTTAACGACCGTATGTTGACTTTAAATAACGATAAAATGACCTATCTGGTCGATTCCATACATACGCCGAAATATTTATTGGAACAATATTATGACAGCATCCATCCTGACCGAAAGCGGATACTGTTAATAAGATATGAAGGAACCAGGATTGATTTTAGTACGTTAGAAGACGAATATGGTGTCCTGATTTTGGAGAAAAATGAGTTTGCAGAATTGCTGTCAACATTAGATAAGTTTGTGCAACATGAATCGTGGGAAAGTATAGGACAGGATGATGGGCTGGAGTATAAGAAATACAGTCCGTCTTCTGTAAAAGAAAATTGGTTTCGGGGTGCCAGATATCAAGGAAAAACAATTATGAAATTTAGGTTCAGCAGAGTGCTGCGATGTTATGGTTATCGAAAAGGAGATAAATTCAGGGTTTTAAGATTTGAAAGGGATCACAAAATAAGCAATTATGGGTAACATACAAAAATTACAGGAAAATATACAAAAAGTCATCGTAGGCAAAAAACAAGTGACAGACCTTGTCTTAACGGCGCTGCTTGCCAATGGGCATGTGCTTTTGGAGGATGTGCCGGGCACGGGAAAGACGCTTCTGGCTAAAACGCTTGCAAAGTCTGTCCAAGCAGAATTTGCCAGGATTCAGTTTACGCCTGACCTGCTGCCTTCGGATGTGACGGGGCTTAATTATTACAATCAAAAACAGGGGGAATTTGTATTTCGCAAAGGCGCGGTATTTGCCAATATTGTGCTTGGCGACGAGATCAACCGGGCGACGCCACGTACGCAGTCCAGCCTGTTGGAGTGCATGGAGGAACGGCAGGTTACGGTCGACGGCACTACGCGGGCTGTCGGAGATCCGTTTTTTGTAATTGCCACGCAAAATCCGGTGGAAACAGCAGGGACGTTTCCGCTTCCCGAGGCACAGTTGGATCGGTTTTTGATGCATATTTTTATGGGGCTTCCCGATTCGCCTGCGCAGGAGCTGCATATTTTGCAGAGGTTTCAGCAGAATGACCCGCTGGCAGAAGTAAAGGCGGTTTTAAATATTGACCAGTTAAAGCAGATGCAGCAATCCTGCCGCCAGGTGTATGTGCAGCAATCGCTGCTGGAATATATGGTGGCGCTCGTGCAGGCAACGAGAGATCCGGCGAAAGTGCTGATGGGCGCAAGCCCCCGCGGAACGCTTGCACTTTTGCGGGCATCGCAGGCGTATGCATGGATACAGGGCAGGGACTATGTTGTACCGGAGGATATAAAGGCGCTCGCGGTGCCGGTTTTAGCGCACCGCATTGTGCTGTCGAAGGGCGGTATGGACAGCGGCAGCAAACGCGAATTTGTTGCACAAGTGCTTTTGCAGACGGCTGTGCCAAGCGAAGACTGGCAGCAGCGGATAGGAGTCTGGAAAAAGAAATAGAAGAAAGCAAGGAGTAGCAAACTATGGAGTATGAATATCAATCAGAAAAAGAAGAACCAGAAAGCAGCCAGTATGAGCGCGCGCTGCTCGTGGGGTTGCAGCATGAGACGGATGACGAGTCGTTTGCCCGCTCAATGGAGGAATTGAAAAATCTGGCAAAAGCTTGTAATATGGAGCCGGTAGGCGTAGCGACGCAGAAGTCGGATCATGTGCATAAAGCATTGTATATTGGGACAGGGAAGGCAGCAGAGGTAAGAGAAGCAGCGGCTTTGCTGGAAGCGAATGTTGTGGTGTTTGACGACGCGCTTACGCCGTCACAGCTTTCCAACCTGCAAAAAGAGTTAAAAAAGCCTGTGCTTGACCGTACGACTCTGATCCTGGATATATTTGCAAGCCGTGCAAGGACAAGGGAGGCGAAGCTGCAAGTCGAGACGGCAAGGCTTAAGTACCTGCTGCCAAGGCTGGTCGGAATGCACGATGCGCTGACCAGGCAGGGCGGTACGAGCGGCAGCATGAGCAGCCGCGGCGCGGGCGAAAAAAAGCTGGAATTAGACCGCAGAAAAATCGAAAAAAGGATTACAGAGCTCGAGCGTTCTTTAAAAGAAATCGCAAACGAACGGCAGGTGCAGCGCAAAAAGCGCCAGCAGGCAAGAATCCCGTTAGTCGCGCTGGTCGGCTATACAAACGCAGGCAAGTCTACGATTTTAAATGCAATGGTAGACCAGTATGTACAAGATGAAGAGAAAAAAGTACTGGAAAAGGATATGCTGTTTGCAACGCTCGATACAACAGTACGTAAAATCTGCACCGGAAATAACCAGGATTTTCTGCTTTCAGATACGGTCGGATTTATCCACAAGCTTCCGCATGGGCTTGTTAAAGCGTTTCGCGCGACGCTAGAAGAAGTGGAAAATGCAGACCTGCTCGTACATGTTGTCGACCGGTCAGACTGCGACTACAGAGAGCATATGCAGACGACCAAGGAGCTGCTAGAGCAGATGCATACATCAGACCTGCCAATGCTGACCGTATACAATAAAGCCGACCGGTGTGAGCAGGGCGTGGAATATCCAAAGCTTGTCGGAGGGGATAAGCTCTATCTTTCTGCAAAAGAAGCGTCGTCCATAGAGCTTTTGGTGCAGACGATTTTAGACCGGATTTATGAGGATTATGTGCAGGCGGAATTTCTCATTCCTTATACGGACGGCGAAGTAGTGTCTTATTTTATGGAGCAGTCCGAGGTGCTAGAAAGCGCGTACGAAGAAAACGGGACACGCATCCGGGTCAAATGCCATAAGGCAGACCGGGATAAATACAAGGCTTATGCCGTCGCATAAAAAGGAAAAAAGCATGACAGGAAAAAGCAGGTTAAAAAAAATAAACCAGGATGAATTTGAACACGTATTTTCCCTGATGGAACGCAGTTTTCCAGAAGATGAGTACCGCAGCCGCGAAGAGCAAAAAAAGCTGCTATTTAAGCAAAATTATGAAATCTACGCCGTACGTGCAGACCGGGAGGATGCAGCAGACTTATCCGTAAAAAAGAGCGTTTTGAAGCATAAGCAAATCCGGGCGTTCCTTGCGGTATGGCGGTTTTTGGAGCTGACATTTATCGAACATTTTGCGGTTGACCCTGTTTTTCGAAGCGGCGGACTTGGTTCTATGATTTTAGCAGAAGCAAAACGGCTGTTTCCAACGCAGATCTGCCTGGAAGTGGAGCTTCCAAATACAGAGCTTGCAAAACGGCGGATTGCATTTTATGAAAGAAACGGATTTTATGTAAACGACTATCCGTATGTCCAGCCGCCGCTTTCCGCGGGGAAGCAGGAGCTGCCGCTTTTATTGATGACGTCGCAGGGGCGGGTGAGCCAGGAACAGTTTGAAAGGATCAAAAAGCTGCTTTACCGGGAGGTTTATGGAGTGATCTTGACCGATTTCACATAGAGATACCAACCGGTTGCAGAAATAGAGAAAAGGGCTGGTTTTATGACATTAAATCAGGGGATTTTGTATTATTTGCTTGTGCTGAATTTTGGGACATTTTTGCTGTTTTGGGCGGATAAGCAAAAAGCCGTTCACAGAAAATGGAGAATCAAGGAAGCGACGCTGCTTGGGATGTCGTTGCTCGGCGGAGCGGCAGGCGGGCTTGCGGCGATGTATTTGTTTCATCACAAAACAAAGAAAAATAAGTTTCGGATAGGGGTGCCTGCGTTGCTGGCAGTGCAGGTTGTGATTGTGGTTTGGCTGAAAATGGCTGGGGTGTGAGGTTTTTTGGATGGACACCGGGAGAGAGGATGTGCCTCCCCGGGCTGCGTCCGTTCCAGAATGTTAAGAATCCCTAAGTATTCTGCTGGTACGCTGTGGCTGTGTCCGGTCGCGGCACCTAGTACA
>ERZ778516.945-NODE-945-length-23497-cov-10.150670_pt1 | contig 23497 bp, 17 predicted proteins | sample MGYA00510342_ERZ778516 | MGnify/ENA primary metagenome ERZ778516 (study PRJEB29527, sample SAMN07138961) | mouse gut metagenome | material: feces | host: mouse | place: China:Nanjing | collected 2016-01-25 ... | reverse complement strand
GGATGGTAAGTAGGCACAATCTCCTTCACCCAATTCCGTATATCCGTTGGTTCCTGCACCACATAATCCTTTAGGTTCTCAAGCTGCATCATAAAATGATCTTCATCCATCTTAATGGGTTTCCCAATGTGAATCAGCTTATTCTCCGTATCCTGCAGGCCTTCTTCATGCATCAGCATTTCTTCATATAGCTTTTCGCCTGGGCGCAGCCCTGTATAGATAATCTGTATATCTTCCCCAGGCTTATGCCCGGACAGGAGAATCAAATTCCGTGCCAAATCTGCAATTTTTACTGGCTCTCCCATATCCAGCACAAAAATCTCCCCGCCTTTGGCATAAGCCCCTGCCTGAAGCACTAAGGATACTGCCTCCGGGATTGTCATAAAATACCGGATGATATCTGGGTGGGTAACTGTAACTGGCCCTCCCTGCTCAATCTGCCTTTTAAACAGAGGGATAACGCTGCCATTGCTTCCCAAAACATTCCCAAACCGTACAGCCACAAATTCTGTCCGGGAACGGCTGTTGTAAGTCTGGATAATCATTTCACAGATTCGCTTGGTTGCCCCCATAATATTTGTGGGATTTACAGCCTTGTCCGTAGAAATCATGACGAAACGCTTTACTTTCCACTTATCTGCTGCCTGCACTACCTTCCACGTGCCCAGCACATTATTTTTCACCGCCTCGTTGGGGCTGTCCTCCATCAAAGGTACATGCTTATGGGCTGCTGCATGGTATACGATATCCGGGCGGTAAGTTTCAAAAATCATATCCATCCGCTTTGTATTCCGGACAGATGCAATTAACACTACCAGATTTAGGTCTGGAAACCTGTTTTTTAACTCATTCTGGATATCATAAGTCGTATTTTCATATATATCCACAAGCACCAGCATTTTAGGGTTATGCCCTGCCACCTGGCGGCATATTTCACTCCCAATAGAGCCACCGCCACCCGTCACTAACACAACTTTCCCTGCCACATAATCCATAATGGCAGATAAATCTACTTTTACAGGTTCCCTGCCCAGCAAGTCGTTTACATCTACTTCTTTTAACTTACTGATGCCAACCTCGCCATTTACAAGCTGGTAAACCCCGGGCAGTCGTTTCAGGTCGCATCCAGTTTCTTTACAGACGTCCAAGATTTCCTTGATCTCTTTTGCTGGGGCTGACGGCATGGCGATAATAATTTCATCTATATGGTACTGTTTTACCAGCTCTTGGATATTCTGGCGGTTCCCCATTACCTTTACCCCATGGAGATAACTGCCCTCCTTGGACCTATCATCATCCACAATGCACACGACACGCTTACTCACATGGTCGCTGTTGCGTATCTCCTTTACCAATAAATTCCCGGCCGCACCAGCGCCTACAATCATTACCTTGGAAGTCGCTGCCCCACTCTCCTGCCGTTTGATAAGCGTACGGATTCCCCGGTAGGAAAACCGACTGAGAAACACCAGCATCCACAATGCCACACCATACAAAATATAATAGCTTCTTGGCATCTGAACACCAAAAAGAACCATCACTGTCATCTGTGTCAATGCAGATAATGCACAGGCAAAAGTTATGTTAATAAGTTCTGGTGCACCAGCATAGGTCCACAAACTGCTATACAGCCGGAACCAATAAAAAACAATTGCTGTTACTATAATAATCACTGGGATGTATTGTAGGCTTTTCACCACATATTTACTAGGAATTGCAGCATAATTCCCTTCATACCGAATAAACAATGCCAGAAGGCTGGATGCCACCACAGCAATGATATCATAGGCAACCAACAATATTCTTTTGATGATAAGGAACTGATTTTTTTCTATCAATACATTCACGTGTTTTTCCTCTTTCCAGTAACTCTATTTTACTTTGATTGCAATTGGCTTGCTGAAGCTTCCCCTGCCTGTTTCACCATTTATGGTTGTATACGTACAAATTTTTGCATAGTATGTCTTTTTACTTATCAATTTGTTAATGGTATATGTTGTTGTGGAACGGGATGTAATTTGGGCTTTGCGCTTATAGCCGCTGTTCTTTTTTGTGGAAAGGTAAATTTCATAACCATTGACATTCCCATTTTTCTTCCATGTAAAGACAATCTGTTTCTTCCCAGCCTTTCCTTTAAACTTAGCTACTTTCTTTACATCAATTTCCCGCTTGCACTGGCCATTCCTGCTAAAATAATAGGTCTTTCCGCCTATCTTCTGATAACCGGTCACACGGATTCCTGTTTCTTTGTCCAAATAATATTTGGCGCCTTTAAAGGTCTTCCAGCCTGTCTGCATCACGCCTTTCCCGTTAAAATAGCGGTGCCCATCTGGAAGTTTTCGGAACCCTCCCTTTCCATTGCCAGTATAAATTATGCCGCCTTTAATGATTGCATAATATTTTCCCTCAATCTTTTTCAATTCAATTGCTTTCTTTGTATCCAAAAGGAGTCCATCTTTGCCGTAATAGTACAAACGTTTACCTACTGTGGTAAATCCTACCGCCATATGGCCGTCTTTATAAATATACCGTATCCCTTCTGGGAAATAAGCCCTTGGAATATAAACGCCTTTCGTATTATACTGGCCAATTATCATGTGGCCGCCAGGCCCAAAGAAATAATATTTCCCATTCAGTTTCTGTACCCCTGTCAACGGAACTCCATTTGCATCCAGATAAAACTTATCTGTCTTGTAATATTTCCCATCACCGCCTTTCAGGGTTACCCATCCTGAAAGTTTTGTACTTTTCCCTCCTTGATAACGGTACATGGTTACACGGCCATTGGCTATCTGAATACGGATGCTCTGCTTTTCTTCTCCTGTCATATAGCAAATCCCGTGCTTAATCGTACGTTCTTTTGATCCGAATGTTTCCTGATGGTTACTGCTTGTAATAGTCGTATGGTTCGTATTCAGCCCAAATGCGTATGTTGGCTGGATACATTCCAGAATCTCCTCACCATTAGCAGTGGAAGTCCCATGGTGGGAAAGTTTCATAATATCTGCCTTAAGCTTAGAACCATACTCTTTTACTAAAAGTTTTTCCTGCGCATCATGGATGTCGCCTGCTGTAAAAAATTTTGTTTTGCCAAATGTCATCATTGTAACCAGGGAATAGTTATTCTGGTACATAGATTGTTTATCCTCACCCCCACATTCAGACAACGATACCTTCTCAATCGGCCCAATCACTTCTGCTGATACAGCGCCAAATTGAAATTTAGCTCCTTTTCTTAGCTGAATAACTTTCCCACCCTGTTCTTCTACAGCCTCTGTTAATTTTTGGCATTTTATTTCAGGATCAGATCCTTCTGCTTCCTTAATAATCGTTGGGTCTGGAAGGTACATGGTATCAATGTGTATTCCTGCCGCTGCCAATTCCCGGATTCCAGTTGCAACGCCTTCATCGCTTCCGCCATAATGATCCGCATGGTAATGGCTAATATACAAAGTTAATTTTTTTACCCCCTGCTCCCGCAGCACAGCTTTCACAGAAGAAAGCCCCTCTGCCTTTCCCATATCCATAAGCAGGAATTCACCATTATTTTCAAGGAGCGTTGCATCCCCCTCGCCTTTGCTTAAATAAATTCCATAAATATTAAGTTCCCCGGGAGATGCTGCATCTACTTGTGTCAACTCATGGGATAAGCTTGCATTTAACCAAAACCCCACTAACATAACTGCTGATAATATGGCTGCCTTTAGGCATTTCCCTGTCATTTTTCCCTTGTTCCCCATAACTCTTATCCTCCTATTCTTTTTGGCTTTCCTGATTTTTGTAATTTTCCCTGCTCTCCCAAGCCTTTCTATTCTTCCGGAATCAGGCGGATAATGTCCTTAAATGGCATACACATGTCGTCCGCCTCTTTCGCCCTATGGTTCTTTAAGATTATTTTTGCCACATGTTCCATAGCTGGGAATGCGCTGCGTGTCAATTGGTTTGCATAAATTACGATATTAACATTTTTCTCTGCCCATTCTTCTTCTGTGACCGTATTAAAGGATGTAGGTACCACTACAATGGGAGTTTTTGTATCCTTCTGGCGGAATTTCTCACAAAATTCGAAGATTTCTGCTGGGTCTTTCAGCCTGGAGTGGATCATGATCCCATCTGCCCCAGCTTCTATATATGCAAACGCACGGTTGAGGGCATCCTCCATGCCTTTCTCCAAAATCAGGCTTTCAATCCGGGCGATCAGCAAAAAATCGCTGGTTTTCAGCACACGTTTCCCCGCCTGTATTTTTTCACAAAAATGCTCAATGGTATCTTGGGTCTGCGCTACTTCATTACCAAACAGGGAATTTTTCTTCAGCCCAGTCTTATCTTCAATGATGCATGCAGATACACCAATACGTTCCAATGTCTTAATATTATACACAAAATGTTCAATTAATCCGCCTGTATCCCCGTCAAATATGATAGGCTTTGTAGTTACCTCCATAATATCCTCAATATTGCTTATCCTTGATGACATATCTACAAGCTCAATATCCGGTTTCCCTTTTGCAGTAGAATCACATAAGCTAGATACCCACATCGCATCAAACTGGTATGCCTTTCCATCCTCTAAAACCTGTGTTTTTTCCGCAATAATACCAGTAAGGCCACTATGTGCTTCAATTGCATTTACTGTTGTTTTCATTTCCAACAGTTTCTTTAATCTGCTTCTTCTTACATCTGGGATAGACAGCCTGTCCCTAGCAGCATCCTCCAGCCTCTGGTACTGTGCATCTGAGGAATATGGGAATTCTTTCAGTATCCCTCCATAAGAAGCAAGAACCTCAATTGCCTCTTCCCGGATGCACCTTTGGAATCCCTCACGCCAATTATCGCCATGCACAAGGTAATCCGGTTTCAGTTCCTCCAGATTTTCCCTATAGCTTAAGGTTTTTTGGGGTACTACCTGCTTTACACCTTTCAGCCCTTCAATAATTTTCACGCGTTCTTCATACGGCAACAGCGGAAAACGTTTGTAGCTTGCCACCACATCATCGGTAAGCACCCCAACGGTCAGTTCCCCAAGGGCTGCTGCTTTTTCAATAATGTTCATATGGCCTCCATGGATAATGTCTGTGCTCATGCTCAAATAAACTGTACTCATTCGCTTTTTCCTTTCTAAAAAAATGATTTTTATAGGTCATTTATTAAATTTTCAAATTCCTGATATGCTTTATGGTTATAACTTTTGATATCAAATTGGTAATTATCTGGAACTTTTCCGTCTATATAAGCCTGCAGCCCCTTATATATATCATCTATCCCTGTACCCTGAAGAATGTACTGCTTATCCTCTAATAGTACCGATTCAACTGCCGGATAATTGCTGACGATAATCGGAAGGCCAACCAAACGTGCCTCCAATACAGCTAAGCCCTGTGCTTCATAGATTGAAGGGAATACAAAGCAGTCACATTCCTTTAATATAACAAAAGGATTTTTCACAAAACCTGTGATAAGAACCTGTTCTTGAATACCTAATTCTTCTATCAGGCCTTCCAATTCTTTCCGCTCCTGCCCATCCCCAATAATATACAATTTACACAGAACGCCTTCCTGTAGCAGGCGTTTTACAGCTAAAATCAAGTTACGATGGTTCTTTTCCGGCATACACCGCCCCATTGTTACAAACGTTACGTATTCCTTTTCTTCTTCCTTAAATGGAATTAATGTTGCTTCTTCTACACCATTTCCCATTACAGTATTTGCAGCCTTGAGATACCTTATCCCATTAATGGTACAGTTTCCATCTGCCTGAATTTGCCACCTTATCTTATCTTCATCCATTAGATTTCCGCAAAAAGCAAATTTTCCTTTCGTTACATCTGTTTCCAAATCCTTCCGGTTGACCTCGCAGACTGCCTTACTAGCAGACACAATTTTATCATAATAAGGATATACTGACAATAGGCTGTCAATAGTCGTTACTGTATTTTTCAGCGCCCGCTTTTTCTTATTCGTCATATCTTGCAGCATAGCAGTATGCTGCCAAATAATTTTTTTTGCGTTTGGACAGTGTTTTGCAATGAAACATGAAAAATAAACGCCGTACCCAGAAAAATCTATCAAATAATCAAATTTACTTTCACCAAAACATCTGGAATATTCCCGTTTCCCCAAATATTCCTGCATTGGCTGGTAATCAGAATCAATTCCAAATCCATTCCCCATCGTCATCTCATATACAAGCTTCTGTTCTTCTGTCATGGAAAGTCTGCTGCACCGCAGAAGAACCCTGACTTCTTCTGGAATTTTATTAAAATTAAAATCCTGCATCTCACTCTTTAATGTTGAAACGAATAAAGTCACGTCATAATCCTGATAGTCCATCGAATTTAAAAGCGCCAACGCAGCACTGGTAACACCATCTGCATAAAACCCTCCCGCAAAAAGCAGTATTTTTTTCTTCCCTGTCTGTTCTGCTTCTAAAAGTTGGTAATTGTCCTTGCCTTGGAATACAACTTCAATTATTTTCTTTGAAACATTTCCATTTTTGCAGCAACCTGCCCATTCTTCAGCTTTATCCTGTTTTTCCTTATATTGTACTGCCAAAGCTTCCGTTTGCTTTAAATTGTTTACTAACCTTCCTAAATCTGTAGCATATGGCCCTGGCAATTGCCCAGATTTTAAATATAACTCTTTAGCTGTCCCAAAAAGCTTTTGCTCTGGAGTATAGAATAGAATTTGCCTGCCAGTAACCAAAAAGCTAAAACACACATCTGGATCATCTGTAATTAAAATATCTGTCACAGACAATACTTCCCCCATGTCAACCCCACATGGGATATAGCGGCCACTTTCCTGTGCAATCCGGTTCAATTTTTTATATGCATCCGGGTGAAGCCTAATAAAAATCTGGTATTCCTCCTGATTGATTTTTTCTGAAAGATAATTATAAAACTGGTCGTATTCTTCTCGATTCACAGCAAGGCTTTTTCCTCCATGCCCTTCCCAAGCAGGAGCATACAATATCATTTTCTTTCCAGCTACAGCTTGAATCCCACGCTGATGAAGCTTATGGAACACTTCCGATGCTTTTGTTTCCAATATCAAGTCGTTTTGCGGATAACCCTCTTGGATATAGTGCCCAGAAAATAAATTCGCCAGACGGTAAGACTTTTCAAAAACCTCTGTCATAAAGGGGTTTGGCGAAACAATATAGTCCGATGCCAGTAAATTTCGTATTGTATTCCGGTAAATCCTTCTTCCATCCTCTGCATCATATCCAGTTTCAGCAATTTCTGCCCCATGCCATGCATTTAAAAAAACCTGCCCTGCCTTTTTTGAAAACATAAATGGAAATGAGCCATCATTAATTAAATATTTTGATTTGGAAAGGAAATAAGCATAGGGCTTGCTGCAATAATAAATAAATATTACATTCCTATACTCTTGATATTCTGTTTGGAGAAACTGTAGTTCTTCCTTGTCCTTGATTGCCCAGATATGCACATAATCCTGAAACTCCGCATTTCCAAGGAACGCCTTAAAAATAGCATAGGGATTACCAAGCATTCCAATTCCTTTGGATGCTTCATACAGAATCCAGTGCCCTTCCAGTTCTTCCTTCTCGTGGTATTCTGCATAAAAAGTGCCCCATTTTTTGGAGGTTTTCTCCTGTAGGAATTTCTTCTTCCTTGCTTCTTCTTTCCTGCGGGCAGCCTCATCTTTTTTACGGGCTTCTTCTGCTATCTTCCTTTCCCGCTCCTGTTGCCGTTCTTCTCTTTCTTTTTCCCTCTGCTTCCTGCGGTACTTCTCAATCAGTCCATATGGTGCAATAAATATTAATATCTTTTTAATCCATTCACCCATCAAAACATTCTCCTTGTGCTAGCTCTGGCCTTTCAGCAGATAATCCGCCACCTCTCTGACTGCGCCTTCCCCGCCTCTGGATGTAACCACAATATCAGCATACTCCAATACCTCTTTGGCAGCATCCGCGGGGGCAAAAACCAGACCTGCAGCCTCCATGACTTCTAAATCATTGCAATCATCCCCCACATAAGCTACCTGCCCTAAAGTAAAACCATATTTTCTGGCTACCTGTCTTAATACCGTTGCTTTATCTTCTACCCCTTGATAAATCTCTGTAATCATCAGCTCCTTTGCCCGGTTTTCCACAATTGTGGATTTCCTCCCAGTAATAATGACTGGGAGAATACCATTTTGGATTAATTGGTTGATTCCTAAACCATCTTTAATATTAAATGCTTTGCAAACCTCCCCTTGAGGCCCCATATAGATTTTTCCGTCTGTTAAAGTGCCGTCTACATCCATCGCCAGCATCTTGATTTTTACAGCCATTAAATTAATCCCGCCTTTGCTATATCTGCTACGCACAGGGTTCCTATTATTTTTCCTTCTTCCACTACTGCCAGCGTAGATACCCTTCTGTCCATGCGCTTCATCTGTTCCACTGCCTCTACAACTAGAATGCCTGGCTCAATCGCTAATGGGTTTTTGGTCATAACATCATCAATACATTCTTCCATCACCTGTGCACCACGGCTGCCAATCAAACGGCGCAAGTCCCCATCTGTAAAAATGCCAATGTAATGCCCTTCTTTATTCACTATATTTACACACCCAATTGGCCGTTTGCACATTTCCATAACGGCTTGCCCGACCTTCATCCCTGATTCAATAATCGCATTTTCTTCGCCTTTTTTCATTAAGTCTGCAACCTTCATGGTCAATTTTCGCCCTAACAGGCCATTGGGATGGAACACTGCAAAATCTTGTGAAGTAAAACCACGCATTTTAGAAACAACCACTGCCAGTGCATCACCAAGCACAAGGGATGCAGTTGTTGTAGTGGAGGGAACAAGATTTCCCAGAAAAGCTTCCTCCATTTCAGGGAATACTAATGTTTCTTCCGAATACTGCTCCAAAGTGCTGTTTTTCCTTCCTACAATGCTATACAACTTCGCCCCTATCATTTGGATAGATGGAAGCAAACCTAAAATTTCATCCGTTTCCCCGCTATTGCTTAAAGCAATGACTATATCGTGCCTTGTCAATAACCCCAAATCACCATGGAGCCCTTCTGCTGGATGCATATAATAGGCTTTTATCCCAATACTTGCCATGGTTGCAGCTATTTTCTCACAAATATGGCCTGATTTCCCCATCCCTGTCCAAACAACCCTGCCACTACAAGTGTGGATGCGTTCTGCAAGAGCCACAAATGTCCCATCTAAGCTGTTTTGCAGTTTCTTAATTCCCTCTAATTCCACCGCAAATACACTTCTGCCTTCCTGTAAAATATCCATAATCATATCCATTCCTTTCGCTCAGGCACAAAACGTTATAGAATTGTACCATCTGATTGTTTTTTCAATCTTTTCTCCTAATGGACTGCTTCATATACCTTCATGAAACGTATTAGCATTTCTTCCAACTCATCCAATTTTACCATATTAGGGCCATCCGACAATGCTTGCGATGGTTCGGGATGAACCTCCATAAACAGCCAGTCTGCCCCCGCTGCCAAGGCAGCTTTTGCAAGGGGTTCCACAAACTCTCGGTTTCCACCGGTAGCATCCCCTTTTCCGCCCGGCTTTTGGACACTGTGGGTTGCATCGAATACAACTGGGCATCCAAGCTTTTTCATTTCTGCCAACCCTGTCATGTCCACTACCAGCGTATTATACCCAAAGCTCGTCCCCCTCTCGCATAACAGCAAGTTTTGGTTTCCAGACTCTTTTACCTTATTCACTACATTCCGCATATCCCATGGTGCAAGGAACTGCGCCTTTTTCACATTCACTGTCTTTCCTGTTTCCGCTGCCGCTACCAATAAATCTGTCTGCCTACATAAAAATGCTGGGATTTGGATAATATCTGCAACTTCTGCTGCCTTCTTTGCCTGCCATGGCTCATGGATATCCGTAGCAATTTTCAGACCATATTCTTCTTTCACCCGCTGGAGAATCCGCACCCCTTCTTCTATGCCAGGCCCACGGAATGCATTGAGGGAAGTCCTGTTTGCTTTATCAAACGAGGCTTTAAAGTAGTAGTTTAATCCCAAACGCCCTGTGATCCCTCTCATTTTCCCAGCAATATCCATAATCATTTCTTCGGATTCAATCACGCAGGGACCTGCTATTAATGAAAAATATTCTTTGCCCATAATTCCCTTCCTTGTTTATCTCTAAAAATAATTTACTGCAACGTCTTGGAGATTTCTACTGCAAAATCATAATCCTGCTTTGTATCAATATCTACTGCCTCTATCCCAGACACCTCCTGAATATAAGGATGGAAACCAATCCTGCGGTTATGTTCCATAAAGATTTCTTTTTTAAACATATAAAAAGCGCTTGTTTCTACCCAAATCGGCTCCATATCTTGTGTCCTTGGTACGTCATTTAAATCATAATTTATAGCCTTTCCTTGATACCACGCAAAAGTCTGTATCTTTTCTGCTGAAAAGGCAGAATCATTTTCCCCAGACAAAATATGGGATAAGGCATTTGAGATTGTTTCCACTTTTGTAAACGGGGATGTTGTATGTGCAAGCACATAGACATCTGCATCCACAGTTTCTATAAATGACCGGTAAATATCAAAGCCTTTCACGAAATCTCCATCCAGTTTTTTATCCCTTTGCAGGAATTGTGCCTGTTCTGGGATATACTCCGTTACTTTCGGATCACTACAATACACATAAACCTCATCAATTCCTTCTGCCTGCACCAAACTATCCACAATATGGTAACACATAGGTTTCCCCAAAATCGGCAATATATTTTTGTGCGGCAGCCGCTGGCTATTTAGCTTAATTGGTACCAATGCAACAACTTTCATCTTAATCCTCCGTAATCTTCAGCACATCCTCCAGTTTCTTCCTTGGAAATACCTCCAAAGCCCCCCCTCTAGTTGTATTATATATCTTTACGCCCACTTTGTCAGCATACTTTGCAATTTTCTCATACGCCATAATAGAACGTTCCCGCCGATATTCCCCTAGCTCTGCCAAAGTCAGGTTCGGATTCCCAATCGTACGCCTAGCCCTAGCAAGATTTACCTTATCCAAATCAGATGCTACATACTCTTCCCCAAAATGCCCAGATGTAAAGGAATTCGTACAGTCTGTCCCCAACAGATAAATTTCTTTAAATCCCATAAACATAGCCATCTCAATCATAAAAGACATAACAGTTGCCCGCGCTGGAATATAATATGCCAGCATATTCCCCCGTATTTGGTAATCCTCCTGTGAGAATGTATTCACATACATGATATTCCCTGGCTTCTGCTTCATAGAGTTATATGCAATATTATGGGTAATCATAGGAGATTTTATGTTATTTTTTATCTCCCGGTATAGATTTTTTGTATAAATAATATCCACAATAAAGTGATAGGTCGGCCTCCATTTGGTTTTTTCAAACATCTTATACACCATATTACAGCCAAACGTTATCTCACCCGCAATAAGATCTAAGTCTTCTGCTTTTAAGCTTGGTCCATTCCCTATCAGGAAACACCTTTGGCCAGAGTATTTATCTCTTAAATCTAAAATCTTTCTGGAATTTCCATCCTTAATAATTCCATGCTCCCTAAGAAAACCTTTGATATTCAATTTCAACTTTTTTAGCGGCTTGGTGATAAATAATGTATTACGCTTAATAAACTTTTTCACCGCTTGGGTAGTCAGGGTTTTATGGGAAACAGTATCGGGCATACACTTATCTATTACCCTCTGCCCAGACTGCCCATCGTCATATTGATTATATTTTCGGTTAAATTGCTCATATTTCCCATCATACTCAAATTCTGCAAACTGCTTTTTGATGGCAGATGCAAGGTCTTCTTCTTTTTCTACAAAAATACCTGGCAGCTCATCTAAATCAATATTCACCCCTTGTAATTTCGTAGTATACAGTTCCCTGTCAAACATGTAGAATACCATCGGGCGCTTCAAAACGCCAAAATCAAAAATAGTGCCCGAATAATCTGAAATCATCAAATCACTGATAATATACAAGTCATTAACATTTTCATATTCCGTCGCATCAATAATAAACTCCCCATATCGTGAAATGTCCATTGCTTCTGCATCCAAATGATGGGCGCGGAACAAAATCTGGTAACCATCCCCCAATTTCTTCTGAAGTTTTTCAAAATTAATAGAGTCACTGACCCTCAATACAACATCTAGATCTTCTTTTTCAATATAATTAGAAAACAGTTCCCTCCAAGTAGGTGCATAGAGAATTACCTTCTTTCCAGGGTCAACACCAAGCCTTTGCTTAATGCGCATAATTTCCCCAGGGGAATAATAGAACAATTCATCATTCCTGGGATACCCAGCCTCCACGATATCCCCATTTTTCCTTAGTTTTGGAAAATTAAATGCCTGTCCCATAATTGGACTGAAAGCATCCGATGGAGAAATTAGCTTAGTAATCCGCTTGCCATTTCTGGTAAAATGTTGGTATGTGTCTTTCAGCCTTCTCCTTGGGTCTGTTTCAAACCGTTTTCCGCATCCAATTGTCTTAATAGGCTTTCCATGCCATGTCTGGATATAAGTCTGCTCTCTCTTTAATGTTATTTGGGGACGCAACAATAAATTTAAAACTATATACTTTGCAGAAGCACAGTATTTATAATACTTCTTTGAAGTAGACTTCACCACAATTGTACTGAAATTATCTTCTAGGAACTTATATCTCTCAGGTTCTTTAAATGCCCACACAAACGTATAATCCAAATAACGCTCATCTTTCAGCATTGCCTCATATATGCCTCGGGGATTACAATTATAATGTTCCCCATGGTAAGATTCAAACAGCACAATCTTATCGTCCACTTCAAATTTATACTTATATTTTAGGGTATAAGTAATTTTACGCTTAAACTCCAGCAGCTTTCGGAACATTTCTTTCAGGAAAAGATTATCGTCTGTTTCTTCCATAGCTGCCTTCTTCACACTTTTCAGATATTTTTTCACACCCGATTTCTTCTTTGCAGGAGTTCCATCACTGGATGAGGGCAAAGCTTCATTGAATACGTGGATATTTCCATTGATTTCTACAAAACAAGGAGGCTCCCCGCTATCCACCGTAATTTCCCCATGGCTTTCTCCCCTAAGCAGCTTCACATGGACGCCTAAGCATCTTCCATCATCATCCGTATGGCGCCATTTTGTTGTATTGTGGTACACATACAACATCCCTTCCTGTAAGGACGTTTCCAGCTTATTGCTCTTTTGGACTATTTCTGAAACGGATGGGAGATTTCCTGAAACCTCCACAACAATGCCTTGGCTAATGCTGGTATACATAGGAATATCCAAGGACCCAGTTTCTATTCGCAATGCATACTCCGTTCCTTCTAAGGCATCTGACAGATCCTTTAAAATCCCAATCTGCTCCTCACGAAGTTCCTCAAAATATCCATTCAGCCTTACACGGTTGTTCTTTTGCGTAAAGTATTGCCAGCATAAAATATCATAATTTTTTCTGTCCTCTGCCTTCTCCCAAAAAATTTCTTGGAAATTCTTAAATAAAAGTTCCTTTTTGCCAAAAATCACAGAATCATTTTCAAATAGCCCTGATAACTCCTGTTCTTCTTCCTCTGTAAAATAATGGTACTCATAAATCCCATATTGGTAACGCATTCCACTAAATACACTCTGCAACAGGAAACTATCATTAAGCCCTAACAAGCCCTGCATTTCCTCCAACTGATTTTCTTCCGCCATGCTGGTATGCAGACATGCCTCCCTGACATATAAATACATTTTCTTTGCATCCATTGGCATTACAGAACACAGCTTCTTCACTAACTTGTCTGCCGCAGTTGGCGCATACTTTTCTTCTAATTGGCTTAGTATCTTTTTTATCCTTCCCACGTAATATAAGCCAGCCTCCATCTGATTTACATAATACCCCAATGTTCCCCATAAAAGCCGACGATCCTGCCTTAAAGTATCCACTAAGCTATCCTCTGGGAAATCCAACATAAATTCTAAGCATTTATGGAATATCCAAGCTGTTTCTATCCTTCGTCCACTGTCTAAATTCTGTATGCTTAATCCCAGCATTTTCCCCTGTAATTTAAACTTCTTTTTCTTCAGGCTTTTAAAACGGGAGGAAACCTCATCTGCCATGGCATAGTCTGGGTTTGATTCATCCATATACTGAAATACTTTTTGATAAATATCCTTTAAATCCTGTTCTGAGAGATGGATTGGGAAATTACCAAGTCTCTGGACATTTACAGAAGAAGCCAATTCCTCCAAATTCCCGGACAGATCATAATGGTTCATGTTCAGCCCAAGTTTAGCCAACAGTGCCTGAAACCGCATAATTGCATGTTCGGGGGAATCTGCCCCAAACAGCTCCTGTAAATCACGCATCACGCTAATGAGATAATTTTTCCCCCGCTTATCCGTACATTGATCCAAATTTATTAAGAACCTTTCCCATACGTAAGGCAGGCATACTGCCACTGCATATCCATGCGGGATTCCATATAAGCTTGTAAGTTTATAACTCATTGCATGGGCTGCTGTCGTTTTTGTAATGTCTATAGCACGCCCTGCCAAGTTAGCAGCTTTTAAAATCATTCCATTCGCTGTATTGTTATCTGACAAATAGGATGCCATTTTTGACAGGATAATATCAATTGCTTCTTTTGCATATTCCTTGCTCTCCTCTGTGGAATTTACAGACCAATAAGATTCGATTGCTTGGCACAATGCGTCCATCATGGTGCATTTTTTTTGGAATTCAGGCAGGCTATCTAGGTAAGCTGGCTGCAATAACGCATAATCTGGCAGTAAACATTCATGTGAAATAGATTTCTTTTCCCCTCCTACATAAATCACAGCAAAATGGGTAGACTCGCTCCCTGTCCCAGCCGTTGTAGGTACTGCCACATGTACTATCCCACTCTCTTTAATTTCCTGTTCCATATAATCCTTGGAAGGCTCCATATTGGAAAAAGCAAGAATAGCCTTTGCTACATCTATGGCACTTCCTCCCCCAACTGAAACCACCGCATCATACTGCTGCTCCCGAAACAGCCCTACCCCCTTCTTTACGTCCTCATAAGAAGGGTTTGATGAAAAATGGCTAAACCATGTAACTTCAATCCCTGACTTTTGGAACAACTGGTTCCCATAACGCCCTACTGCACTTTCTGAGCATACGCCAAATACCTTCCTTGCATTGATTTTGCGAAATAGTTCCTGATAATCCTGTTCTTGCTCCCAGTCTAAAAAAATCGTTTCTTTTTTATAAAGAATTGTTTCCATATGCAATCTCCTCATCCATTAATGCATCAAAATCCACCCGTTCATATACGTCCAGTTCACCGCCTCTGGATGCATTATAAATTTTCACTCCATGTTCCAACGCATAATCCCGAATTTTCTGATACGCCATAATGGAACGTTCCTTCCGGTACTCTCCCAACTCCTCTAAAGTCATATTAGGGCGGTTCATTGTCCTTCTTGCCCGCCTTAAGTTATATTCATCCAACTCTGAGGGAACATAGTTTTCTGTAAAATGGCCTTTTGTAAAAGAATTTGTACAATCCACCCCAATCAGATAAATTTCCTGAAAGCCCATAAACATTGCCATTTCCAGCATAAACGTCATTACAGTAGCCTGCGCTGGAATATAATATGCCAGCATATTGCGGCTCACTTTGTACTTACCTTGGTTCAGGCAGTTTACATGGATTAAATTCTGGGGCCTGTGCTTCATTTCCCGATAGGCATCCCCATTTACAAACAAGGTTGTATCAACACTACCTACTATATCCTCTGAAAGTTCTGCGGTATAAATAACATCTGATATAAAGTGATACGTAGGCCTCCAAGTTACTTTATCATAAAGGCGGTAAATAATATTACAGGCAAAACTAATCTCCTGATGCCTGTGTATGTTCTCTAAGTCCGCTTCTGTCAGGCTTGGGCCATTCCCAACCAAAAAACAACGCTTTCCCTGATATTGGTTCCGAAACGATACCAGCGCCTTCCCATTTGCAGTAACTGTAATTCCAAAATTACGGAACAGGCCTACCAAATAGTACCAAACTTTTATTCCCTGTTTTGCTATTGCTTTTATACCCTTCACTATATAAAACAACATGCTTATCTCCAATTATCAATCTTCCATAATTCCAATATCCTTCATCAGCCCGCGAACCCGTTCCAAATCATCCAAATTATCTACTTCCATGCAAACCCTTGCATTTGCATCAAACGGTCTTAAATTAATTTGGCTGCTGATTCCATTCAATGCTTGTTCCGCATAAACACCCCGCTTTCCCTTTTCACAAAAAGCTAATATTTCCGCCAGCCAAAGGCTCCATTCCTCCTCAGACAGCTTATAAAGAGGCTGTGCAGCATAAGCATCATCAAAAAATTCAATTCCTACCTTTGTGATTTTCCCCCCCTGGACCACTGCCTTAAAATCCTTTTCTGGTAATGGCAGGGACTTGTCCACTACCATTACGCTAGCTTTACTTTCCATAACATCATGCAGGACACTTTGTTCAAATACCAAATCCCCATGCATTAAAAGAATATCATCCCCATGCAACACATCTTGGGCAAGCGCAATGGAATAAATATAATTGGTCGAATCATACATAGGATTGTGCCGAAAATTGAAATGGATTTCTGGATACTTTCTGGTTACATACTCCATTAAAGCATCAGAAAACGGGCCTGTTGTAATTACTGTTTCTTTTATGCCCTCTTTTTTGAGCAATTGCAACTGCCAATCAATAATTGCAATGCCTGGCACTATCTCAGCCATACACTTATTTTTTGTTTTGGTAACTTCTCCCATCCGTTTCCCAATTCCTGAATTCAAGATTAATGCTTTCATTCTGCCACCTTTCCATTCCCTTTCCCTACATTCTGCTGCCTACCTAACAACTTTACCATCCTTATTTATTCCAACCTTATCCACCATCTGTTCTGTTACCTCGTCATAAACAACTATATTAATTCCGTCCTCTATTTTGCTGTTTCCCTCCCCATCCAATATAATGGTCCATGCCCCGGTCTGCCCTTGCAAAGCAAAATTATGGCTGCCAAGCTCTTTATAATATATGAAATCACTTCCCTCTTGGGCAAAAAATTCCTTTTCCCCTTCTGAAACCATCCATATGCCGCCTGTTGCTATTTCTTCTTCCAAAATACCCAATGTTCCCAGCTTGCTGTGTAAGTTTCCATCTATAGGATATGTTTTATCCAACGCAATTGCTGCTGTATATCCTTTACTTTCTTTCAGCAATTCTATCATATTTTCTATATATTCATCTCCGTTTGTAATATGCCCAACTTCGTAATTATCTTCCATATGCGCCCAATAAGCAGCAACCGCATCATAATATTCCTTCCCGCTATTTTCCCAAGAATTGGGTAAATCATAATTCTCCACAATATATTTCCCTAAATAATTAGTAACTTTTGCACTTCCAAAATTATTCATGTGGGAACCTGCATGTTTCTCCTTCCTCATATCACTGGAAAAATCAAATCCAATATCATCATACATTTTATTAAAATTGAGGAAAGGTACATTATTATCCTCTGCAAATACTTCTGCTGCATTGAAATATTCGGCATCCCCTTCCCGCAATACATATGGGGAAATAAAAAACAAAAGTTCTATTTCATTTTCTTTTGCCAGCTTCACCATTTTTTCCAGATATTTTTTATCATCCGGCCGCAGTTCCCCAACTTTATCCGACACAAATGCATTTACCTCAGAATCCTTGTAGCTATCCCTTGTCCAGCTTGGATTATACCCTCCTTTTAAATACCCATCACGTTCAAAATCCCCTTCCGTTATATCCGAATAGCGTGTATGCATAACAGGATATTTTAAAGCTATTGCCCTTTTAATTTCTTGGCTCCCTTCTGCCAATTCCATTGCATAATCCAAATTTTCAAAAAAAGTTTTCGACCAATGCATGTTAATGGTATTCCTATATATATTGCCCCCATCTTCCAGCCCGGTTCTCCTCCAAGAGGTAAATACCAGTTCTACTGCCATTATCTCCGGACTCTGGGACTTTAATGATTCCTCCATGTAATAATAAGTAGAACCTAAATTCTGCCCTCCTCCAACCATGTCATAGCTTGCAATTCCATAATCCTTCCATAAAATTGCATTGTTGACAGTATAATTACAATGGCTGCTCCCATAAAACATTACATCTACGCTGTTCTTCTCCAATTTATAAAAATTAGGCAGCCCCGGCTGCATCTTTAATGACAAAACAGAATACGTATAAGACATCCCTAACCAAAGCAAACATGTAAAAAGACCTATTTTCAATAAATTCTTTTTCATTATACCACCTCTTCTAAAACTGAAAATAAATGAACTGGCTGCTATCCACATTAGACCCGTATTTCCCATATACAGCACAGGCGAAAAAGAAGGCTAATAGTACAAGCCACCGGAACCATATACACTGTTGCCCTAAAAATTCATCAAGACGCATCTTTTGCCGGTACTTCACCAAATCTACCAGAAACAAGGTAAATAAACTTACCAGAAGAATATGGATTTCAACCATATCCAGACCTAATTTATAAAGGCTGCCATCAAACAAAACCCACGGGTTTATACTGAAAAATATCCTCCGTATAATTTCAAATGCACCTTTCACGGAATCCGCACGGAAAAAAATCCATGCAAAATCCACCAAGCAAAATGTAATAAATACCCTTCCAGCTTTATAACTAAAGGACTCTTTCTTTGTTTGCGCTTTTTCATTTATCCAGTTTCGCAGAGGCTGCACTTCCTCACCTATAATCTGGTAAAATCCATGTAAGCCTCCCCAAATTACATAAGTCCATGCTGCTCCATGCCATAAACCGCTTGCTAAAAATGTTACCATGATATTAAAATACTTTTTATTTTTCGAACATCTATTCCCCCCCCCACGCTATATACACGTAATCACGGAACCAAGTGCTAAGAGAAATATGCCACCTACGCCAAAATTCCTTTATACTGTGTGCAAAATAAGGAGTATCAAAATTTTCCATCAAAGTAAATCCCATTACTTGAGCCGCTCCAATTGCAATTGTCGAATAACTAGCGAAGTCACAATAAATCTGAATCGCAAATCCTACTGTTGCAACTGCTAATTCCACGGAACCATACATATAATAAGAGTTATAAACATTATCCACCAAAATAGCTATACGGTCAGCAATTACCATTTTCTGGAAATAGCCCCATAGCATTACCATTAGCCCTTGTGTAATCCTTTCATAATTCCATAATTTTTTCTGTGGCAACGCAACGATTTCATTTAAAAGATTTTTAGACCGCTCAATAGGCCCTGCCACTAGCTGGGGAAAAAAGGAAACAAACAGCGCATAACGGAAAAAATTTTTTTCCGCCCTTATTTCTCCATAGTATACATCTATGGTATAGCTTAATGCCTGAAAAGTATAAAATGAAATACCTACAGGCAAAATCACATCGAATGGCTTTTCTATTAACTGAATATGGAACAAACTCAAAATACGGTTCAGATTCCCTAGTGCAAAGTCAAAGTATTTAAAGAAAAATAATATACCCAGGTTCGCAGCTACGCAAGAAAACAGAACCAACCTCTTTTTATTTATCCACTCCATCATCCATCCACTGACAAAAGTAACAACCGTAGAAATACCTATCAGCAGAGCATATTTCGGGTTCCACCCCATATAAAAATAATAACTGGCCACAAGAAGCCATAGGTACCTCCACTTTGAAGGCACAAAAAAATATACAATTAGAACAACTGGAAAAAAACATAAAAAATCAAATGAATTAAATAACATTGTTTTCTGTATAGTATATTATCCTATACTATCCTCCCTATATTTTCATTTGCTATGCAAGAAACCCCATAAATGCTTCTTTATTTTGCACTGGTGTTGTCGTAGGCCTTCCTAAATCCCCACGGGAAACTAAATTTGTCTTAATCTCTGCAAACACGGAGCCCTCTGCTGCATATATTTTTTCCAGCAATTCTTCCAATTCTTCCTCTGTTTCTGCTGTAAAAATATTCTCATACCCACATGCTTGTGCAATCCCTGGATAATTTAAAGAAGCGCTTACAGTTGGAAGGCCCCCTACTGTTTCATGGGCGCCATTGTTGAACAGCACATGGACAAAATTATCCAAATGGTCGGCTCCGGCCACTGCAAGGCTGCCCATATGCATAATAACTGCCCCATCCCCATCCAGGCAGAAAACACGCCGCTCTGGTTTCTCCCTTGCAATACCCATAGCAATCATAGAAGAATGGCCCATTGACCCTACTGTCAGAAAATCTTTTTCATGGCTCTGCCCTCTCTGTTCCCTCGCCTCAAACAGTTCCCTAGACAATTTCCCTGTGGTTGACACAACAATATCCGTTTCCTGCATATGGTCTACAAAGAAATTTACAACTTCTTCCCTAGACATCGGATAATTATTTTCATACTTCATCTTCAATTCTGTTTCCAATGCACCTTTGCGGACAATTAATGCACATTGGCGTCCTGCATTAAGCTCCTGCTTTACCTCACAGAAAATAGCTGATAGTTCTTCTGGGGCTAATTCCTTACTAAGCGTAAAATTTTTAACCCCAAGGCAGTCTAAGAGCCCTTTTGTAATTTCGCCCTGATAAATATGCTGGGGCTCATCATGGACACCTGGTTCCCCACGCCATCCCACAAGGAATAATACTGGTATTGCATATACCTTTTCATGTATTAAAGAACAGATTGGGTTTACAGCATTTCCAATCCCACTATTCTGCATATACACAAGCGCTGGCTTTCCCGTTGCAAGGTAATGCCCTGCTGCAAGCCCTACGGCTGCCCCTTCATTTGCAGCGATCACATGGCGTTTCCCCACTCCATGCTTCTCCATCAATGTGTCTGTAAATGCCTTTAGCTGTGAATCTGGCACGCCTGTATAAAACCCAATACCCAATTTTCCAATTTCTTCCCATAAATATTCAATCTTCATTTTCTGTACCCTTAAACCTGCAGCCGATATGGTGCATGTCCCTTTCTTTCATTTTCTGGTGGTAACTTATTCCAATCCCCATAATTGTCGCGGAGATAATTTTTAACTTGTGCAGGGCATTTCACAGAAATCCCTTCAAATAAAACCTTATCTGGGGATACTACATTTGCCTTCTTCACCTGTATTTTCGGTAGGCCCCCATATCCAACATATTCAGTATTATTCCCATTATACCTTTGGAGATTCCTATCCAAAAGGTAAAATAAGTATTGTTTTGGCACAGGCATCAGAAATATATGGAGTAGCCCGCGGATTCCTTTATAAACAACATTTTTCCACCCTGTATAGTGCACACTGGTGCCAGTCACACATTTTGCAATATATAAATTTAGTAAAACCTTCGCTTTTCCATAATATTTTTTTCTTTCATGATAGTGGTCTGGTACATTGTCATAAGGAAAAATATCAACATATATGCCATCATGGATATCTAAATCCTTGCAATACTCTTCTACCAGTTTTGTATGGCTTTTGCGTACCTTTGCAAAATAAAACGGTGAAACTGGTTCTGTATGGTATGTCTGCAAAAATAAATCTTTCCGCAAATGCTTTGGGGCCTCCCGTAAAAATTTTTCATACTGCTCCCGCACCATGCCAATGTCTAAGTCATCATCCCATGGGATAAAACCTCCATGGCGGACTGCACCCAATGCTGTCCCTCCCATAATAAAATAATTAATATCGCAGGCTTCACAAACTCTTATAACTTCCTGAAAAATATCCAATATATGTTTATGAAGCCCCTCTTTCTCCTGCTGAGTCATAATCCCACCCTCTACATTTATTCCATAAACGTTTCATACTCTGGCAGGACATCCTCTGTTTTTCCCTGCATTTTAATCCTGCCATCATGAATCCACAGTACGCTGTCGCAAAGCTTCTTTATTGTTTCACTATTATGCGAAACAATAATAACTGTCCTTTCCTTATTCGAAATAAGCTGTTTCATTTTCTTAAAACTCTTCTTTTTAAATTTTGCATCCCCTACACTTAATACCTCGTCGATCAGCATGATTTCTGTTTCTAAAATTGCGGTAATAGAAAAAGCCAATTTGGAATGCATCCCGCTGGAATACGTTTTTACAGGGCGGTCTACAAAATCCCCCAGTTCTGAAAACGCAATAATCTCATCCATTTTTTCCCGGACTGCACCCTCTGAAAACCCCAAAAGCATACCTGAAAGCAAAATATTTTCCCGGCCTGTCAGTTTCTTTTGGAATCCAACCCCAATGGATAGTAAGGAAACAGAATGGCCATGTAAATCAATTGTCCCTTCATCTGCTGCAAAAATCCCAGCCAAAGCACGCAAAAGGGTGGATTTTCCGCTTCCGTTTTTTCCAATAATTCCCATAATTTCCCCTTTGGGGACTTTAAAAGAAATCCCTTTTACAGCTTCAAATGTTTCGACCCTGCTTTTGCAAAAAGACAGAAAGCTATCCTTCAAAGAAATCTTATTCAGGCAACGATATCTTATTTTTAGCTCATCAACTTCTATCGCATATTCTTTGGACTCCATGCTAAACCACCTTTACATAGCTGTTCTCATACTTATATATTATTTTCACGCCAACCACAGATAATAAAACGCCTACTGCAAACCATATCCCCAACAGCTTCAAATTAGGGGTCGCAGAATAAATCATGCATTTTCTCAGTTCATTCATAATAAATGCCACAGGATTTCCCTTTAACAACAAAGAAGAATATGGCTCTGGTATATTTTTATTTGCAATATTATAAAATACACCTGACAAATAAAATAATAATTTTAGCAAAACATTAATAATATTGAACAAGTCATCAATAAATACCCCAAAATGCAACATAAGCGTACTGACGCCGAATGTCATAATCAATAACGTTAAAAATAGCGGTATCACAAACAAGATATTATAGCTGATTGGAACCTGATATATTACCATAACACCAACTACAAGCACATATGAAACTAACATTTTGAAGCCGTTGACACACATCTGGCTGTAAATTAATACATATTTCGGTAAGTAAACCTTTGACACAATTGAACTGTTTTGGCTTACCAGGCGCACACTCTGCCGCACTGTTTTTGAAAAAAATGTCCAGCTGGAAAGCCCAATAAACACAAATGCCGCAAAATATTTTTCCCCTCTGCCAAACACAATCAGTGCTATAAAAGAATATACCAGCATAAACAGTAGCGGGTCTAAAATCCACCACAGCCAGCTTAAATGGGAATTGGCTACTTCTGATTTTAAAGAAGATTTGGCCGAATATCTAGCCACCTCCCAGTATCTTTTTGAATCATTTATAAACCTTTTCAACAATATTCCCTCCAAAAATCCTTACTTAATCTCCATATTTTAACACACGGATTACAGTTCGTCAATTTCCATCTGTCCGAAAACAGGACAAACGCATGAATGAATAAATTATGAACTTCTTTAAGATTTTAGATTATT
>ERZ778516.942-NODE-942-length-23515-cov-6.846206_pt1 | contig 23515 bp, 16 predicted proteins | sample MGYA00510342_ERZ778516 | MGnify/ENA primary metagenome ERZ778516 (study PRJEB29527, sample SAMN07138961) | mouse gut metagenome | material: feces | host: mouse | place: China:Nanjing | collected 2016-01-25 ... | reverse complement strand
AGAGATCCTTCCTGATCGGCGCTCCGAGGCGTTCCATGTGGTTCTTGTACATCGGTTCGAGCAACTCAAGTTCGCCCCAGATGCTCTTGTCGGGATCTTTGTTGACATCGGTATAGCTGTAGCAGTGTCCCTTTATGTAGCCCCAGTCGTATTTGGCGTTGACGCCGGTTGCGGTCTGTTTTCCCTCCAGTCCGCTGAGGTCGGCGACAATGACGCCGCCCATCTCGACGGGAGTAAATGTCATTTCAGTGATCTGGTCGCCGATGCGGGGGTTTTTGAAGTAGCTGAATGTCGTGTAGGTCTTGTTTGTGCCCTGTATGAACGGTGAAGCAGTGTTGCTCCACTTGTTTTTTGTGTAGGCGACGATGTAGCCGTCAGATTCGGCGTCGCGCAGGTACATGTATTGTTCGGTAGGATCAAATCCGAGCACTACCATATTGGCAGCGACTTTGTAGTACTGATCCTTAAGCTCGTCGGCGCTCTTGCCGCTGAGTTCCTGCTTGACCTCGGCAATGGAGTTGAATACCGGGGCGGTGCTTATGACGTCGACGACTGTGAGAGTGAACGGTTCGCTGACAACGAGCGGCGTTTGAGTGTTGTCGCAATTTTGCAGCGCGAATGTGTATATTGTTTTCTTCTCTTCGTCGAATGTGAGCGAGGATATTGATTGAACTTTTGCACTTGTGCTGCCTTGTGTATAGTTATCGCTCGGCGCTCCTGTCGTGTTGTTGACAAAGCTGTAATAATAGTACTGTGACGTTGAGGCTGCTCCTTCCAGCTGTACCTGCATTTGGTAGCTACGGTTGTGGCCGCGTCATCTCCATTGCTGGTGGTTTCCACTATCTGTGTGCCGTTGTTGGTGGGTACAGGTGTGACTTTGGGGCGTGTGGGGAGCGCGGTGACTGCGCGGGGCATGATGTAGTAGGAGTCTTTCTCCGAGTCGTATTCCACCAGGCCTACTACGCCGTAATCTCCATCAGCAAGGGTGGCAATGTTGGGCGCGATTATCAGGGCGGTAGCGAAATGGTTGAGCCATCCGTCGGCTGTTGTGAGTCGGTAGTCGATAGGCTCTGTGCCGCCGAGCGGAATGAAGGTTTTGTCAGCTTTGCTGTAGGTGGCCCGGATGAAGATGTTCTTGCCATAATCGTCGGCCGAAATCCTGTCGCGCGGATTGCTGATGAATGTTCCGCGTGCAAAGGCTTTGGCATTGTTCTTCATGACATCATAGTATTTCACTGCGGCTCCGGAGTAGCAGTACTCGAAGTTGTCGATGCCCTCGGCTTCGTCCTTGAGCACGATTACCGGGCGGTCGTTGACAAACTGCAGAGTGCCAACCGCTCCGCCTGAGGGGCAGAATATCTGGTAGTTGTTACCATTGTCGATTCTAGTAGAGCTGGTGGCCTTGAATGCGAGTCCGGGCAGAAGACGTTTTTCTTTGTCGGTGCTGATCGAGTTGATGGCGTCGGTCACGCGTGTGACGAGGCGGATGGCGTTGTCGAGCGTGTCGCGGGCGTAGATGTTGAACGTCGTGGGATCGGCGTCGAGATGACCCGATGCAAGTATCTGCAGCGGGAAGTTGAGCCGCACGAGCTTGCCTTCGTTGGCCTTGTCGAGCAGTTGTGCTGCTTTGGTGAGTGTGACGGTTTCGACTTTCTTGAACTGGTAGTTGGTCACGGCTGATGCAACCTCTGTACCGTCGACGTCTGCGTACGATCTGATCGACAGTGTGCAGTCTTTGTCGATGTGTATGTCAGTGTTTTCGTTGAGAGTGGCTTTCGACTTGTCGAATGTTTTATGGTCGAGCGGTGTGTCGCCGATGATATAATATACCTTGGCTTCGGTGTATGTGTCTTTCGGATTCGGTCCTACGGTGACGTTGATGTCGTTGAGCATATTGTAGATGCCGGTAGTCGGACTGAGGACGGCATCGGACGGTATTGTTGCTGTAGGCAGCATTGGGGTCTGTCTGACAGGTTCGTCCTTTGATGTGAAGCTGATGGTCAGCTGCTCGAATCCGAAAGCGGGCGAGGTTCCGTTCTTTATGTTGTTCGCGGTGTATGCTTCCCAAGGATCCTTTGTGGGTGCTGCCACTACGGTGAATGTGGAGTTTGCTGCTGTGAGTCCTTCCGCTTTTGTTAAGCCGGTGATCAGATCTCCGGATGTGGTAAGAGCACCGGTTGGTTTAGTGAGGTTGTTGGTGGCAATGGCTGCACTGATGCCTGTAGAAGCATAGTCGCTGAGATAGTATTTGATGCCATAGGCTTCGTTTATCCCTTCGTTGGCGGAATATTCAGGGTCGAGGGTTGTGTAGAATGATACCCCCTTGGTGGTCATCACCCAGTATTTGGCCGGATCTATAGTCACGGTGTGCTGTGAGGTGGTCGCATTAGAGGGGCGTGTGAATGTGGTGACGGCTTTTCCGATCTTAACCTTTACTGTCGCGCCGTTGAGGTGTATGCGGCTTGTACCGGTAGCTTCCGTCCATTCTGTGGCGTCGCCGTCCTGATAATAGATCGGGTCGCCGTAAGCCCGGCCGAAATTGAGTGAAGTATCGTATTTCGGCATCCATCCGTCGGAGTTGTCGTAGTATGAGACAGTGATCTTTTCAATTGTTATATATGGATCGCTTTTTGTTGTCTGAAGTGCTTGGAAGCATAGTGGGTCGACAGATCCATAGAGTCCGTCAACTGTATAGGTGATAGTGTTGTAATAGCCGCCTGAGCCTGTTTTGCTATCGTATTTGACTGTCGGGGAAGCGGTGAAGGATTCGAGTGATTCTATTGGCGCAATGAAATTGTCGCCTGACACGGTGTTACTACCACCTGTTGAAAAATCATTAAGTTTAAATACCACTTTCGTGATATATTTTTGTTCACCCATCGATAGACTGAAGGCTACGGATGGCTTTGTGTTGGCTCCGGCCGGAAATATTTTCAGAGTTTGTCCAACAAGTTGGCTCGTCTTACCCCATGTAGGATTTGTGCCGGTAGCTGCATGGGCGTAGTTGAAATTAATTGTGAGCTTTTCGCTTTTTGTTTTGGTGTCTGTGAGCTGGATTAGTCCGAATCCATAGCCGTCGGTTCCGGTTGGGGCTGCGGTCAGTTGAATTACCGGATCGTTTTCATCGAGTGTGAAATCTGTAGTGCCGGCAGTAGCATCAGTCGCAGCCTTTACGCGTTTTCCTGCGTACACACCGTTGATGTAATTGACAGTGAATTCAGCTGTCTTTAGTGCCTGGGCGGCGGCGGGGTGTGGCGATAGGCCACAGAGAGCTGCCACCCCGAGAAGGGTGAGTAGAAATCGTTTCATAATCTCTGTCCTGTTTTTTAAGTTAGTATATATGAAATAAGTATTTGCGTATAAGCAAATTAAGCATTGTAGACAAGAGCGGTCGAAACAGATCGTGATCGGTCTATCTCTGTAACGTCGGCAAAGTTATGCAATATGGATAATTCGGGCTATAGAATGTTAATGAATGTAACTATATTGTAACTGAATGACCGAAGTTTGCACAGAGTGGAGAAAAATGAGCATTAATTAGGCGGATGGATGGAATATTTGTTAATTTTAGCGCGGATTAAAAGAGTGTTTGAATTTCACTTCTGTTCACTCAAAGAGGATTTTCGGAGAGATTAGCGTCAGTTGAGGAGGGAGCGATGCGGGCATCGTGACCGATGAAACCTGACGGAAATCGCCCGAAAAGACCTTTGAAGGGATAGAAAGAAGTCCATATATATTTCTTCGTGTTAAAATCAAACATACTCTAAAACTTACATTATAGCTACTGATGTCGACAATAGAGGAGATGATTCGCACGCCGTGGGTCCACTGGACTTTGGCGGTGGCCTATGCCGGTACGATACTGAGCATAGTGGGTATCATTGTGTCGGAAAACCGCAATCCGGTGAAGTCGCTCGCGTGGGTGACCGTGCTGCTGATGTTTCCGATCGGGGGGATAGTGCTCTATGTGTTTTTCGGTCGCAGCATCAAGAACACACGCATGATATCGCGGCGCAACCGCCGGCGGTTGCGTGAGCTGACCATGCCGGAGGCTGGTGAGCCGGATTTCAGGGATATGTCGGCCGAAACGCGGCAGCAGATACAGCTGGCGCAGTCGCTGACGGGAAGTGTCTATTATGGGGGCAACGATGTGGAGATATTCGACGGCCGCGAGAAGTTTGAGGCTCTGGAGCGTGATATAGCCGGGGCACGGGAGTATATCAATCTGCAGTATTATATTTTTTCAGACGACTCTACGGGGCAGCGGATAGCTGAGGCGCTGATGGAGCGCGCGCGTGCGGGGGTGAAGGTGAGGGTTATATATGACCATATAGGGTCGATAGCCACGAAGAACTCTTTTTTCAGGAGCATGCGTGAGGCAGGCATTGAGGTGTATCCGTTTTTCAGGGTGGCTTTTCCGCCGTTTGCCACCCGCATCAACTGGCGCAATCACCGCAAGCTGGTGGTGATCGACGGGTCGACGGGCTATATAGGCGGCATGAATATAGCTGACCGATATACCGACGGTGGCAAGGGTTTTGCGGGTTGGCGCGACACGCATCTGCGCATAACGGGGCCGGCGGTGGGTGCGCTGCAATACAGCTTTGCGGTTGACTGGCGTTTCATGGGCCGGGAGCTGATAGAGGAGGGGGTGGCCGGCGCTGAAGCAGCCGGCGGTGTGGCCTCGACTCCGGGCGATGCGGGGATGAATCTGCTGACGTGCGGCCCTACGAGCGAGTGGAGCAATATATCGTACATGCTGCTGAAGGCCATAGGCAATGCGAAGAAGCGGGTGTGGGTGCAGACGCCTTATTTTCTGCCTACGGAGAGTCTGCTGAAGGGGTTGCAGGCTGCGGCTCTGTCGAGGGTCGACGTGAGGGTGATGATGCCGCGGCGTAGTGATTCGGCGATATTGACGTATGCTTCGCGGAGCTATGTGCAGGAGTGTATTCTGGCGGGGGTGAAGATCTATTTCTACGAAGGTGGGATGCTCCACAGCAAGGTGGTGGTGGTGGACGACGATTTCAGTTCGGTGGGTTCGGCCAATATAGATTTCCGCAGTTTCGAGCATAATTTCGAGGCGAATATGATGATATATTCGCCGTCGGTCAACAGTAGGCTGCGGCGGAGGTTTGAGGATGACCAGGCGTGCAGCGAGCGGGTGAGGGGCGCGGAGTGGCGCCGTAGGCCGGTGATGCACAAGGCTCTGGAGTCAATAGTGAGGCTTATGAGCCCGGTGCTGTAAGGGGGGCGGACCAATCGGAATAGTCGGAGTGACCGGAAGGAGAGAGTGAGGAGAGAGGAGAGAGGAGAGGGAGTGAGGAGAGAGGAGAGCAAAGAGGGAAGGGGGATCAGAAGCTGTATTGTATCATGGCGGTGACGCGGTTGGCGTGGCCGTGGATGCCCGACATGTCGGCGCGGTTGCCGTAGATATACTGCAGGCCGAGGCGTAGGTCGGGTATGATGTCGTAGAATCCGCTGACGGTGGCGTATTGTGCGTAGCGGTAGGCCTGCGGACCCATGGCCTGCTGGTCGTAGACGCGTGCCTGGCTGTAGCATCCGGTCAGGAAGAACGATGGGCTGACGTCGAGGCGTGCGCCGGCTTCGAATGCGAGTGAGCGGGGGGCGGTGAGGCGTCCGGGGGTGGATGTGGGTATGAGGTCGTAGCCGTAGCCGTTGAGGTCGTTGATGTAGTTGGCCATTCCTCGGCCGTAGCTTGCCTGACATAGCAGCGAGAGCTGTGGGGCTATGCCGATGGCTCCGCTGAGCATGAATCCGTAGCCGGTGACGAAGCGGTTGTCGCTGCGGACTTCGTCGCGGTAGACGAGGTTGCGGAGCATGGCTGTCAGTCGGACGTGGCTGTGTCCGCCTTGCCAGCTGTATTGTATGTGTGACGATATGTCGGGCACGCGCTGGGCTATCTTGCGGGTGTGGTCGGTGAGGGTCATTGCGGCCTGGGGTATCTCAAGGGCGAATGACGCTCCCCAGTGGCGTCCGAATTTTGGGGTGTAGCGCACCTGTGCGCTGTAGGCAAAGGCTGAGCCGGAGGGTCCCTGGTCGTCGACTACGGGGACGGCTGCTCCCGGATCCATCCACGGGGAGAGGTTGTAGCCGGCCATCAGGTTGCCCAGCCGGAGGTAGACTTTCTTGACCTGTACGCCGTAGGTGTCGCCGGAGCCTTGTGAGAAGCGTGTCATGACGTAGACTTCGTAGTTGCCGAAGTGGCTTGTGGTGCCGACGAGCTGCATGAAGACTACGGAGTGGTTGAATGTGGCTCCGAGTGCCTGGTTTTGGTCGCTGCGGTTGGGTACGGCTATGTCGTGGGTGTAGAAGCTTGGGCCGTCGTCGACAGCTCCGTCGAAGTCGTAGCGTGCTGATCCTTTGATGTAGCCGCCGATGCCGAATGCGACTTTGCCTTCGCGGTCAAGGAAGAGGAAGCGTGGCGGCGTAGGGTCGGTGAAGTGGGCCTCGACGGGGTTGTAGAGTATTCCGACGAGGTGTCGGCCGTTTTCGGCGTCGCCGGTGGCTACGATGGCTCGTTCGGGTATGAGAAATGTGTCGGCGGGTTCTTGTGCGGCGGCACGTGGGGAGAGGATTGCGGCCGTGAGTGTGGCGGCGGCGAGCAGGAGGGTGCGCGGGTGTTCCATAGGGAATCAGTGTGTGTTTGTGAAAGTATGTAATATATGGTTATGGACTTATAACGCGGCTGGCTGGGGGATGGTTTTGGCGCGGGCGTGTTAATCGGGGGGGATATGAAAAAGGCGCTGCGCCGGTATGGTGGTCGGTGCAGCGCCTTGATGAGTGGCGTGGATCATGGGCGGGCTATGAGATGGGGCGCCCGCTGGGACTGGGGGTATTATTCGGCGATCACTTCAAATTCGGATCCGGAGGCGTAGTCGCGTCCGTCCTGTGCGCTGAGTGCCATGAAGCGGATGTAGCGGCCTTTGACGGGGCTGGCGAAGGTGACAGTCTTCTGCGATGCGCCTTTGTCGAAGGTGCCTTTGGCTACGGGCTCGCCCCACTGGCTGCCGTCGGTGCTGATGTAGATTTCGTAGTCTTTGACTGTGCCGGTGGAGTTGCCGTCCTGGCGCGGGAGGTAGGTGATGCCTTTGATGGTCTTAGGTTCTCCGGCGTCGAAGTCGACCCAGTGGGGATAGGGTGCTACGGTGACGGAATACATGGTGTGCCAGATGGTGGTCGGGTCGCCGTCGGTGAGGTTGGTGGCTTCGCCGTAGTCGGGTTCCTGGCTGCTGGCGTAGGTGGCCTGTGTGGCGATGGTTTCGATGCGCGGGAGTGTCACCGATGTGTAGACTGTGGGTGTGTTTTTGAGCCATGCCTTGACAGTGCCGCCCTGCTTGAATGGGAATGGGGCTGTGTAGAGGCGCGGCCGGCGCGATGTTCCGTCGGTGTAGAGGATTTTGGCCGTGGGGTCGGGCGATGAGATGGTGAGTTGGCCTGAGCGTGAGCGGCTGATGCCGATGGGCTGGAGGCCGCCTCCGCGCACTTTGGCGTTCTGGGAGAGGGTGTCGCCGGGGTGTGTGGGCCGGATGATGAATGTGAAGCGGTGTTCTGTGGCTTTTACGCGGTCGTTTTCAAGTGGGCCGCCTTGTCCGCAGCTGTTGCCGCCGAGTCCGGTCACTCCGAGGTCGAGGTGGAGTGTGGTGGTTTTTTTCGAGGGGAGTTTGTAGGTGTGGTCGGCCAGGAGGAGTTCCATCTCTGTATAGGGTATGGCTGTGGCGGACATTTTGTCGGGTGCGACGAACATGACTCCGCTTCCGTTGCTGTCGGTGAGTGCGGCCCAGCGCACTTCTTCACGGTTGCCGCAGCTCTGCGGGCGGGTGTAGGGTGTGAACATGCTGGCTACGGATGCGCTGTAGAGTCCGATAAACTGGCCGGTCTTGCGGTCGGCATAGTTTTCTTCGGGTCCGCGTCCGTAGTAGGTGAACTGCGGGAGGTCGTCGGGCACTTCCATGGTGTAGCCGAGGCGGGGGAGCACTGCGGCGGGGTTGTTGGATGAGATGACGGCGTTGAGTTCGACGGATCCGTCGGGGTAGACGGTCCATATCTGGTTGGTGGTGAAGCGGAAGTCGTCGGGGCCGAAGATGGCTGACTGGCTTTCATCGATGGCGTAGGTGCCTGATGCGTTGCCGTTGCCTCCGGTCATTCGTCCGCCGCGCGGTGCCTGGCTTTCGATGGTGAAGGAGAGGACGGCGTTGCCGAAGCGGTCGGTGAATGTCTCGCAGGCGGTGACTTTGTGCTTGAGGTTGTAGAGTCCGTTGGCAAACCATTGTCCGTAGGCCCAGTTGTCGTTGTTGAGGTAGGCGCGGAATGCGTCGAGTGTGGGTCCGTGGCCGGGTACGATGACGTTGCGGCCGTCGTAGGTGAGGCTCTGGAGTGTGCCGGATATGAGGGAGAAGCGGGCTTCAAATCCTTGTCCGGTGATGGTCTGTGTGTTGCCTTTGCGGTTGATGTCGATCTTGCCTATCTGTCCGGCTATGCCGCGCATGCAGCGTGGGCGTTCGGGTCGGTTGATCTCGAGCTGTTCGGACATCTGTGTGTAGCCGGCTTTGGCCCATGGGCGGTCGCTGGCGAGGCGGTAGTCGATGTTGAGGTAGTATTCGTTGCAGGGTTTGATGAGTGTGGTGTCGAAGGGGACGGTGTAGATCTGGCGCTGGCGGGGCTGGAGTGCGATGCGGGGTCCCTGGAGTGCGTTGCCGGTCTGTATGGGTTGTCCGTCTTCGTAGAGGGTCCATGTGGTGGTGTAGTCGTCGAGGGGTGTGAAGTAGTTTTTGTTGAATACTTCGATCTGTCCTTTGGCGATGTCAACGGGTGTTATGGCGATGTTCTGGTAGACTTTTTTGACTTCGGCGAGCTGTGGTTTGGGTGTGAGGTCGCCGAAGAGTATGCCGTTCATGACGAATTGTCCGTCGGTGGGGCGGTCGCCGAAGTCGCCTCCGAATGCGAGGTAGCGTTGGCGTGTCTTGGGGTCGTAGTTGTAGAGGCTTTGGTCGATCCAGTCCCAGATGGCTCCTCCGATGAAGAAGTTGGTGCTTTCGATTGCGTTCCAGTAGTCGACGAGGTTGCCGAGGGCGTTGCCCATGGAGTGGGCGTATTCGGAGATGTGGAAGGGGTAGTTGAGTTTCATTTTGCCTTTTACGGCTTCGTTGACCCATGCGATGGAGGGGTATTGGTTGGAGCCGATGTCGACGATGTCGTTGTTGCGTTCGTACTGTACGGGGCGTGTGGTGTCGAAGGCTTTGATGGCGTTGTAGGCTGTGACGAAGTTTTTGCCTGGTCCGGCTTCGTTGCCGAGGCTCCAGATGACGATTGAGGGTGAGTTGATGTTGGAGCGGACCATTTCGATGTTGCGCGCTACGTGGGCGTTTTCGAATTCGGGGACGTGGGAGAGTGATGCGTTGCCGTAGTAGTATTCGTGGCTTTCGAGGTTGGCTTCGTCTTCGAGGTAGATGCCGTATTTGTCTGTGAGGTAGTACCAGTAGGGGTCGTCGGGGTAGTGTGAGTTGCGGACGTGGTTGATGTTGGCCCGTTTCATGATCATGATTTCCTGGGTCATGCGGTCGTGGCTGATGGTGTGGCCGGTCGCGGGGTCGGTTTCGTGGCGGTTGACGCCTTTGAGTTTGACGGGTTGGTTGTTGATGTAGAAGTAGCGTCCGGCGAGGTTGAATTCGTCGTCTTCGGCTTTGGTCTGGCGGACTTCGATCTGGCGGAATCCGGTGTAGGTCGATACGGTTTCGAGGGGTTGTCCTTTTTTGTCAAGGAGTTGGGCTACAAGGACGTAGCGTGCGGGGTATTCGGCGCTCCAGAGGTGGGGGTGCTGTAGGGTGAGGGGTAGGGTGATTGTGGCGGCGGTGTCGGGGGTGATGGTGGGGAGGGGCGTGGTGGCGGTGGCTATGGGCTGGTTGGTGGCGAGGGTGTCGGAGTAGAGGATGCAGGGGTAGAGGGTGTAGGAGAGGGTGAGGTCGCGGGGTGTTTTTTTGTTGGTGTGGTTGCTGATGGTGGTGGCTACGCTGAGGGTGCCTACGCTGAGGTCGGCGTTGAGGCGGGGGGTGGCTACGAGGTCGGATATCTGGACTTTAGGCGTGGAGTAGAGGTGGACGGAGCGGAATATTCCGGGGAGTCGGAACATGTCTTGTGCTTCGAGGAATGATGCGTCGGATGAGCGGTAGACTTCTACTGCTATGGTGTTCGGGCCTTTTTTGTTGAGGTAGGGTGTGATGTCGAAGCGTGCGGCGTTGCGTGAGTTTTTGCTGAATCCGACGTATCGGCCGTTGATCCAGAGGTAGAAGAATGAGTCGACGCCGTCGAATTGTATGTAGGTGAGTCGGTTGCGCCAGTTGTTGGGTATGGTGAATGTGCGGCGGTATGATCCGACTTCGTTGCGGTGGGCGTAGGTGGTCCAGTCGGTTGGCGGTGTGCGCATTACGCCTCCTTTCCAGTCGCCGGGGCGGACTTGGTGCCAGAAGATTACGGGTTGGTTGACGTAGATTGGTGTGCCGTAGCGTTGGGTGCCGTCGGGTTGTAGGCCGACGATGTTCCAGTTGGAGGGGACGGGTATGGTGTCCCATTGTGAGTCGTCGTAATCGGGTGACTGGAAGTTGGTTGGGCGTTGGTCGGGGTTGGGTGCCCAGTTGAATCGCCATTGTCCGTCGAGGGAGATGGTGTAGGGTGATGTGTGGGGGAGGACTTTTGTGGCGGTGGGTGTGTCGGGGAAGTGGGAGTAGGTGGCTCGGGGTTGTAATTTGTTGTAGGCGAGGGAGTCGGGTGATTGCCATTCGTGTCCGCGGGGTGCGGTGTCGTGGCCGTAGTAGTAGCCTGCGAGTGGTGGTTGGGGTGGTGTGATTGTGGGGGTGGGGTTGTTGGGTGCGGCTGTGGCTGCAAGGAGTGTTGATGCGGTGAGTATCGCGCTGATTGTGAGCCTGTTCATGGGTGTATGAGTGGTTGTGGTTAATAACGTTTGGGGGTGGAGGGCGGTGCTTTTGGGGCTCTGCTCTCTGTACAAAGTTAGTGATTTTTTTTGTTTTTGGGTGGGGGCGGTGTGTTTTTTTGTGTGTTTTTTGGGGTTTTAGGGGTGTTGGTGGGTGGGGTGGGGGTGGTGTTTGGTGGGGTGTGATGGGGGTGTGTAGTGGGTGGAATGGGGGCTAATGTGTGGTGTTTTCGGGTAGTTAAGTTTTATGGGGTGGGTAATGGGTTGGCTGGCAGGTGGTTGCGGGAGACTGGTGCGTGACGGGTTGAGCTAATCGCGGTGTTTTTAGGCGGTTAGCTTTGCGGGTGGTGGCAAGTATGTGGGTGTGAGGAGATTAGCGGTGTGGAGTCGGGACGTGATTTTGCTACGATCGTGTAATTGCGGGGATATGAGGGGGTTAGGTGATGATGGTTAAGTTCTGCTTGTGGATATTAAATCAGATTCAGTCTTTGTGTGTCGTATCAAAACTTTCATAGAGTGATTGATATTTTGTAGATACGGCTTCTTTTGTAAAAAGTTGTTTCACTCTTTCTTTTGCTTGTTGTCCAAGCGAGTTTGAGAATTCGTGATCCATTAATAATCGATCAATTGCTTTTGCGTATTCCTGTGTGTTTTTATTTTCGACTTCCAGTCCAGTTTGCTCATTGATCGAAACCCAATTAACGCCGGAACCTTCTATAGTGAATGTTATGGTGGGAGTACTACAGTACATTGCTTCGGCCAACACAACTCCAAAGGCCTCGTTTTTAGTTATAGAGGGGAAGGTGAATATAGAGGCCGCATGGTAATATATACGTAGTTCTTCATCGCTTATACGTCCAAGCCAATGAATACGTGGTGAACTAAATTGGTTCATAAGTTCATCGGTAAGGGGGCCTTTTCCTCCAATTAGGAAAACGCAGTCATTTTTGACATATTTCTCAGATTCCAACAAATACCTGATTCCCTTATATTCTACATGTCTTCCAACAAACAATAAAATAGGTTTGTTGTCATATTTCATTTTTAGATTTTTGATTTTTTCCTCGTCGCCTGATTTTAGTTCGAGTTTATTCTCATCAATGGAACAGGGTATGGTTGTTATTTTTTCTTGGAAATTTCGTAGAGCATAAGAATATTTTTTGTAATCAGGACTTGTCGCAATAATCACAGTTGCTTTTTCTAATATTTTTTTCTCTATGGGCTTAATCAAGCGATACAAGTTTTTCTGAGCTACGATATCACTATGCCAATGTACAATTAATTTCCGTTTATATCCGATCAAAAGATTAAGGTACAAGGCTCCTAATGGATTTGGATAATGGAAGTGTATGACATCGGGATCGAATAAGCGTATATAACGTCGTAATTCCCAGAAGTATTTGATAGAGATCGGTTGGCTCGCAAGGATTCCTGTTGATGATGCTCTTACTATGGACACTCCATCTATGTCTTCTTCACAAGAGTTGTTTTTATTATTGAATGATAAAACTCTTTGAGGATATTTTTTTAGTGCTTCAACGACGAAGCGATTAATGGATTCAATTCCCCCTTCAATTGGGGCATAATATTTTCCTATATGTAAAACTTTCATTGTGTTTTTATAAATGCTATGTATCAAATAGTGTGGAGTTCTTTCAGAATCATATTAGCGGTACGTTCGTAGGAATATTTAGCAGATAGTGTTTTGCCAAGTGGCTCTGTTGTATAGTCTGAAAGCAGTGCATCTGCAAGATCATCGATATTACCGGCTTTGAAGAATCTGACGGGGAAATCATGATATATTTCTTTGAATACAGGTATGTCGGAAATAATAGCCGGTGTACCTAATGTCATGGCTTCCAATGGCGGGATTCCAAATCCCTCATATAGCGATGGTTGTATTAGTGCATTTGCATTCTGCAAGGTCATAAATAATTCCTCATCATCAAGTCGACCGGTGAAAACTATGCTTTCATCAAGTGTGTCGAAGTCAACTGTGTCTGATGTTTTGAAGTTATCTCTACTGCCGATAATCAGCAATTTTTTCTTTAGGCCTTTTTGTTTGGCTAATTCGAATGCTTGTATTAGTGTTTCAAGACCCTTATGTTTCTTAATGTTTCCTACAAAGACGATATAGTCACCACTTGAAGATTTTCGTTTGTTTGACTGAATGAATCTATTGATTTTCTCATTCAGTCCATTATAACAGACTATAATTTTTTTATCGGTTGAGAAGTGATGGAGTATTCTAGATTTAGAGAATTCAGATGGAGTTATGATTTTTTTTGTTCTTGATATTGCATAATATAGATATCCTTGTCGAATGATTTTGCCGATTACAGAGCAAAGATGATCCATGTCAAGAAAAATAACATCAGGTATGGTGGAAAGTATTGGGATGTTGATTCAAATAGGTATATGGTAAAGCGGTGAATAAAATATATCACATTGGTTGATCAGTCGTACAGGAAAAAAGAGTAGTTCTTTAATGCTAAAAATAGGAATTGTACAATGCTGAATAGACACATTCGGTCGATGATATTCTTTAAGTAGAGTTTTATCACCCAATAGTAGGAATTCATCATTGGTAGAATTGATAATGAATGGCAGTATTCCTCGTGTGAATGTCCCGATGCCACTGCAATTTAGCATTCTGCAATCGATTGCTATTCTCATACGATTACTTATATAATCCAACAATAGTAGCTGCTGGAGGTATGTTTTTTTTGATTATCAGTGTGTTAGCTCCTATCTTTGCGTTATTCCCGATAGTGAGATGTCCTAAAATGGTTGCTCCTGTGCCGATATATACTTTTTCACCCAGTTGTGCTGCGGTAATTAGGGTGTTGTTTTCTATAACTCCGATTGTCACGTTGTGAAATATGACGGTATCTGTCTGAATCGAAGCTGATCGATGAATTATAATAAGATAGGGATGTGGTAAACGACAAGAACTTATTGCTTGTAGAGATGAAAATGAGTCGGGATGAACTTCGCTGTTGTAGATGCCCTGAATTACGAATTTGCGAATTATTTTCATCGTAAGTTCACAAATATACAGACGATGTAATTTGAACCATTTTTCGAGGTATAGGATCGTGAGAAAAATTCTCGCATGGAAAGTATTATGTTCCTTGATTTGTTTGAATCCGTAAAACATTACTATTCATTCTTAAGTGATAAATTGTATTAGATGCAAGAGCAATATTATACCACAAAAAAAGGCTGGTGATAGGATAGGTAGTTGATAATGCAAAAAGCATAAATATCCCGCCATAAAGTGAGATACCCAACAATTGACTTTGTTTTCTATATCGAAAACAGTAGTACAAAAACAGTAGGTAGAATGCAGCCAGTAGCATAAAGCCACATAATCCCAGCTCAGCTAAAACTTTTGCGTAGGCGTTTTGCGGATATGTTGTTGCCGTGATTCGTTCTCCCCAATTAACAATTCCCATTTTATATTCGTATTTCCATAAATAGAAACAAGAAGCACCACCGCCACAACCGATAATCATATTGTCTTGGAATACTTTCAGTCCAAGTCGAGAGGTGAAATTACGATATGCTCCTGAATCCAGTGTGTTGTCAGACGGCGATAAGTAGTTTTGTACTTTTTCCACAAGAATGTATCTAACCATTTTGTCAAGATTATATCTTGAAAGTACTGTTCCACCGACGATTATTATTGTGATTATAACAACGATTAATCGAATTTTACGGGTAAAAGAAGATTTTCTAAACAGCTGAATGAAAAATATTAAAAGTGATGGAATTAAGAGCGATGACATAGTCATAAGGAGGCTGCTCAGGTTGATGTATTGGATCAGTTTTTTATGTTTAAATGATAATGCATCGTAGAACCATAAGTAGTATACCACCCATGTCTGTAATATAACATATGTCCCAGATTCGGAAGAAAATCCGCAAAAGCGGCCAGTTAACTGAACCGGTGAATTTCTGTAGTCAAGAAATCCCGGTATTATATCAGGCAATCCAAGCCAGTATACTGTAATATAGCTGTAAAAATTATATATTGATACAATGGTAGCTGTAACAACGAATGTTTTAATGAGTTTGTTTTTGTTTGCGTAGATGGTTTCAGACGCTGTAGCATAATTAAAAAAGACCCAACAGAAGCAGTAGTAGATCAGTAGTATAAGTGGCGCGAAAACAACATTGGTTCTTAGGCCGTTGACAGCATCAGGGAATCTTGAATAATAGTCATATTTAGTACCATCCAGCAGAAGAAATACAAAGCTTATGATTGGAGTTATGATCAACAGACAAAATAGTATAGCAGATAATTTCCCATAAATTTTAGGTTTATCATAACAAATGAAAATAACACATAAAAGCAGTGCTATAATTTCATATATTTTGAAGCTACCCCCAATGTTAATAACAAATACCTGTTGAAGAAATATGACAGAACTAACAATGCTAATCAGCAAATAAACAGCTTGAGCAGTGGTGTATTGAAATTTGATCATTTGCTGAAAACGACGCAAAATATTTGCTGGAATGCTTTGGCTTTATCCTTAAAAGCAGAAGGGTAGATGATAATGACGGGGGGTATAAATATAGTCGTGAGAATACGCCAAAATATTCGATGTCTTTTGTTGAGAGTTAGTTTCAAAAACAGCATTTCAGATCTGAACCCCATCAACCAACTATTGAATGATTTTAATTTTCTACTTCCTCCTTCGAGGTGTATGATTTCAGGTCCATTGATTATTACTGATTTTATACCGTGAAGAGAATACCGGTGTTGAAGATATGTATCTTCGAAATACATGAAAAAGCGTTCATCAAATAGTCCGTGAGTTTCAATGACAGACCGACGTATAAACAAGTCCGCACCGGTGATGTAGTCAACTTGCAGTGGTAATTCGGAAGGCTGATATTGTTCTTTTATGTTTGATTTGTTGTGTCGGTGATAAAATAATCTCAAATAATAGCTGAGATATTGTTTCCAAACATTTCCGATTGTTAAAAATTTGCCATAAGAGTGAGTTATCTTTTTCTCAGTATCAAGTAATAGACATCCAGTGCACCCTACATTAGAATTCAATTCCATATAGTCAAAAAACATTTTGATGGAATTGTTTTTTAATATGGTGTCGCTATTTAGCAAGAAGATATATTTGCCTGAAGATTTTTTGTAGCCAATATTGTTAGCTCTTCCAAAGCCGAGATTTTCTTTGTTATATATGTATATGATACTATTATCATTTTGGAAGTATTCTTGACTTCCATCTTCTGAAGCGTTGTCAACTATAATTATTTCGTATGTTATCCCGCGGGTATGAGTTTTAATAGAATTGATGCATTGTTTTGTTAGATCCAATGTATTATAATTCACAATAATTACTGAAACATCGATATTCACGCTTATATTAATTTGAAGTGTTTTTCTATAAAGTAACAACAGACTGGAAGTAGAATCAAACACCCAATGCTTAATGCAATGAAATGCGATCCTTTTTCAACTCCTCCGATCAATATAATGATACAATCCACAAATGTAAGTACTATCCAGTGGCTGATATATAATGGCATAGCATGCAGCCCAATATGTTTCAGCCCAAATGAATTACAATGAATCGATGGAAGGTGTTTCAAGATATAGTCGATAGACACTATAGCGGCGGTACAATATATAAACCATATGGGATAGCAGCCTGAAGAGAACTGGTTTGAACGCATATCCACGTATATTGGATGAGTAACAGCAATCAGAAGTGTAAGACACAAACAGATTAAGAAAAATCTGTCGTTGTATTGAATTTGCTTCAGGCCATAACCAATGGAATAATAAAACAATCCGGTGACAATATTGAGCAGATAGTATGGGCGGCTGAGACCCATATAGTTAAACAAACATGCCAATGCGATAGACATTATGGCAATATTGAACCATTTTATTTTTGTTTCAAAAGAATTAAAAGCTATTCTTACGATAAACAAAGAGAATAAAAACCATAATGGTGCATTCCCATGGAAAGCACCATACAATATGAATGTACCGGGGAATCCGATGTATTTCACTATGTCTGTTTCGTGTAGACATAGTAGTCGGATGGTCCAGATTGCTTGACCAATAATTGAAAATACTATGAATGGTATAATCAATCGCTTGAAGCTTTTATTAAGCTCTACTTTCCATTCCTTATGCCTATGGAACATTCCTCCTTTGAAAAAAACCAAGGCATAAAGAAAAACAAAATATTATTGACCGGATAATCCATTTCAACCCATCCGGCGATATGCCCAATAATCATGTGGAGAATGAGCAAACCACTGATCCAATCCAGGCTGTAATCTCTAGTCGCTTTAATTTGTGTTGTGAGGGAAGTTTGCATTTGGCAATAGTATTATGTTTCAGATCCTATATAGGTTAGATCAATGAATCTGTAGTGGAATCTATTCGAATCCATGTGTCGGGATATATGTCACCACTGTTTTTGTCGTTGATAAATTTAGTAGGACACAAGATATAGTCGGCGTTGGAAAGATATGCTCCCCACCAACTAAATGTGCTATTGGCAATAATGAGATTCTTACATTTACTCATGAGAAACATATCCATCCATGAATCAGATCCCGTATTATCATTTACATAAACCGCTGATGATATATCAAGATTGTTTTGAACCCATTCTGCATCATTAGAAAAAATAAAGAATCTCGGCTTACTAACTAACTGTTTGATATATTCAATTGATTGCTTATAATAGCTGATGGTACATATATCGCCATATAGTTTCCTGTTTTCACCTTGGAGATAATCTCCGCGGCGGATGTGGATGCCGACACTGTGTGTTTTTTCTATCAATGAAAGGAGTTCAGATGAGTAAACGTTAAGTTTCTGTTCAGGGAATCGGAATACATCACGAAGTTTACTGTCGATAGAGTTGAAATATCTGTAGTTATGCCATCCACCGTACCAAAAAGTAATTCGATTTGAGGATAATAAGTGTGTTGCGGTATAACAATAGTTAAGATTTTCATTTATGGCTTCATAACCAATGGTAGCAAGAAATTTCTTAATGATTTTAATCCACCAATAATCTCTTTGACAAATTAATGTCCGGGATAAAAGTAGATTTATTGGAGATGTATGTTTTCTGATACCGAATAATCTTTCCAGTTCATATCCGTTATGGTCATTGTCCCAACAGATGTATTTAGTGTTTGGCATACGGTCGTGCATAGCCAAATAAAATGCGTACTGTGACATCTGGTTGCCAAGACCGTTGAATATTAGGACTATGTTTGATTTTTTCATAACTGATTTGCGGAACGTAGAATAATTATTCTTTTCTATTCCATAGTTGTATATGGGTGTCAACAACGGATTTCTCTCCGAATTTGGCAGCAATATGATTGTGTCTTGACATTTTGTCGGTTTCCGAATTTGTCCGTTTCAGAATTTCAATTATTTTTTTAGCCAATGCTTGGGAATCTTTTGGATTAACAAGATTTGATCTTTCTGCTGGAATCATCATGTCTGGAATACCTCCTGTCATGAATCCTGTGACAGGACAACCGCAGGCTTGAGCTTCGACTACTACTTGGGGGGCGTTGTCGGCTAAACTCGAAACCACAAAAAGATCAGCTGCCGAATAAAATATGGCCAAGGCAAGTTCGTCATGTATCCTGCCAAAGGAGTGAGCCTCGAGTCCGATCTCACGTGATTCAGTATCGTTTAAGTTATTTCCGATTACGATAAGTTCGGTCGATTGATCCTGATTGAGCGAAATCAAAGCTTCCTTAAGATGTCTCCATCCTTTGTAAGGATTGGAAGTGCCTCCATCAGCGACAAAAAGAATGAGTCGTTTATCTTCCGGAAGATTTAAGATCTGCCGTGCAATAGCGGTGTCTATAGGACGAAAAATATTTAACGGCAGAGGATTATACGTGACGTGATGACGAACGTTTTTGAAATTTCTACTTATAGCGATCTGGTTGTCCATCCAAGAGCTTGGAGAAAGTAAGGTGAGATTGTCGAAGTCGGCCAATAAGCGTTTTAGATTTTGTTGACGCTTTACCATCAGTTGTGCCAGACGACTGCCGACAAATGGACAGGCATGACAATCCGTTATAAAACCGTTACAGTCTAAGGAATAATGGCAGCCACCTGTCAGAAGCCACATATCATGTAGAAAAATGTATGTAGGCTTTCCAAGTCGTAGTATTCTCCGAATTTCTTTCAGATTGATATACCCTCCATTACACCAATGGATATAAATGATATCAGCCTCTTTTACAAGGCATGATGTAGAGGGATGATGGACACCACTGCTAATCGAAAATACGCCCGATGGCTTGAGCGTCCGATACTGTAAGGCAGGGATGATTATACTATAGAGGCGTGTGAAAAGTTTTTTGAAAGTGCTGTACCGGCCGGAGAGATTAACAACCTTATCGCTTGACGATGTCTTGTTCATAACAAGCATCTTTGATTCAATGCCGTCGGTCGCATTCATCGCCTCATTAAGACGATAAGTAGCAATCGGTGCTCCACCGCTTCGATCGGCAGTCGAAATATGGATTATTTTCATGACGGAATGGGTTGGTTGAGAGCGGACATCATCCACCCACCGAATGGCTGTGGCTTGAAACCAAGTTTAATCCTTGTCGGTGGCAAAAATAATCAGTAATCCAAAGTACCCTCATTTATTTTATGCGTTTGTAGATCTTGTATAAAAGTTCAATAATCAGTGGTCGACTAAAACGCCCGTGAGATCTTCGCCAGTTTCTAATATGATGATATCGTAATTTTTTTATGGTGGTGGTAGCTTTATCAAGTTGTAGATATAAGTCTGGAGCAACTTCCAAAAGATGTTTATCCAGTGCTTTGAGTCTTTCTATATCAGCAGACGAGATATTCTGAGTCAACCCAAACAGATATGTCACTTTCAGTACCCAAAGCGCATTGATGCGCAGATATCTAATTGGAAGTGTGTCGCAGTCTGTCAATGTGGCAAGGTGATCAATCATCCTCAATGCAATAATCCTATGTGCATCGAATCCTTTTATATAATTGATGTGTTGAACGGTTTGTCCTTCACGTCCAATTAAATAGTTGTAAAGAATAATGTCGATGTAGCAGAAGGTGTTCATGTGCTGCATAGGATAGAATATCCACTCCTGATCGGTATATGAAATACCCTCAGTCTGTGTATAACCGATATTTTGAATGATCTCCGATCTGTATGCGGCTTCAATCATGGCAAAATGATCGTGTCCAGTCAGTGATGGATAGATGTCTTCCCAATATAAAGTAGTGTCTTCTTGGAAAGATCTTTTGTAAGATTGAATAGTTTTCCCCGATTCATCGACAGTACGATATCCTGAAATGACAACATCAGTGTTGCAATTATTCAAAAATGTGATATATTGTGAGAGAACTGAAGTTTCAAGTGAGTCGTCAGCATCAAGAATTTTGATATATTTTCCATTAGCTTCTTTAATACCTCTATTGATGCAACTTCCGTAATTGCCATTTTGTTTGTCAATTACTTTGAAAACTTCGGGGTAATCGTTTTCGTAGGAGTGTGCAATCTGGCTGGAGTTATCAGTTGCTCCGTCGATAATCACTATAACCTCCAAACAGTTGAAGAGTTTCTCATCACTTACAATCAACGATGATAGACATTTATGTAGATGTCGTTCGACGTTATATGTAGGAATTATTACAGAAAGTGTTTTTTTTGTATCCATGTGTAGAGCAACGATGGTAATATTGAGGTTATTTATTGAGCATATTAGCCAGTTGTCTGGCTTCTTTTATGTTATCTTCTATCGAGCAGTATATCCAGCTGCCATATCGTCCTATAGAGTAAATGTCGAAATCCTTAAGGATATCTTTGACGCGTTGTGTTTCTGTAATGGATTTTTCAGATACATGAACATAGGCCGGATTCATTATAATGCTCTGATAGTCTTTAAGCATAAAAGTTTCGTCAATAATACCGGTTTTCTTCAGATCAGAAATGACTCTGCCGATCCATTCGTTTGGATTGATTTTGGCTTCTTTTGTGAAGCCGATCTCTACATACATAGAGAGTTTGTCGGTTTCTAAAATGTTATCATAAAATCCGACTCTATAAAAGCTTATATCTTTTTGAGGGAAATAAATCCAGTGGTCGGTGTCGTTTGTCGATTTCTTGTCAAACCCCAAATTGAAAACAAGAACCTGATTCCATGAAAACAGATCGTGATTATAATCGATGTTGCATAACTTCAGTAAGTCAGGCAGTGGAATAGTAGAAATCAGGCGATCATATTGAATGGTTTCACCTGATGCCAGTGTGACGATGTGGTTGGTTGTATCGATCTGATGAACAGTGCAATTTAGTTTATATTGATCGGTGTTTAATCCGTCTGATAGAGCTTTTACATAGATTTCTGCTCCACCGTATGGATAGAGAAACGTTCCATTATATGAGTTGTTCTCACTTTGCTTGAAATTCTGGATGATTTCTTCTTTATTGGCGTAGGGGAAAAAACGACCCATTGCGTCTACATCCAATCTGTCTAAATCGCAGGCATAAAGTTTTTCATTGTATGGCACTAGAAATTTATCCGCAATACTTTTGCCGAATTTGTGATACAACATTTGCTTAAATGTGTGATACTCATCATTGTGGATGTTGTATAGATCATACAGGCAATCAATTAATTCTGATTTCGGAAGCTGATGTATGTTCTTCTGAAACGGGTAGTCGATGAGTCGATCGCAATAATATATTTTGGTAGATTTATCGACTTTCTTCAGGAGAGATTTTTCTATGTTTCGGAAAACCAAATTTTTTATTTCCTCGTCTTGAAAGTGGAAGAAATGTCCAGAATAATCCCATACATATCCATTTCGTTTAGTAGTACGGCAATATCCTCCTAATTCATTTTCTTTTTCCAATATAAGAGTCTCTCTGTCTTTTGAAAACAGCGCATAACTAATGCCTGTTATGCCGCCTCCGATTATTAGATCCATATTTGGTGTTGTTTTGGTTGATAATTAGCTGTTTTGTAAAGGTGTGGCTTTTATAGCGAGATTTTTCGTCGATAAAAGTGTCTGATCATTTCATGGAAAAGTTCGTCTTTCCTCCACCAAAGGATCAGAATATAAATTGCTGCTCCTATCAATACGCCAATCGTAAACTGCACAAAAGCGGAAATATGAGAGGGTGTGTGAATTTTGATGATCAATAGGGCTGCAGTCATAGTTATGGTGGCAAAAACATAGTTCTGCCATCTGACAGCTGAATAATTAAAAGGAAGATGTTTTTTTCCTAACAGAAGCTGTACGATAAGGACGCCTAATTCGGCAGCGAAGGTTCCTATTGCAGCTCCGGTCGCATTATAGATGGGGATGAATATTATATTCAAAACTATATTAATGGCGGCTCCGGCAGCCACACTGCAAATAACGATATTGACTTTCTCCATTGAGTATAGGGCCTGTATTCCTAGGACACCTGTTATAGAGACGAATAGTATTAAGGTGGCGTCCCAATATAAAATAGGTATTGAGGGGAGGAAATTCTCTCCGCAAAATAGAATAATCAGCGGATGTGCTAAAACCATAATTCCAGCCATGATTGGCAATGCCAAGCCAATGACAAGCCGAAGAGTTTTTTTTATAATATTGGCGAATTCTTCTATCCGTCCAGTTTCATAGAGATTGGAGCATCTGGGTAATAGTACTGTGGTAATAGATCCGATCAATGTAAGGCATATCATTATTATCTTGTTGCCCGCTGTGAAATACCCTACTGCAGTTTCGCTACTCATGAATCCAAGCATTATGGAATTAAGTTGCACATATAGGCTAATTATCAAGTTAAGTACAAAGACTTTGAGTGCCGGGCGTATATGGCGTACGATTTGTAGCTGACTGAGCGTATTCCGGTCGATGCGGAGATATTTGCGCAGATGGATGAAATTGATGATGTTATTGCCAACGGTTGAGCATACGATGATAATTCCGTATATGATCAGGTCAGATGAATTGCGTACAAAGATGAAGAGTGAGGCTGCGGATAGTGTGCGGATGACAATGGCTCTGACGGTGATAAATTTGAAGTCTTCAACTCCTTGATAGAACCAGGAAACGCCAAGGGTGTTGAATGCTATTGTCAGACTGAGAATCCAGAACAGCACTGCGTGTTGACGGATTTCTGGCACGAAAGATGCCAACATCCATACGATCAGGTAGCCAAGGAAACATAGAAGAAAACTCAAAACGAGCAGTTCTATGGTGACTTTGTCGCGTTGCAACTTGTTGTCTTGATGCTTGGCGATCTCTTTTACTCCATACAAAGGTATGCCCAAACTGGTGAGCAATACTATATAATTGATGATTGCGAGCTGAAAATTGATGATGCCGATGCCTTGGGGGAGGAGGATGCGGGCGGCGTAGGGAAATGTGATGATGGGGAATATTATTCCGGTAATGGTGTTGAGGCCGTTGAGGATTATGTTGCTTCTGATGGAGGGCATGGGGTCAGGCGGGGAGGGGCTGGATGTCGAGGGGGGAGATGGCGACGGTGGCGCAGCCGA
>ERZ778516.938-NODE-938-length-23528-cov-11.792400_pt1 | contig 23528 bp, 22 predicted proteins | sample MGYA00510342_ERZ778516 | MGnify/ENA primary metagenome ERZ778516 (study PRJEB29527, sample SAMN07138961) | mouse gut metagenome | material: feces | host: mouse | place: China:Nanjing | collected 2016-01-25 ... | reverse complement strand
ATTTATAAGGATTATCGGATTTTTTTAGTTCACAAGTGTCGAAAACGGGATTATATATTTTCTTACACTTTATTACAATGGATTTTCATAATTTAACCAAAAATTAAGAAAATTTCGTTACTGTGAACACCATGGGTGTGAACAATAACAAGATTTCCTCTATAGATTATGGTGTCAAAAGGGTGCGGCGGGTCGCTTTGCGACAGATTTCATACCCGCCTCAGTGCGATAAAAGCTTTTTTATTCTATAGGAAAGATACTTTCACGCGTTAACGTGACAAGTCCTTTCCTAATAGAATGAAAAATTTTATCCATAAAATCCCCGTACAAAATCCCCTATGTACTTGTGCCCCACCGCAAGGTTGATATTCTGCCCCGCGTCAAACCCTGCCGTGCTGATCCCAATCACTTCCCCGTACATGTTCAGCACTGCCCCGCCGGAACTGCCGCTGGAAATTGGGGCGGTGAACTGAATCATTTCCACGTCCTCTATCATACGGAACCCGGAAATAATCCCATCGGATACAGAATTAAACAGGCCAAGGGGGCTGCCGATAGCAACCACCCGCTGCCCCCGGACAAGCTTTTTTTGCCCACTATAAATGGGGAGGGGCTGTAACCTCCGGTCAATACGGATAACCGCCAAGTCCAGCACGGAATTGTATTTAATCATTTCATCGGTCTGGTATACCCTTTCATCCTCCTCTATCCTTACCGAATAATAGCTTCCCCGGCAGGCCACATGGTTATTCGTCAGGATATAGCCAGCGCGGCCAACCATAATCCCAGAGCCGCCGCCAATGACATTTCCCCTGCCGTCATGTATCATAATCTGCACCACGGAGGAGGCTAACTGCGCCAATTCTTCATAATCCAATTCCCTGCTGTGCCGAGGTTCCAGCATTTCCCTCGTCCTTCTGTCACGTTCCGGAACCCTCGCGTCTACCACAAGATGCGCTGCCCCAGCCTGCGTCCTATGGACGGCTGCATTTGCCTGGTTTAAGCTGTGGGCGCTGCCGCTTTGGCTCCTTCCAGAAGCATTTTCCGCCAAGCTACCTCTAGTTTGGAACTGCTCCGGCCGGTACTCCGGAACCTCATGCTGCCCCAAATTTCCCACTACGCACTTTTGGGACAGCCCAAGCCCTTCCAATTCTGCAGGAATATCCTGCTTTGCCTGCAGCAGAAGCACGTCTGCCCCCAACAGGGTGAGCAGATAGCAAAACAGGTATTCCTGCGGTTTGGAAATATTGGCAAACACTGCTTTCATAACATAATCCGGTTTCCATGCCTGCAAGGCCGGGGAAAAAATTTCATCCAGCCAAAACAGCACCTTTGCTATAAAATTTTTCTCTATGGACTGGTTCATCCCCTGCTTTCCCTGCCCAAGCAATCCAAGGATTTCTGCGCATGCCCCGCTGATAACATGGGGGAGCTGCTGGTTTTGCACAGGCGTTTTCAAGGAAACACTATGTTTCCCGCTGTCTGCCCAGCTCCTATAAGCCCCAGAATAAAATTCCACATCCTCCAGGGCCGCCAGCTTGGGCAGGCTGTTTTTCCTGTTATAAAATCCCTGCCCGCGGCCCATCTGCTCCGTCAGGCTTCTGTCCATTGCCGCTGTTTCCATTAAGGCTGTCCCATCCATCCCCACAATCCTGAGAAACTGCACCTCCTTGCAGCCATCGCGGAAACTGCCTTTCACATTCCGGAACCCTTCCACGGACGATAACGCCAGCCCGCTGCGCCTTGTTTTAAAATTCCCTGTCTGCATGGGAAACCACCTACCTTGTCCTTTTTTATTGCCGCCGCACCGTACATCAAATTCTACAGCTATGCTTTTCCATATACATTGCCCTGGCGGTTAAATATCATAAATATTGCATACATGCTTTCCAATTTATTTCTTATTTTACCATAATCCAGTTAAAAGAGGGAGGAAAATTGGCAGAAAGTTCATTGTCAGGCCTTAAATTAATACCTGTTCCATTTACTTTCCGGCATCCATGCTGATACAATTTGTCCACAATTTCTTCACCCATACGTTTGTCCTGTCCAAAGCCTTTCACTCTATGTCATATATTAAAATTTTCATTATGCAGCATTTTTTATTTTCATCTTGGCATAATTATGCTATAATTATGTTAAAAAAGGAGTGAAACATTATGCCACTTATTATGCCTATTAAGGATTTGCGCAATACCACTGAGATTTCTAATATCGCACACAAGGAACAAGAGCCTATTTTTATTACCAAAAACGGATATAGCGATTTGGTTGTGATGAGTAGTGAATTATACGATAAATTTGCAAGAATGAATCGCATTGACCAGGCAATTTTCGAATCCGAGCAAGAACTTGCTAACGGAGCAGAAGCAGTTGACGCAGAAATAGTTTTTGCAGAATTGGAGAAAAAACATTTTGGATAAATACAAGGTAAAAGTCAACCCCCTTCTCTTTGGTGAGAATCCTCCATTGTTCTAATATTTCTTCATAATTCTGCCCCAGACGGTCTATGCTCTTGATATAGAGCAGGTCATCCTTCTTCATCCGCCGCACCATACGTTTATAGGAAGGACGCTCAAAATCCTTACCCGACTGCTTATCCATGAAAATGTTCTTTGATGGAATAGATAATTTCTGAAATGCAATTATTTGTCTGTCTTCGTTCTGATCCTGACTGCTGACCCGGATGTACCCATATACATTCACCATGTTTCCTCCCTTCCTGCCATTCTGGGAGAAAGAGCTCCCAATCACAGCTTTTTTCATATTAATAGAAATCCATCCATCCAAAAGATACTATAAATGCCGCTATTTTTCCATACAATGAACCACAAAGCCCTATTGCGAAACCCACGAATTTCACCTATAATAAATTGGAACATGAAAACAAGAACAGGAGCATCTTAACATGAACCATTTCCTTCCCGCCTACAGCGTTGGCGCGCTGCTTTACTGCCCAGCCAACCACACAGGCATTGTAAATTCACTGGCAAATGAAAAATTCGGCAAACAGTTTTCCCTCGCCCTATGCCTTGAGGACACCATACAGGACAGTTGTGTTGCCGACGCTGAAAACATGCTGGTTTCTTCCCTTCAGGCATTGCAGGCGCGCCATGCCCAAAAACCCTTTTTCCTGCCCAAAATCTTTATCCGCGTCAGGAACCCGGAGCAGATAAAAAGCCTGTTGGGAAGGCTGGGGGACGCCCAGAAGCTTGTCACAGGCTTTAACATCCCCAAATTTTCCCTGACAAACGCAGACGCTTACCTTACTGTGTTCCGGGAACTGAACCGGCACAGGGACGTCCCCTGCTACATGATGCCGATTTTGGAAAGCCCCGACCTGATCCATCTTTTGGACAGGGCGCAGATCCTGTACCAGCTTAAGGAAAAATTAGACTCCATTTCCCAATACGTGCTGAATATCCGGGTAGGCGGCAATGACCTATGCCACAGGTTCGGGTTCCGCCGGCACAGCAATGAAACCATTTACCATATCCGGCCAGTGGCAAATATCTTTTCTGACATCATTACCGTATTTGGCATGGACTATGTAGTTTCTGGGCCCGTTTTTGAATATTATAATGGAAAGAACTGGGATACCGGAATGGCAAAAGAACTGGACGAAGACAGGCTCTGCGGCTTTATCGGGAAAACCGTCATCCACCCCAGCCAAATCCGGCTGGTAAATGAAGCCTACAAAGTGCCGCTGAAAGATTACAATGATGCAAAAGCCATTCTGGACTGGGACGCCAGTTCCCCTTCCTTAGTGGCTGGGAGCATTGTAAAAGAACGGATGAACGAATACAAGACCCACCATAACTGGGCCCTGCGCACCCTCCTATTGGCAGAAGCATATGGCCTAAAATAACATATGCCCCTGCCAGCTTTTAGGAATCCTGCAGGACTTGCAGCATGGAAAAGCTGCCCCCATTGCCTTATGTGTCTGCCAGTTTTTTTATTATCCCACAGGATTTGTAATGCTGCAAAGGGTAGTATGCAACAGGGATATTTTTTTCTTCTGCCAGACGCAGGATGTGGGCCAGGGATTTATCGTTTCTGCAGTCCTGCCGGATTAATACCTTCCATGGGATCCGGCGCAGCAAAACCCTTGTGGTTTCCCCAATCCCCGGCTTTACCAAATTGATATCTGATATGCCAAATTCTTGGGTTATCTTTTTCACCTCATCTATGCCAAAACTGTCAGTGGCTATCTCCCCATGATCCACATAGATTCCATCTCTTATCCCTGCTTTTCCAGATGAAGATGGCCCGCAAACCCTTTCCTTTCCCATATGGATTCCGAATCCTTGGGGCATAAGTTCCTTTGGGGCTGCCTGGAACTCAAATTCTTTTTCAATGGCCTCAATAAAACCATAGGACAAATCTGCCCCTGCCAGCTCCCCATAATACGCCGCCCCGTGGAAATCATCCTGCCCAATGATATCCCCACGCAAAAATGTCCGGCTCACCAGCCCCGACACCGTACAGTTCAGGCAGGAGCTGGGGATTAAAATGTCCTCATGGGTTCCGCACAATTCTGTAATATTCGCCGGGTCTGCCAGCACTGCAAGTTCTGCAGCCACACCGGGATAAGCGGAAATTTCTTTTTTCAGTTCCCCAAGGATTGCGCCTTTCCCCACCCAGCCGTCTACAAAAAGCAGTTCCTCTGGCCTATGTTTTCCCAGAAGGAACTTCATTGCATTCCGGTCAATCCCCTTTCCCCGGATAATGGAAATGGAATAGTGGGGCACTTCCAGATGGTATTTCCGGATAAAATACCGTTTCAGCAAAATGCCAATGGGCGTACCAGCCCTTGCCAGGGATACCAGGACCACATGCTCCCCTTTTTCCCGTATAATTTTATCTGCCAGGGCGCCAACCGCCCTTGCTGTGGGCTTTGCAAAATGCTTTAAGGCCTCCCGGTAGGTTTCCATATATTTCGGGGTGGGCACATACTCTATGGGAAGCATTTCGCAATAGTGGCGCCCCGCCTGTATTTCTTTTTCCCGTTCTTCCGTGGACTGGGGCTGCACCAGCCCAGTAATATCTTTTAAGAGAAAAATAACATCACTTTTTTTATAAGAACTTCTCACTTTTTTTGCACCACCTGATAAAATAAACTGTTTGGTTGCCGCATCTGTCAATCGCATTGCACAGGGAAGCCATTCCCGGTCCCCCAAGGCAGGCAGTTCCCTGCCTGTACTTTTCTGGAAAATCGCCATTCTGCCCATTGCCAGGTTCTGCGTCTGTAATTACCAGCACGAGATCATACTTTGCCAGATCATATACGTATGTCGTGCGGCCGGCATCGTACAGGCTCACCAGTTCATACCGTTCATGCAAAGGATAGCAGGGGCTTTTGCCCACCATAATGGGGCTGCGGGTCGTTGCATGGTATCTCACATGGCTGCCCAGTTCCTGTATTTTCTGCGCCACATACAATGGGGCGTACATAAATTCTTCTGTGCCAAGGACAAGGACCTCCTGCCCTGCCCCAAAAGAAATTTTTTCCTGTATGCCCTGCCACAGCAGGCCGCAAGCCGCCTGATAATCCGCGCCTTTGTGGAGCCTTCTGGCATTGATGCAGCCCGGTGCAGAAATTTCCATGCCGGGAACTTCGCATCTCCTGGAGGGGTTTTGCTTTATAGGACACAATTTCCTGGCCTGGCCCTGATTTCTGCAAAATGGCTGGCACTTATGGTAAACCCCATCGGCCGCCCAGCGTCCCGCAAGCTCCGGGTATCCGCTATGGTCGGTTTTTACCAGGTATACCATGTCTATCCCATTGTTCCGGTACTTCTCCTGCGCTTCCCCATCCATCCCATTTAACAGGGACGCTACAGAAAAACGTAAGCTCTCCCCATATTCCTTCCGCATTAACTGGATAATCCCCAAAACCGTATTCCCAGTAGTCACCTCGTCCTCTACAAACACAATCCGAAGGTGTGGCTTAGCGCCAGTTCCTGCCCCAAGGATTACGGCGTCCAAATCATCCTTCACAACCTTCTGCTCTGTGGCATGGCTGTGGGATTCTGAAAAATACAGGTATTCTACCCCTTTGATCTGCTCCCGGGTGGTCTGCATATAATCTGCACCAAGCTGCACGGCAAGGGCCTCCCCAATAGCTGTGGCAGTTTCTGCAAAGCCAATCAGCAGCAGGCGTTCCCCTTGGTAACGGCCTTCCACCAAGCCCGCCAACGCTGAAAACAGCCCCAAGGCCTTGCCAGGGTCTGCCGGGATATGTTTCCCCTGGTACTTGTTGACAACCAAATAATTCCGTTTTGTGTTATTTTCCCGTTTGGCAATCAGCACCATTTCCTCTGTATACATGATGTTCCACCTCCTTCTGCCTGTTCCTGCCCGCATTAACTAACTAATTTAACAGACACCAAAGATGCCCTGCAAGGAGCTTCCCCTACAGGACACCTTTGGTTTTTCTTATATTTTCAGCACATCCCACAGAAAACACGTTTCAGGCCTGCCCACATCCTTTAAGCGGGAAACCTTATTCCACTGTCTGCCCATAATAAGCATTTGCCCCATGTTTCCGGTAATAATGCTTATCCTGCAATTCCTGCGGGGCAGGCTGGATGCGGGGGTTGATGGTTTCTGCCCGGTATGCCATCTTAGCCACTTCTTCCAGCACCACTGCATTGTGCACAGCCTCATGGGCGTCCTTGCCCCATGCAAAGGGGCCGTGGTTTTTGCAGAGCACCGCCGGGACTGCCATGATGTCCTTCCCCAGTTCCCGGTAAGCGTCCACAATCAGCCGCCCCGTGTTTTCCTCGTATGCGCCGTCGATTTCCTCTTTCGTCAGGCAGCGCAGGCAGGGGATTTCCCCGTACATATAATCCGCATGGGTAGTCCCATAACATGGGATGCTGCGCCCTGCCTGTGCCCAGCTTGTAGCATAAGAAGAATGGGTATGGACAATCCCGCCGATTTCCGGGAACGCCTTGTAGAGTTCCACATGGGTAGCGGTGTCGGAGGAAGGGTTATATTTCCCTTCTACTTTGTTGCCGTCCAAATCCATGACTACCATATCCTCCGGCGACAGCTTCTCATAATCCACGCCGCTTGGCTTAATGACAAACAATCCCCGTTCCCGGTCAATGCCGCTGACATTCCCCCAGGTAAAAGTTACAAGCCCGTAGCGGGGCAAATCCATATTTGCTTCATAGACTGCTTTTTTCAGTTCTTCTAACATGATTTTCCCTTTCTATTTTAAGAAATCTACGGCTGCGCGCTCAATGGGGAGCCCTGCGCTGTAGCGTTTGATAAATGCGTCAAAGCCTTCCACATCTTTTGCATCCGGCTGGATGGTCGTGCCCTTTTGCCCGGAAAATACTTTCTCCTCCAGATACTGGGAGAGGGACTCGCCTTCCGCCTTGTTCCGCATATAGGATGCAAGCAGCGCAATGCCCCATGCGCCTCCTTCCCCGGCTGTTTCCATAACGGAAACGGGAGTGTTGACTGCCGCAGCCATAATCTTCTGGCCTACGCCCTTTGTCTTAAAGAGCCCGCCATGACCCATCAGTTCATCCAGCTTTACCCCTTCTTCCTTTAAGAGGATATCAAGCCCTGTCTTGAGCGCCCCAAGGGAAGTGAACAGGTTCACCCGCATAAAGTTGGCAAGGTTAAATTTGCTGTCCGGCGTACGCACAAACAGGGGACGGCCTTCCTCAAAGCCTGTGATATGCTCCCCGGAGAAATAATTATATGCCAGCAGCCCGCCGCAGTCTGCATCCCCTTCCAGAGCCTTATTGTACAGCACGGAAAACAGTTTTTGCATATCCACTTCCATGCCGAAGCTTTCCGCAAATTCTTTGAAAAGGTTTACCCATGCATTTAAGTCAGAAGTACAGTTATTGCAGTGCACCATTGCCACCAAGCTTCCGTCCGGCGTCGTCACCATGTCAATTTCAGGATGGACTTTCGTTAAATTCTTTTCCAGCACTGCCATGGCAAATACGGAAGTCCCTGCGGAAACATTCCCCGTACGCTGCGCTACGCTCTTGGTTGCCACCATCCCTGTCCCTGCGTCCCCTTCCGGCGGGCATACGGGAATCCCCGCTTTCAGCGTACCGGACACATCCAGAAGCTTAGCCCCTTCTTCCGTCAATGTGCCTGCCTGTTCCCCGGCAGTCAGCACTTTCGGGATAATGTCCTCTAATTTCCACGGAAGGTTTTCTGCTGCAGCCAGTTCATTGAACTGCGCCATCATTTTCCTGTCAAAATCCCCTGTTTCAATGTCAATGGGGAACATGCCGGAAGCCTCGCCTACGCCCAGTTCCTGATGCCCGGTCAGCTTCCAATGGACATAGCCTGCAAGGGTGGTGAAATACGCAATAGAGCTTACATGTTCTTCTTTGTTTAAGATAGCCTGGTACAGGTGGGCAATGCTCCATCTCTGGGGAATGTTGTACTGGAAAACGTCTGTCAGCTTTTTGGAAGCTTCCTCCGTAATGGTATTCCTCCATGTGCGGAAGGGCACCAAAAGCTCCCCGGACTGGCTAAATGCCATATAGCCATGCATCATTGCGCTAAAACCAACTGCCCCAACCGTTTCCAGGACAACCCCATATTGATTTTTCACATCTTTGGCCATGTTCTGGTAGCAGTCCTGAAGCCCTTTCCAGATTGCATCCAGGCTGTAGGTCCAGATATGGTCCTCATACTGGTTTTCCCAGTCATGGGCGCCGGAAGCAATGGGGGTATTGTCGCTGCCTACCAGCACGGCTTTGATTCTGGTGGAGCCAAATTCAATGCCCAGGGCGGTACTGCCAGTCTGGATGTCTTTGATTATCTGTTCTCTTTCCATATGTAAAAACCCTCCAATCTTTATGATTCGTGTTATATAGTGGACTCTTGGGGATGGGCGGCAATTGGGCTGCCATCCCCCACGCAAGCTGGGCAATGCCCATGGGCCGCCTGCGTGAGGCCGGGCAGCGTATCTGCTTTATATATGCAATAGAATCAGCATACATTCCTAATACCTGATATCTATTTTACAAAATTTTTTACTTTTTCATAAATCCCCTGTGCATCAAGGCCATATTTCTCCAAAAGCTTTGCTGCCGGGCCGGACTCGCCATATACGTCATACACGCCGATTTTGCATACCGGGGTGGGGGCATTTTCGCAAAGGCAGTCGCATACTGCGCTCCCAAGTCCGCCGATTACGGAATGTTCCTCTGCGGTAACGACTTTCCCGGTTTTCTTTGCGGAATTTATGATAAGCTCCGTGTCAAGGGGCTTGATGGTATGGATATTGATAACTTCTGCGCTGATGCCCTCTGCTGCAAGCTGTTCCGCTGCTTCCAGGGATGCGCCTACGCACAGGCCGGTTGCCACGATGGTAACGTCTGTCCCTTCCCGCAGGAGGACGCCTTTGCCCACTTCAAACTTATAATCCGGGCGGTCGTTAATCACCGGGACTGCCAGACGGCCGAACCTTAAATATACCGGGCCATCCATTTCATAAGCTGCCCGCACGGCTGCTTTTGCTTCTACGTCGTCTGCCGGGTTGATAATTGTCATTCCCGGGATGGTGCGCATTAAGGCAATATCCTCGTTGCACTGGTGGGTTGCGCCGTCTTCCCCAACGGAAATCCCGGCATGGGTTGCGCCGATTTTTACGTTCAGGTGGGGGTATCCGATGGAATTGCGCACCTGCTCAAAGGCCCTGCCTGCTGCAAACATGGCAAAGGAGCTTGCGAACGGCACTTTCCCGGTGCTTGCAATACCTGCTGCAATGCCCATCATATTGCATTCTGCAATCCCGCAGTCAATATGGCGGTCTGGGAATTCTTTTTGAAATACGCCTGTCTTGGTGGCTGCAGCAAGGTCTGCATCTAAAACGACCAGATTGTCATGCTCCCTTCCCAACTCTGCCAATGCGTTCCCGTAGCTGTCCCTGGTTGCGATCTTCTTTACTTCTGGCATAATGCTTCACCTGCTTTCTCCAATTCTTCCATGGCAATGGCATATTCCTCGTCATTTGGCGCCTTGCCGTGCCATCCGGCTTTATTTTCCATATAGGAAATGCCTTTCCCTTTGACAGTTTTCAGCACAAGGGCGGTCGGCATCCCCTTGGTTTCCCTTGCTTCCTGGAAAGCTGCGCGCAGGGCGTCGAAATCATTTCCATCTTCCACGTTAATGACATGGAAATTAAATGCTTTCAGCTTTTCATCAATGGGGTAGGGGGAGCACACGTCGTCCACCTTGCCGTCGATCTGCAGGCCGTTGTTATCCACAATCACTACAAGGTTATCCAGTTTCCGGTGGCCTGCAAACATCGCTGCCTCCCAGACCTGCCCTTCCTGGATTTCCCCATCCCCTAACAGGGTGTATACCCGGTAGCTGTCATTGCTGAGCTTTGCAGAAATTGCCATGCCCACGGCTGCGGAAATGCCCTGCCCCAGGGAGCCGCTTGACATATCGATGCCGGGGGTATGCTGTAAGCATGGGTGGCCTTGCAGGTGGGACCCGATATGGCGCAGCGTCTTTAAATCCTCCACCGGGAAGAACCCACGGTTTGCCAGGGTGGAGTAAAGCCCCGGCGCAGTGTGGCCTTTCGAAAGCACAAAGCGGTCACGGTCTGCTTTCTTCGGGTTTTTGGGGTCTATGTCCATTTCTTCAAAATATAAATATGTGAAAACCTCTGCCGCGGAAAGGGATCCGCCCGGATGCCCTGCTTTTGCTGCATGGACAGCTGTGACAATGCCTTTCCTGACTTCATTGGCCGTTTTCTGAAGTTCTAAGTTTTCCATGTAACATTCTCCTTTTTCTGTTCTTTTTATTCGCCGAAAACTGCTTTGTAGTCCTTCTGGAATTTTTCAATCCCCTGGTCGGTGAGGGGATGTTTTGTCATCTGCTCAATCACGCTGTATGGGATGGTTGCAATATCTGCACCTGCAAGGGCGCAGTCGTTTACATGTACGGTGCTGCGGATGCTGGCTGCAATGATTTCTGTTTCCAGCCCATAGTTTTCAAAAATTGTCACAATGTCTTCAATTAAGGCAATCCCCGGCTGGTTGATGTCGTCCAGGCGGCCTAAGAACGGGGATACATAGGTTGCGCCTGCCCGTGCTGCAAGAAGGGCCTGGTTCGCGGAGAAAATCAGGGTCACGTTTGTCTTAATGCCTTCTGCTGCCAGTACTTTCACAGCCTTTAAGCCTTCTGCGGTCATTGGGATTTTTACAATCATGTTGGGATGGATTGCTGCAATTTCACGGCCTTCTTTTATCATGCCTTCTGCGTCCGTGGTAGTTGCCTTCACCTCGCCGCTGATTGGGCCGTCCACAATGCTGGTGATTTCCTTGATAACCTCATTGAAGTCCCTGCCTTCTTTTGCGATCAAGGAAGGGTTCGTAGTTACCCCGCAGATAACGCCCATGTCGTTGGCTTTGCGGATATCTTCTACATTGGCGGTGTCAATAAATAATTTCATGTTGTCCTCCTTTGTTATGCATTTATCGTTATGCATTTATTGTTACGTTTCTATTGTTACGTTTCTATTTTACACTATTTGTCCCGGAAAAAACAGGGCATTTGTCCGTCTTTTGAGTACAAAACATTGCACGCCCCGCATACCCTGATTGGGCTAGATCGTGTCTTAAAATTCATTTCCACCGTCTGCATCCCCCACTTCGCGGCATTTTTGCACCAAATTCGGTCAACGTAGCCCGCTACGCCTCCCTCATTTGGCACAAATCTTCCACGAACTGTGAAATACATCCGACAGAAAGCAATTTTAAGACACGCTCTAGGGAACGCCTTGCGGCGGCTGTTATTTTCCAAATACCACATTCCCAAGCATCAGGTCTTTCTTAAAGTCACGGATATTGGTGTGGCTGTCAATGTAAACGGCTTCGATTCCCATAGCTGCCGCCCAGTCGCCCATCTGCTCTGCAGTCAGGTCATAAGTAAATGCCGTATGGTGGGCGCCCCCTGCCAGAATCCATGCTTCCGCTCCAGTTGCAAAATCAGGCTGCGGCGTCCAGAATGCAGTTGCTACCGGGAGCTTGGGCATTGGTTTTTCTACCTTTTTGCACTCTACCGTGTTGATTAACAGGCGGAACCGGTTCCCAAGGTCAATTAAGGATGTTGCAATGCCCATGCCCTCCTTGGAGGTAAATACCAAACGCGCCGGGTCTTCCCTGTCACCCATGGAAAGCGGCTGGCATTTGATGCTGATGGGTCCTTCGGAAATGGAGGGGCAGATTTCCAGCATATGTGCCTGGAGTATGCCTTCCTTGCCTGGTACCAGATTGTAGGTATAGTCCTCTAACATGGAGGTCCCTTTTGCATCCTTCATGCCTGCAGTCATCAGCTTCATCAGGCGTACCATAGCCGCCACCTTCCAGTCGCCCTCTGCGCCGAAGCCATAGCCTTTTTCCATCAGGCGCTGGATTGCAAGGCCTGGAAGCTGTTTCAATGCGCCCAGATCCCCGAAATGCGTCACAATTGCCTGATAATTTTTTTCTTCCAGGAACCGCTCGAAGCCAAGCTCTATCTGCGCCTGTACGGCAACGTGGCGTTTGAATTCTTCCGGGTCCCTGCCTTCTAACAGGATGTCATATTTTTCATAGTATTCGTCTACTAATGCATTGGTGTCGGATTCTGATACGGCTGCAACGGATTCTGCAATTTCATTGACCGGATAAGCGTCCACTTCCCATCCGAATTTCAGCTGCGCTTCCACCTTGTCCCCTTCGGTCACTGCTACGTTTCTCATATTGTCTGCCACGCGCATTACCCGGACATGGCTGCTCTCAACAATGCCGATCGCCGTGCGCATCCAAGAAGCGATTTTTTCCTGTACTGCCTTGCTGTCCCAATGGCCTACCACTACCTTGCGCTCAATGCCCATGCGGGTCACCATATGGCCCCACTCCCGGTCGCCGTGGGCGGACTGGTTCTCGTTCATGAAATCCATGTCAATGGTATCGTAAGGGATTTCCTCGTTAAACTGGGTATGTAAATGCAGCAGCGGCTTGCGGTATTCCTGCAGCCCTAAAATCCAGGACTTTGCAGGGGAAAACGTGTGGCACCATACGATCACGCCTGCACATTCCCCGTCAATGTTCGCTTCGTTAAACGTTTTGCGGATTAACTCATTTGTGATAAGCGTAGGCTTTAACACCACTTCAAAGGGAAGCGCCCCGGACTTGTTAAGCTGCTCTACAATCACCCTTGAGTGCTCTGCCACATTCCTCAGGCATTCATCCCCATATAAATCCTGTGAGCCTGTGCAGAACCAGAACTTGTAATTTTTTTGTAATTTCATACCTAAAACCCTCCTGCTTTTTATAAGATTTAAGAACTTTTTGCTTCTGTCTTTACTATATAACTTGTATGCTCGTCAATACAAGTTGTTTTTTATTCCATAGGAAATTTCTCCGAATTTTCCTATGGAATAAAACCTCCGGAGGATGCGCACTCGCGCAAGAGGTAATACGCCGCTAAGGCGGCTGCGCTCGGCGCGGCAAAGTGTCCAAGCCCCTCATGAGCGAGGGAATGGGGAGGGGATATGGGCTTGCCCACTTTGTTCCCTTTTTTGGGAGGATTCCCGGACTATCAGTTCTGGCTTAATCAAGATTTGGCTTTCCCTGGGCGTACCCCCCGGGTTCTGTATCAGGTCCAGCAGCAGCTTTGCAGCCAGTTCCCCCAGTTTTTCCTGGGGATGGGCAATGGTAGTAAGCTTAATCCTGCTGTTTTCTGCAATAAAGGAATTGTCATACCCAGTGACGGATACCTGCCCGGGCACATCTACCTGGCATTCCTCCAGCGCCTTGATGACTTCTATGGCAATCTGGTCGTTATAACATACAACTGCGTCAAACTCCCTGCCCTGCCGCACCAGTTCCTGCATGGCGGCAAAGGGCTTCACTGCCCGGTCCTCCGTGTGGAACCAGATAATGTCGTCCGGGTCATAAAGCATCCCAGCTTCCTGCAATGCCCTGACAAAGCCCCGGTGCCGCTGGCGTCCCTGCATGTCGTCTGCTTTAAATACCCCAAGGATCCGCTTGTGCCCGGTGGAAACAAGATGCTTTGCCAGAAGGTAGCCCCCCTGGCAGTCATCCATTTTCACCTGCGGCTTGTCCTTCATCTGGGCAAAGCACCCCTGGATAAACACATAGGGAATCCCGTACTGCTCCAGACGTGCATACAGGGAAACATGTTTGCAGAAAATCTCGCTTTTGCTTGGCTCGATAATCAGCCCCTCAATGTCCTTCTGCAGCAGCTCCTCTAAGCACCTTGCTTCTGCCTTCCTGGAATTGCGGGTGTTCTTTAAGAGAATCGTGTAGCCGTTTTCTGCCATTACCCCGTCGATTCCCTGAATAACCCTTGGGAAAATATAATCGGACAGGTAGGTAGTCACCACTGCGATGTTCCGGGATGTCTTGGTATGGCGTACAAGTTCGGAGCAGAAGGTGCCTTTCCCATGCTCAGCATAGATGTAGCCTTCATTTTCCAGGATGGAAAGCGCCTTGCGGACCGTGTGCCTGCTGATTTGGTAACGGGCAGACAAGACGTTTTCGGAGGGGAGCTGTTCCCCTGCCTGAATTTTGCCTTCCAGAATCATTCCCCTTAAATCCTCTGCCAGACGGGAATATTTTAATTTCTGGCTGTCTTTTTTTGCCATTTGTTTTCCTCCTGCCTGGGGCCTGCGGTGTGTAAGTTTGGTGCAGTGCAGGCCCTGCGGGTTTATTGTACAGGAAATTTTGGGTTCCTACAAGGGGGAAAGTGGCGGCTTGTCCGGTGCAGGCAGACAAGTTGGCTTTGGAGTAAGTTTTGGGTCTTTGGGGGCGGACGGCAATTGCTGCGTTTTGTGTGCGGCTTGCAGCGCTTACTCTGGTGAGTTGGGCTGGCAGGCCTTCCGGGCTTTTATGGCGCTGCGGATTAGCTGGGTGCGGAGGGCTTTGGGGCCTTCTTAATGTTTTCCTTGGATACCTCATTGTCCGTGATAACCTTAAAAACGTCCCGGATTGGGCAAATCACGGAAAGGTAGCTGTCCCGGAATTTACTGCTGTCCGCCAGCACATAGACTTCCCCTGCCACCTTTAAGATTACCCTTTTGATCTGCATCTGGGGGGCAATGGAGGTGAGGCCTACCTCAAAATTAATGCCCTGGACGCCGATAAACGCCTTGTCCACATGGAACTGCTCAATATTATGGACGGCGGCATCCCCCATGGTTGCGGCAAGGTGCCCCCCTACGGTCCCGCCCACCATAAACAGCTCCACATGGCCTGCCCCGGCCAGCTCATTTCCCACCAGAAGGGAATTTGTCACTACTGCAAGCCGCTTCTCCGGATGCTTTTTGATATGGAGGGCAAGGTAAAAGGTGCTGGAGGCATCGTCCAAAATGATGGTGTCCCAGTCAGCCACAAATTCATAGGCGCATGCGGCTATTTTCTTCTTGCGTTCCGTGTGCCGGTAAATACTTTCCGCCTGATATTTCCGCTCCTGTTCCCTGGGTATGCAGAGCGCCCCTCCGTGGGTGCGCTTCAGAAGGCCTTCTGCATCCATGCTTTTGATGTCATTGCGGATTGTCACTTCTGAGCACCCCATTTTCCTGCTGAGCTCCGCCACCCGCACTTTCCCGTTTTCCTCCAGTTCCTGTAATAAGAAATGCCGATGGTTTTGGGCGTTGCCGCCGCCCGCTTTGGAATATGCATGGAACAGAAGAAAACCGGAAAGGGCCTCTTTTATCATATTTACTGTTATCTTATTCATGATTCCGCTTTCCTACAAATTTTGTTTGCGGAAAAGGGGCTGTCGCACTAAGCAAAATATATACAAGATATAGTATAGAAGAATGATTTATACCAACTATATCTTGTATCATTTTTCTTAATGCGACAGCCCCTTTTTTCAATTTATTTCCAGTTTTTATTCCCGTAAGCCTTTTCCATGCCGCAGGGCGTTGCACCACCAACCGCCCTGCCCGCCTTTCCAAATAGATGGGGCCTGCCCCCTGAGCCCCCGTTTACTCATCAAAATAAAAGCGTAATTCATTCTTCAAATCCTCCAGCCTTTCCTCTACGGACTGGCTTCCGTCTGTCATAAAAACCGCCCGGCGAACCAAAGAATTCTCGTATCCGCAGAACCGAGCCGTTGTAACCTGCTGTGTGAGCTGGAACAATTCCTCCGCTTTCTTTGCAGCATCTTCCTGATATTCTTCTGCCCCAAGGGCAAACTTATACTGGAGCGCCGGAACAACAGCATTGTTATTCACAGGAACCACCGAAGGCATTTTTCCATTCCCAAAGCCTTCCCAGCCTGTGCTGCCCTGCATTTCATCTGACAGCAAAAAGGCCAGGAACTCACCAGCTTCGGAAGCGTGCGCGCTGTTTGCCCGGACTGCTGCAAATATGCTCACCTGTGCGTTAATCCCTCCCTCCCCATTTGGGAACGGCAGGAACTTAATGTCTGTACCCGAAGCAAAAGACCCTTCCACAAGCATTGCAAAACTATCATCATCAGAGTCACCAACCGTCATAATATCTGGCAATTCCGGCGCATTTTCATCTGTAATTCCCAATCCTTCTTCTAACAGCTCTGCCATATCCTGCAATTCCTTGGAAACTGTCACGGATTTTTCCTCATAATCCAAAACAGGCGTCCCAAAAAGCCCAGGCAGATACCATTTCATCAAAGATTCGTTGCGGAAGCTTTCCACCCCTGCATGGGCGGCAACCTCTTTTAGGAATTTATCCGGCTGGCCGGAGGACGGCTGGAAATCCCCAAGCGTATCATCTGCCACAGCAATGCCTGCCAGCCTATATCCCAGTGGCAGAAAATACTGTTTCCCATCCACTTCCCCTGCTTTTACCACCGTCTGGTTCAGCGGCAGGCCTTTGATCCCGTCTATCACTGTGTTCAGGTCTAAAAACACCCCGTTGTAACTGCCTTTTACAATGTCCGGCAATAAGCTGTCGCTTTCGTCCAGAAGGAAAACATCCGGCCCCTTACCCGCCAGAACCTGCACCTGCATGTCCTTTACCGCTTTCCTGTTTTTCTCCGTTTTCTCCGTAGGCATATTATCAATCCAAGGTATTATTTCAACTGTTACGGCTGTTTCTGGGTGGAGCTTACGATATTCGGATATTACCACCTGATAAAATTCTTTCTGATGTTCGGAAACAGCGATAACTATCTCCGTTTGGTTCCCGGCCTTTTGTTCCGGGGAAACGCCGGAAGATGCGCAGGATGTAAACAAACCTATGCATAAGGACAGGATAAGCGCGAATTTTTTCTTCATAAATTACACCTCCCTGTTAATCCCAAAATACAGCAGCCTGGCATACTGTATCTATCTTGCACGATATTCGCGCCAAATTCAGGCTGCCCTGTTGCGAGTACAATTTAAAATTTTATATATAAAAAGTGGCGCAAGTGAATTTCATGACTTTTTATTATAATTATCCGTGAAATACAAATTTTCTTAACTAGTTAGGATAATAACCACCGCATTTTATCTCCGTATTCGTACATTTCTCCCATGTACTGCTTCCATATGCGCAGTTCGAACATTTATACTGATAAATAGTATATGTCTTTTTAACCGCATCGCTTCCGAAAGGAAGTCCATGTCCACAATCAACTTCTGCCGTTGATGTTCTGGATCCACATTTAACAACATGTAAGCTCATTTTCCCGCACCTACCACATTCCTGTACCCGTGGCTGGATTCCTTCCGATACATTTTGGGATGCTGATACTGGCAATGCAAGCATGAAAGAAATAACACCTAATATCAGGATAGAAACTAATTTTTTATTCATACTATTCCTTCTCTGATTCACTTGCCCACTTTTAATACTATATGTGTTAAAAATTTTATTTTATAAAAAAAATATATCATAACTTGTAGTATTATACAAGACATAATTTTTTTGAGTTTCCCCATTTTGTAATTTATAGTGCCAAAAGGTTTCCAACACAAAGTGATGGAAACACTTTGCACATAAAAGCGCTCTGAAAAGCTGGCTTTCCAGAGCGTTTTTTGTGCAAGATGCCTATCTTTCACTGCCTTTCTGTTTTCCTCCGCTGGCGCATTATCAATCTTCTTACGTCCCGTGCTCCTGCAAATGCTTTCCGGCTGGCTGTATTCCGGGTTTGCCTGCACCTGTTTTTTCGCCCTTATTTTTAACTGGATGGAGGTATAGGCAAGGAACAGGACGGACGCGCCAAGGTAACAGGATGCGCCAAGCCCCGTTGTGTTCCCGGACACATACAGGAAGATACCCATAAATGCCACAGCCAGCCCCAACACATTCACCAGAAAACCGCCCAGCTTGGAATATGCATGGAACAGAAGAAAATCGAAAAGAGCCTCTTTCGTCATATTTACTGTTATCTTATTCATTGTTTCGCCTTCCCACAAATTTTGTTTGTGAAAAAGCCCCTTTATATCTTACCATATAAAAGGGCTTTTTTCACTTGGTTTTCGTTTTTTATTCTTTTTAAGTCCTGAGCCCACAGTCCCTCAGGCAGCCAGAAAACACCAGCATTTCCTATGCTTAAGCTGTTTTCTGGTATGCCCAGCCTTCAGGGCTGTAGATTCCCTTCTGTTTCCTCTGCATATACTTGTCAAAAGAAGCTGTGATAAAGGGGCAGAGGAATTAAGAGAAATCCCGCACCAAAATATCGCTTTTTTCCAAAAACTCCTCAATGGTAAAAAAACCCAGCCGTGCCAGCAGTTCCTGCACAAAAGGGTTTTCCAGCGGGGTCTGGTATTCGGCTTCCTCCCCATACTGTTCCACATTCCTGCACCCTTCCTCTTTTCCAATCAGGGCTTTGGGCCCGCCTACGCAGCCGCCTTTGCAGCCCATGCCTTCAAAAAAGTTCGCTGTTGTTTCTCCCCTTTTCAGCCGTTCTATCATCTCCCGGCAGGCTGGTACGCCGTCCGCCTGTTCCGCACGGACCTCAATTTTCCGGTCTGGGCTTAACTGCTTTACCGTAGCCTTCACCGCTTCGCTGACGCCCCCTGTCCGGGCATAAATCCGCCCTGCCCGGGAGGAATGCTCTTTTTCATCCTCCCCAAGCTCCTCTGGATGGATGCCTGCCACATCAAACATGTCCTGTACTTCCTGGAAGGTCAGTACATAGTCCACGGCATCCGCAATGTCCGGCTCCCTTGCCTCCTTTTTTTTCGCCATGCAGGGGCCTACAAATACCGTAAGGGCCTCCGGGTGCAGCTCTTTCACCACACGGCCTGCCGCAACCATAGGGGAAACCGCCCCGGGCACATGGGGCATCAGTTCCTGATAAACCTTCCGTATCATGGCAATCCAGACGGGGCAGCAGCAGCTTGTAAGCTGGTAATCCTGTTCCTTCTTGATGTTTGCGTCAAATTCCAATGCTTCTTTCAGCGTCAAAATGTCTGCAAATACAGCCACCTCAATCAGCCCTTGGAACCCCATGGCCTTAAATGCCGCCCGCAATTTCCCGGTGGTAACTTCCCTGCCAAACTGCCCTAAGAAAGCCGGCGCCACAAGGGCGTATACCTCCCGCTTTTTTTCCCGGATGGAGCGGAGGACTAGGACGATGTCTTTGTTAGCGACTAGTTTTTCTAATTTGCAGGCTTCTACACATGCCCCGCAGCCCGTGCATTTTTCTTTATTAATATGGACTTTTCCAGATTCGTCCTGCTCAAAGGCGTCGAAAATGCAGCTATTTTCGCAGGCCCGCTCAAAGGCGCACTGCTCACATTCTTCTGCGAAAACCACAGGGGCGTGGCGCTCGGGATGGAGAAGGCAGTCCATATGGTAGGGGTCGTAATCTTCCTCAAGGATGCGGCCGTGGCCTGCTTCTTGGTGTAGGATGTCCAGGTATAGTTGATGGAATGTTTTCAATGTTAGTCCCTCATTTCTGTTTTTTTAATAGTATTGGCAGAATTGGGGGAAATAATTTGGGATATGGGAAAATAATTGTTTCTGGCAGGAAGATGTGTTATACTTTGAATCAACAAACAGGAACTTAATATGACCCTTAAAAATAGCAATTTGGGCAGCGCGCAGGGATTTGGGATACAAAAGTCAAATACCCCGCAGCAAGCTACGGGGCATGACCTAACTTGTTCTTTCCGCCCCAAGGGGCGGGGTATCTGCACCCGCAGGGCACTTACCCTCGCGGCATTCGCCAAATATCCGCGCAAGCGCGGCTGCTTGGCTCATTGCTCGCGGGAATGAACATTTATATCGTTTATCTATTTACAGAACCGGAAACAGTAAAAGTAAAACAATTGTCTGAATATTCACATTAGCTGCTTGATAATCATACCTCGAATTGCCGGAATCCTGTCATGGCAAGGGTTTCCGCCTTTACAGGATTTTGACAAGTCGATAAAACCAAAATTGCAGTCTGGACAATTTACCCAGATGATATGACACTCCCTATAAAACTTACACACTTTACTTGACAAACCCACACTTTACTTGGCAAACCCCTGATATTAGTTTCTTGCATCTGTTTATAATCTCATTTCTTTAATCAGAATCCCCAGATTACTTCCTACTTTGTTTTCCAGCAAAACTACATCCTCACAAAATTTTTCTTCATTCTCAATAGCTTTCCCAATACGCTTTACAATCTCCTCTGCCTTATATGAACTTTTTCCATATCCCAGCCAAATCTTGCGCAGCTCCTGTTCTGCATATCTCCTTTTAGCAGTCACCTTTGGATTTTCCAACAGCTTATCTATCTCCAACTCAAATACTTCATCAAAATGCAGCAATAACCAAAATTCAAAACAAGGATTTGTAATATATAATCCAAATTTCTTTTCCGCACATTTATGAACCACATATTCATATTGGTTATTATTGGGTGTGGAAACAAAGCTTCCTCTATCCCTATCTACAATTAGGCAAATTTTATCAAAACCTTCTGCATATGTAATTCCACCATCCTTTATTATATTCGAAATGTCTGAAATTACGTGCACTAACTCGTATTCTTTTTCCAATATCCCTAATATCACACTACATGCATATTCTATATCTTCAACCTCTGACGCAAGAGTTTTATGTAAATCCTTCTCACAAATCCTACCCATTGTTTTCCATATGCTTTTGGCCTGTATCCTACTGGATGTAATTACTTTTACATCATAAAAATAATCCATAATTCGATTTAATAAGGTTTCATAGGACATGCTCTTTGTCCTACTTTCTTCCAAATTTTCTATTACCCTATCTAAAATTTTTTTAGGATTGCTCCATCCTTCCTCACTATAACTCCTTATCACAGGAACAAGTTCAATTAATGGATTGATGCCAATCTCATTACGCATATTAACAACTGCATCAAAATAAAGAGCTTCCGTATCGGAACCTTCGTATACGAGAAAATATTTTTTTAAAGTTCTATCTGAAGAAAATACTTGTGTGCGTTCTGCAAATGTCCTACTCTCCCTCATACACATTATCCCTCCCTAATTGGAAATACTGTGCTAAAAACAGGGACACCGCCATAACGCCCCTCCAAATACGCTTTGTCTATTTTTTGGTCAAATCTAGCATTATACTCTTCCAAGGAATAAATATCACTTTCACCCGATTTCCGTTTATTTACAAACCAAATTTCATCCCGGCGTAACAGATCAAAATCCATGAGCCTTGACTCATGTGTCGTAACAATTAACTGAATGTGTTTTTGCTCTGCCAATTTAAGAAATGTGTCCACAAATTTATATGTTAGGCTCGGATGTAAACATCTGTCTAACTCATCAATTACATATGTTTTTCCTTCTCCAGACAAAAGCACTTCTAACAAATCTAAGACCCTTACTGTACCGTCTGACTCCTCTGACAAGTCAAAAAGTATATTCTTTTTTCCATGTGAAAATTTAATTGTTTTGCATATAACGTTTTCTTCCTTATCTATCCTTAATATAAAAAAGTCACGGTTGCTTCTCATTATAATCCCCAAGCCATCTGTTTCCTCATTTTTCATATCAGTTACTTTTTTTTCAATACCAGCAAGCAAATCCTCTTGTACTCTTTTTGGCAAATATCCCAATACCTTTTCAACAGGCACTTCTACCATCTGAAAATCTGTGATCCCTGTTCCAAATGCCGCTATAATTCTGCAAATTTCTTCAACATTTTCAGTTTCAGCCAAATAAGAATAGTCCGAAATTGGCCTGTCTGGATAATTAATATCTAAACTATTTTGCATCCACATATAAACATTTTGAAATACTGCCGCCTGTGCAAATTGCTGATATAATGTTTTCTTATTTTGGTTCATTACAGACAACAATAACGCACTGGTATCCTCCTGAATATCCTCTGCATAAACATCTAACTTTTCTGCCAATCCTTTCACATTGACTTGCCCGCCAAATTCATATGTTCCGTTCATTATATCCCTAGTAAAAATCACTTTTTCTCTGTTATCAGATGTAAGTTCTATCAACCACTCAGATACAATTTTCCCTTTATTTAAAATCACTTCAAATCCATAAGCATAATATTTATTTTCCAACATAAGCTCTAACTCAAAGTAACTTTCTTTCTCTTTATTCTCTCCTATTACTTTACAATATTTATCCGTATACCCTTCTGGCAAACCAAATAGTACAACTTGTTTCATAAATTCTAATGCTTTCACTAAATTTGACTTTCCAGAAGCATTTGCCCCATAAACTGCAGCAAATTTTAACAATTTAATTTTATCATCTGAATAGATATGTTCTTTTTTATTTCTCACTTTTCCAGCTATCATAGAAAATTCTTCTGATTTTCCATCTTCTCTTTCCGAAAACGAAAGAAAATTTTTAATATTAAAACGGATAAGCATTAACGGCACCTCCCTGCTACTGACAAATATATGCGATTATTTCTTGTTTGTCAATTATATTTTTATATTTTTCAATGTATTTCTGGATTATAATGTGATTTTTCCACTTAATTATCTATTCATAATCTATGAAAAAATTTACAAAAGCAGTACAGCAAACTGAACAGGGGGCATAGCCGTCCCTGCCCTCATTCCCATCTGAAAGTCTGGGGTACAAGACAATAATTTTGCTGTACTGTTTCATGGCATTTCCTCTGTTTCGTCAATGTATTTTTCCTTATCCATTCTATTTTCCATTTAAGCATAGTGGTATTTCTTCCGGTTTCTTAAAAGGAATGTAACGGTAACTGCCAAGGCCAGAAGTTCCGCCGCCCCAATTGCCAGCCAAATGCCGTCTATGCCAAGAAATACAGGCAGCAGGATAATCATGGCGATTTGGAACAGCAGTGTCCGCAGGAAGGAAATCGTGGCGGAAATCACCCCGTTCCCCAAGGCGGTAAAAAAGGCAGAGCCAAACACATTGACGCCCATTGCTGCGAAAGCCAGGGCATACAGGCGGAACCCATGGCAAGTCATGGCGAAAAGCTCCGCATCGTAGTTGGCGAAAATGGCTACAAGGGGCGCTGTCAGGAGTTCCGCCAGCATCGTCAGCAAAATCCCGGCGCCGCCCATTAGGACAAGGCTTTTTGCCAGCAGGTTTTTCAGTTCCT
>ERZ778516.936-NODE-936-length-23561-cov-8.984727_pt1 | contig 23561 bp, 18 predicted proteins | sample MGYA00510342_ERZ778516 | MGnify/ENA primary metagenome ERZ778516 (study PRJEB29527, sample SAMN07138961) | mouse gut metagenome | material: feces | host: mouse | place: China:Nanjing | collected 2016-01-25 ... | reverse complement strand
CAGAATACCAAGAGCTTCTAACCATTCTTCCAAAGCCGCCGCCAGGGCGTGCCAATCCCCTCTCCCGGCTGTTCTTCGTAAATGTTACGATCACAAGTGTGCCATGTGACCATAATTTGTGGCGAATATCATGCAAAGTGGACAGACTATAATAAATAACAGCCCACGGCAAGGCATCTCCGTAAAAACAAGATGCCATCAGCCATACACCCTGTACTTTTTTTGTAACATTTGCGAAAATCAGCCGGGAGAGCGGACGGGACTGCCCTGGATGCGGCGTTGGAAGAATGGTTAGAAGCCCTTTGCATTCTGCAAAACAACTAGGGGCGCAGCCAAGCGGCACCGATAGCTTTCGGCAGACAGCCGGAAGCGGACAAGGTGCCGCGACCGGACACAGCCAGGGTGTATCAGCAGAATGCTTAGGGCTTCTTGGCATTCTGGAATCGACGCATCCAGGGCAGTCCCGTCCGCTCTCCCGGCGTTCCGCATTCACAAAAAAGTACACTCCACAATCAAAACAGTTACACGCAAATTAGACTACATTCATTAAATTCAGTTTACATTTTTATAAATAGATCATACAAATGAACATTCTTTTCTTTTAAAAACAGAATAGAATTATAAAACAAGGCAAATTAGCCAGTACACAATTTGAAAAACAGGAGGCAGAAAAGCAATGAAAAAGTGGACAAGGGCAAGATTTCAGCCGAATTTACCTTTGGGAGAGGATGCAAGGAAGGTTACGGCATCGCCGTCGCATCTGGCGCTGGCGCGCAGGGCGTGCAGGGAAGGAGTTGTTTTATTAAAAAATGACAAAAACATTCTTCCGGTGAAAGAGGGTGCAAAGCTTGCATTGTTTGGAAAAGGTGTGTTTGATTATGTCAAAGGAGGCGGCGGCAGCGGAGATGTCACGGTGTCGCATGTGTGGAACCTTTATGACGGTCTGGTAAAAAGAGAACAGCCTGCGAAGGTGTACGAGCCGTTGGCACAGTTTTATAGAGAAAATGTGCAAAAACAGTATGCACAAGGAGCTGTGCCAGGCATGACCGTGGAGCCGCAGATTCCAAAAGAGCTGCTTGAAGGGGCAAAACAAGAAGCGGATCTGGCGCTGATTGTAATCAGCCGTTTTTCTGGAGAAGGCTGGGACAGGAAAAGCGTGGTCTATGAAGGGGCGTTCCCAAGTGAGGTTGCTCAGGCAGAGTTAAACAAACGGATTTTTGAAAACGGAGACTACTGCCTGACAAATGCAGAGCAGGCAATGGTGGACGATGTCTGCGCCAATTTTGATCATGTTGCGGTCGTGTTAAATGTCGGCGGCATGGTAGATACAAGCTGGTTTGTACATAACGACCGCATTCAGGCTGCGGCGTTAATCTGGCAGGGCGGCATGGAAGGCGGACTTGCGGCTGCGGATATCCTGCTTGGGATGGAAAGCCCTTCGGGAAAGCTGCCGGATACGTTTGCGGCAAACCTGGACGGCTACCCGTCTACGGCTGATTTTCACGAATCGCCGGAATACGTGGAATATACGGAAGATATTTATGTAGGATACCGTTATTTTGAGACGATGAAGCATGAAGAAAACCGTGTCAATTATCCGTTTGGATTTGGGCTGTCCTATACACAATTTAAAATCGAAGCGCTTTGGGCAGGAGAGAGAAACGAAAAGATCTGCATTGGAGTCCAGGTGACGAATACCGGCAAAACAGCAGGCAAAGAGGTCGTCCAGGTATACTACGGCGCACCGCAGGGGCTGCTTGGAAAACCGGCGAGGGAGCTTGCGGCATATGAAAAGACCAGGCTGTTGCAGCCGAATGAAACACAGGTACTGACGCTTGCCTTCCCGGTTTCGTCGATGGCGTCTTATGACGACGCAGGAAAGGTGGCAAAATCTGCCTATGTGCTGGAGGAAGGCATTTACTGCTTTTATGTAGGCAATTCGGTGCGGGATGCAGTCATGATCAGCTATATGTATGAGCTTGACGAAAACAAAGTGGTCGAGCAGCTTACGCAAAAAGCGGCTCCGTCACTTCTTACAAAACGAATGCTTTCAGATGGAAGCATTGCTGCAATGGAAGAAAGTGCAAAGACAGCGCCGCATAATTGTATGGAAAACGGGCTTGGATGGAACGGCGATGAGACAGAAGGCATGTTGCCGCGGGTGCGTGAAATAAAGCGCCGCCAGATGTTTGTTCAGGATACAGATTTGATCTTGCTTGATGACGTCGCACAGGGCAAGGCGGATTTGGATGCGTTTTTGGCACAGCTTTCCGAGGAGGATTTAGCAGAGCTTTTGGGTGGCCAGCCAAATACGGGAGTGGCAAATACGTTCGGATTTGGGAACCTTCCAGAGTATGGCGTCCCGAATGTGATGACAGCAGACGGTCCTGCCGGGCTTCGGATCGCACCGGAATGCGGTATTTATACGACGGCATGGCCATGTGCCACGATGCTTGCTTCTACCTGGAACCAGGAGCTGGTGAAAGAGGTGGGCTGTGCTGCTGCAAAAGAAGTAAAGGAAAATAACCTATGCGTATGGCTTGCGCCTGCAATGAACATCCACAGGAGCCCGCTCTGCGGAAGAAATTTTGAGTATTATTCCGAAGACCCGGTATTGACAGGCACGATCGCGGCTGCGATGGTGGAAGGCATACAGTCTCAGAATGTCGCGGCGACGGTAAAGCATTTTGCCTGCAACAACAAAGAAACAAACCGGAAAAACAGCGATTCCAGAGTTTCAGAGCGTGCATTGCGTGAAATCTATTTAAAAGGATTTGAAATCTGCGTAAAGCAGTCTCAGCCTTGGGCTTTAATGACGTCTTACAATCTGGTGAACGGGCAGCGTGCGTCAGAAAACTGGGATTTATTGGAAGGCATACTGCGCGGCGAGTGGGGATTTGAAGGCGTAATTACAACAGACTGGTGGACATATGGCGAGCATTATAAAGAGATCAAAGCCGGAAACGATATCAAGATGGGAACCGGATACCCGGAACGTGTGCTGCTGGCGCTGCAACAGGGGCTTCTGACCAAAGAAGAGCTTTTGGCATGTGCACGCAGAGTACTGGGGCTGATCTTAAAGCTGGATTAATCAACCGCAAACAGGCTGTAAAACAGAAGGTATTGGAAAAAAAGAGGGCAGCAAGTATGCAGATAGGGGTGTGTATATGATTGCGTTATTGGAAGTGCTTTTGCGTCATATTGTAGAAGCCGCGATTCTGATTTTTGAATTTATCGGCGTCGGAATTATTATTTTTTCCGGGCTGCAAGGGTTTTTCCTTTATTTAAAACGTTCTCCCGCAACAAAGCTTGCCCTGGCAAAAGGGCTTGCGATGGGGCTGGAATTTAAGCTGGGCAGCGAAATTTTAAGAACGGTCGTTGTTCGCGAGTGGCAGGAGATCGGAACTGTCGCAGGCATTATCGTGCTGCGTGCGGCATTGACTTTTTTGATCCACTGGGAGATCAAGGAAGAAGAAAAAGGAGTCGAATAAGCAGCAACTTGGACTGCCCTGGACGAAACAGGCTGATAAAGCGGTTTCGTCCAGGGCAGTTTTTGTTCTTTCGACAGTTTCCATATCCCCCTGGGAGGCTTGCGGGACGCAGCCTGATATGGGAAAATAACTCGTTAAAGAAATAATTTTGCAAATAAGCGGAAAACGAAAATCGAAAAGGAAAGAGGTAAAAAAATAACATGAAAAAAAATGCAAAACGGATCAAAAAAAAGACAGCGGCATTTCTGTGGATCTTTGCCGCAGCATTTTTATGTGCGGCATGTGCGAACACCCCTTCCTGGCAAAGCACAGGTACGGATCAGGCAGAACCGTCTGTACTTGTATATGGCAGCGGCGATTATACGAGGATCAATCCGGCGATGGATGAGCATGGGGAGATCAACAGCCTGCTTTTTAACGGGCTGACTGCGCATAACGGTGAAAATGAGGTGATTCCCTGTCTGGCGAAGCGGTGGGAGTTTGAGGAAGAGACAAATACTTATACGTTTTATTTGGAAGAGCATGTAAAATGGCATGACGGAGAGGAATTTACAGCCAGGGATGTAAAGTTTACGGTTGAAGCGGTGATGGATCCGGCAAATGGCTCGGAGAATGCGCCAAATTATGAAGATATCGTGCAGATCCGTGTGATAGACGACTATACGGTTGCGTTTCAGCTCAAAGCTTATCACGCGGCGTTTTTGGATTATATGACGCTGCCGGTGCTGCCTGAGCACTGCCTTGAAGGGGAAGATATGCAGGAGTCAGAATTTTTCCGCCATCCGGTCGGTACGGGTGCTTACAGGCTAAAACGCTGGGAGGAAGGACAGGCGATTGTGCTGGAGAAAAATGACGAATATTTTAAAGAAAAGGCAAAGATTGACCAGATTGTATTTAAGATTGTCCCGGACGATACGGCGCGTGCCGTTCAAATGGAGGCAGGGGAGCTGGATCTTGCGCTGCTGGCGCCGAAGGATGCACAGTCTTTTGCGGACAGAGAAGGGTATACGTATCATCTTATGAAAACGTCTGACTACCGCGGGATTTTGTTTAACTTTCAACATGCATACTGGAAGAAAAACAAAGACCTGATTCCGGCGGTATGCTATGCGCTGGATAAAGAGTCGATGGTAAATGCGATTTTGCAGGGGCATGGAGAAGCGGCTTACAGCCCGTTGCAGCGTAACCGTTATTATTATGAGGATGTGCAGCGTTATACATACAATCCAAAAAAAGCAAGGCAGATACTGGAAGACGCAGGCTGTACGATGGGCAGCGGCGGCTTTTACGAGCGTGACGGTGAGCAGGTTGGCTTTGTGCTAAGTGTCGGTGCAGGCGATCAGGTACGCGCAGATCTGGCACAGGCAGCAGCGCAGCAGTTAAAAGAAGCGGGCATATATTGTTCGGTTGAGGTTCCGGTACAGGTGGACTGGGAAGGGCAGATGGCGTATTTGATCGGCTGGGGCAGCCCGTTTGATGCCGATGACCATACATATAAGGTGTTCGGGACGAACAAAGCAGCTAATTACAGCGGCTATTCCAATAAAAAGGTTGACAAATGGCTTGTCAGGGCGCGCCAGTCTTCGGATACACGTGTGCGGGCAAAGGCTTATGCACAGTTTCAAAAAGAGCTGGCAAAAGACCCGGCATTTGCGTTTTTATGCTATGTGGATGCTGCTTATGTGTCCAAGTCTGGTGTAAAGGGGATTGCAAAGGATACGGTGATGGGGCATCATGGCGTCGGGATTTTCTGGAATGTAACGGAGTGGACAATCGAATGACAGAGCCGTTGGAATTAGAAGTAAAGCATTTATCGGTCAGTTTTCAGACGCCGTTTGGAGAAGTGCAGGCGGTACGGGACGCGAGCTTTTGCCTGCATCCGGGAGAAGTGCTGGCGATTGTAGGAGAATCTGGCTGTGGAAAGAGCGTTTTGTGCAAAAGTATTTTAAAACTGCTGCCTGCGTCTGCAAAGATCCGTTCGGATGGGATCTGCCTTTGCGGAACGGATATCAGCGGGTACGGGGAACGTGAAATGTGCCGTCTGCGGGGAAAGACGGCAGCGATGATTTTGCAGGATGCAATGGCTTCCCTGAATCCGACAATGAGAGTCGGCGCCCAGATCGCGGAAGCTGTCAGGGTGCACCAGCCGTTGCTTTCGAAACAAAGCCAAAGCAGCATAATAATAGAAGAAAAAGTGGAGGCGCTTTTGCAGCTAGTGGGAATCGATCCTGCGGCAGAGAAAAAGATGCAGTATCCGTATCAGTTTTCCGGCGGGATGCGCCAGCGCGTTGTGCTTGCAGCAGCGCTTGCGGCGGATCCGCGGATTTTATTTGCAGACGAGCCTACGACGGCACTGGACGTGCTGGCGCAGGCAAAGATCCTGGATTTGCTGGATGAGCTGCGCCAAAAGCTTGGCATGGCGGTTGTATTCGTCACGCATGACCTGGGGGCCGCGGCAAGGCTTGCCGACCGCATTGCCGTTATGCATGACGGGAAAATCGTGGAAACCGGGACGGCAGAAGAGATTTATCATAAGCCAAAGCATCCGTATACATGTGAGCTGCTGCGCTGCCTGCCTGTATTTTCCAAACGAAAAACAATGCCGCCTGTGGTTTCGAAAACGCCGCCGCTGGTTTTGGATGTGCGGCATCTGTCGTATTGTTATACGCTTGGAAAACATGAGCCAGTCCAGGCAGTGCGGGATGTTTCTTTTCAAATCTGCAAAGGAGAGGTTTTTGGTCTGATCGGAGCCTCGGGCTGCGGAAAATCTACAGTGGCGCGCTGTATCATGAACCTGTACAAGCCGGACAGCGGCAGCATTTTTTATCAGGGAATGGACAGTAACGATCCAAAGATCCGCCGCGGGCAGAGACGGATCATGCAGCAGACAAGGCAGATGATCTTTCAGGATACGGGTGCAAGCCTGAATCCGCGGATGAAGGTGTGCGACCTGATTACAGAACCGATGAAAATTCACCGGATCAAGCCAAAAGAAGGCTCGTACCGCGCATATGCCGCATTATTAATGAACGATACCGGGCTGGACGAGCGGTATCTGGACGCCTATCCGTCTGCGCTGTCCGGCGGGATGCGTCAGCGTGTCGTAATTGCCAGGGCGCTTTCGATGGAGCCGCAGCTTCTGGTGGCGGACGAACCGATCGCGTCGCTGGACGTATCCATGCAGGCACAGATTGTCCGTCTGTTTCAGTATCTGCAAAAGGAGAGGGGATTTTCCTTTTTGTTTATTTCCCATGACCTTTCGGTCGTGGAGCTTTTGTGCGACCGGGCAGGTGTGATGTACCGCGGAAGGCTGGTTGAATGCGCTCCTGTAGAAGAGCTGTTTGCACATCCGCTGCACCCGTATACGAGATCGCTGCTGTCAGCCATCCCGGTTCCTGATCCGGCAAAAGAACAGGAAAAAAAGCAGAGGGTGTTTTGGCAGGAGGAGATTGACAGCCGCGCAGTATGGACACAGGCTGCGCCGGGGCATTTTGTATTGGAATAAAAGGAAAGAGGAACAAGTATGAAAAAGCTGTTTGTATTTGTACTGAGCGTATGCTGCCTTACGACGGCGGTATTTTATTTGTCCAGGCTTGCGCCCGGAGATCCGCTGGCGGCCTACTATGGAGACTATGTTGAGAAGATGGGCAGCAAAGAGCGTGCACTTGCCGAAAAAAGGCTGGGTATCCATCAGCCGGTTTCGGTACAGTATATCCGCTGGCTGAAACGGGCGGCGCATGGGGATTTTGGGATTTCTTACAAATATAAAACGGATGTCGTTCAGGTGATTTATGCCCGTGCCGGAAATACGCTGGTGTTGGGCGGCACGGGCTTTTTGCTTGTGTTTTTGCTGGCGCCTGTGTTCGGCGTGCTGTGCGCGCGGCGGCAGGGCAGCCTGTTTGACCGCTTGATGTGCAAAGCAGGCGTTATTTCAAGCTGCATCCCGGAATTTTGGCTGTCGTTTGTGCTGATTTTGCTCTTTGCGATCAAATGCAGGTGGCTGCCTAGCAGCGGTGCCTACACGATCGGAAAAGAACGAGACTTCACAGACCGTATCCGCCATCTGATTCTGCCGCTTTCCGTCGTCGTACTCAGCCACTTGTGGTATTATGCTTCCCTGATACGCACGCGTATTATACAAGAGATGGAAAAAGACTATGCGCTGTTTGCAAAGGCAAAGGGGCTGCGGCAGGAACGCGTGCTGCTTTTGCACTGCCTGCGGAATGTGCTGCCTGCTTACATTAGCCTGATGGCTGTTTCCGTGCCGCATATTTTAGGAGGCACGTATATGGTCGAACTGGTTTTTTCCTATCCGGGGCTTGGGACGCTTGCCTATGAAAGCGCCAGATATCAGGACTACAACCTTTTGATGCTGTTATGCATACTGTCAGGTATCCTTGTGATTGTATGCAGCATAGCGGCGCAGGCAGTCAATGAAAAAATCGATCCGCGTATCCGGTTTTCCCAAAAAACAGGATCAATAATAGCGCATAAAGGAGAACATGGAAATGTGCCATAAATACATACAGGATGGCGATACGCAGAGAAAACCAGTGCTGTCAGCGGTTTTGCTTTTTTGCATTGTGGCAGGCTGTCTGTGCTGTGAGCTGATTATGACGAAAGATCCGCAGTATCTGGATCTGAATCACTGTCAGGTGCCGCCGAACCAGGAATTTTTGTTTGGAACCGATACGCTGGGCAGGGATCTTTTTTCTATGATCTGGTATGGCGGCAGAATTTCGCTGCTGATCGGAGCTGGAGCGGCAGGCATTTCCACAGGGATTGCGGTTCTATTTGGCGCGGTAAGCGGCTGCGCCCCTGCATGGGCAGATGTATTGCTGATGCGGTTTGCAGAAATTTTGCTCAGTGTGCCGAGCTTGCTGGTAATTATTTTTATACAGGCAGTTTTGGGCGAAGCAACCGCATGGAGTATCTCGTTTGCGATTGGAATTACAAGCTGGATGAGCATGGCAAAAATGATCCGCACCGAAGTACGCCAGATTTGCAGCAGTGAATATGTACTTGCCTCCAAATGCATGGGAGGCAGCTTTTTTCATATTTTATGGAAACATCTGGCACCAAATTTTATGCCTTCGGTACGGTTTTATGCCGTTATGAATATCCGCAGTGCCATCGCTGTGGAAGCCGCCCTCAGCTTTATGGGGCTTGGACTGCCGATAGAAGTGGTTTCCTGGGGGAGTATGCTTTCATTGTCTGAGCAGGCGCTGTTTTGCGGCGCCTGGTGGATGATACTGATTCCGGGAGCATTTTTGATTGTGACGTTTGTGTGTATTACGGATTTGTGTGAAAAGAGCTTGACATCTAAATCTTACTAGTGTAATATTTAAGAAAAGAGGAAAGGAGAAGGGGGAGTGCTATAGAGGAATAGTTTGTAATTTGAATAGGTGCTGCTTAAATAAGTTCGATATTGATTGTTTTGTATGAAAGAAACTGGAGTTGTATTTCAATATGTAGTCATTTTGTTTGCTTAGCGTTTTTAAATGCTGTTTTAAATAGCTTTTTTGTATAAAATAATCGGGATTTTATTATTTGATATAGCTGATTCTGCTTGTAGCAGGTAAATAAATTTGAAGTATCCGCTGGAGCACATGCACCGAACTTGTTTTCGTAACATTTATAAAGAACAGCCAGAGCGAACAAAACAAACCATATCGAGCTTGTTTTCGTAACATTTACGAAGAACAGCTGGGAGAGCGAATGGGCACCCCCTGGCGGCGGCTTTGGAAGAATGCTTAGAAGCCCTTAGTATTCTGCGGGGCAACCAGGGGCGCAGCCAAGCGGCACCTTTAGCTGCCAGCAGGCAGCGAACTAGGTGCCGCGACCGTCCACAGCCACAGCGTACCAGCAGAATACTTAGAGCTTCTTAGCATTCTGGAACGGACGCCGCCAGGGGGTGCCCATCCGCTCTCCCAGCGTCCCTCCCTGCAAAAATTTACCAAAGCAATTCAATCATATTCCCAATAGCACCAAAACCTGACACAAAATCCATATGAAGAAAAACAACCACACAATAAAAAACACCAAAACAAAACACCTGCTCCTAGCAAGCATCCTGCTGATCGGAGCAGCGCTATTCAGCATCCTGCTTCTGCTATTACACCTGCACAAAGCTACAAAGCCAGACAAAATCCAAAAACGCCAGGAAAATCCAGCAGACTGTTTGCTTGCCTATATGGACTGCGTAGCAGCCAAAGATTACGAAGCAATGTATGCCATGCTGGATATCGAAGCATCTGGAAATATAGCAAAAGAAGATTTTATAAACAGAAATTCTGCGATCTATGAAGGTATCGAAATGCAGAATATGCGTATCACAAATGTCCGTTACGACAAAGAAAATGAAATTGTCTGTTATGAAACCGCGTTCGATACAGCAGCGGGCGAAATCTGCTTTGAAAATGAAGCGTATTTTCAGAAAACAGACGATACATATAAGCTGTCATGGACGGACGCGCTGATCTTTCCGCAGCTTCGCAAAACCGATAAGGTGCGTGTAGCTGTGTTAGAAGCAGAACGGGGAGAGATCCTGGACAGAAACGGCAGGGTGCTTGCCGGCTTGGGTACGGCGGCATTGGTTGGCATTGTGCCGGGAAAGCTGCAAGATGAAACGGCAGATCTTGCCAAGATTGCAAAGCTGCTTGAGATGGAGCAGGAAGCGGTCGAAAAAAAGCTGGATGCGGGCTGGGTAAAGGAGGATTCTTTTGTACCGCTTCGGACACTTCCAAGCGTAAAGGAGATCGAACTGCTGTCGTTGGAGCCTAAGGCAGAGATGGTAAAGGAAAAAGAACGGCAGGAAAAGCTGCTTAACATACCCGGTATTATGATTGGCGAGACGGAAATACGTGAATATCCATACAAAGAGGCGGCGCATTTGGTCGGCTATGTCCAGAATGTGACGGCGGAGGATTTAAAAGAGCATGAAGGAGAAGGGTATACGGCAAACAGCGTGATCGGCAGAACCGGTATGGAGGGCTTGTTTGAAAAGCAATTAAAAGGAAACAACGGGTGCAGGATCTATGTGACCAATCAAGACAACAGGGAGATCGCACAACTGGCAAAAAAGGACGCGCAGCATGGGACAGATCTTACACTGACGATCGATGCGAAGCTGCAAGTCAGCCTTTATGAGCAGTTTCAGGACGATCAAAGCTGTACCGCTGCGATCGATCCTGGGACAGGAGAAGTGCTTGCCCTGGTCAGCACGCCTGCGTTTGATAACAACGATTTTATTATGGGAATGTCGCAAGAACAGTGGAAAATCTTAAATGAAGATGAAAAGAAACCACTGTATAACCGCTTTCGGCAGGTATGGAGCCCCGGATCTACATTTAAGCCAGTGATCGCAGCGATTGGGCTGGAAACGGGCGCGTTAAACCCGGAGGAAGATTTTGGCTCGGAAGGATTGAGCTGGCAGAAAGACGCATCCTGGGGTGCGTACCATGTGACGACGCTGCATGACTATGCACCGGTTGTGATGGACAATGCGCTGATCTGGTCGGACAATATTTATTTTGCAAAAACAGCCCTTAAAATTGGAGCAACGCAGTTGGAAAATTCGTTAATAACATTAGGATTTACGAATAAAATGCCGTTTGAAATCACAATGGCAACAGCGCAGTTTTCCAACGAAGAGCATATTCAGACAGAGATCCAGTTGGCAGACAGCGGCTATGGACAGGGACAAATATTAATAAACCCGCTGCATCTTGCCTGTATTTATTCTGCATTTTATAATGATGGAACGATTTTAACGCCGCGCCTGACTGGAAAGCAGGAGCAGCTGCCAAAAGCATGGATCACGGATGCGTTTTCAAAAGAGACGGCAAACCGGGTGCTTGAAGGGCTGATCCAGGTAGTAAATAACCCGGATGGGACAGGCTATGCGCTGCATCGGGAAGACCTGGTGCTTGCCGGTAAGACCGGGACAGCAGAGATCAAGGCATCCAAAGAAGATACAACCGGGACAGAGCTTGGGTGGATGGCGGTATTTACAGCACAACAGGATGCCGCCCGCCCGCTTTTAATGGTAAGCATGACAGAAGATGTAAAAGGGCGCGGGGGAAGCGGCTACGTGGTGCAGAAAGTGAAAAAGGTACTGGATCAATGGTTTTAGGCATTGTTCCAAATGTGCATTTCGGAAAGGATATTTAGCGTAATCTGTGCAGCCGTCTGCCCGTTTGCATTGCCGTCGTTTTGAATGTTTGTGGCAAAAAAGCAGGTGCGGCTGCCTGTTTCCACAAAGCCGATCAGCCAGCCGGATATACTGCCGTCTTCGTATCCGAGCGTGCCGGTTTTTCCATAGAGCGTGCCGCTGTGGCCAGATTCCAGCCGGATCGCCTGTTTGACGGCATTGGTATGCTCTGGCGCAAAACCAAACGAATTGTAATAAAATTTTTGCAGCAGCTCCACCTGCTCGACGGGAGAAATTTTTAAAGTGCCGTCTGCCCAGTAATAGCTGGTATCTCGGCTGGTACATTGGTTGCCATACCCGATCCGGCGAATATGGTTTTGGATCTTTGGCATACCGATACGCGCGTCCAGCGCCTGAAAATACCAGTTTACGGAGTTTTTAAGGGCAGATGTAAGATCCTGGTCTGCGTTCCAGGACGCAAAGCCGTAAGTCTGTCCGTTCCAGCGGATGGTAGACTGCCAGGGCGTGATCGCCCCGGTTTCCAGCGCAAGCAGGGCACTGTAGATTTTATAAGTGGAAGCCGGGGCTATGCGTGTCAGCGCCGCGTCCTTTTGATAGATCTGCCAGGTGCGGTCAGCCGTATCGTACAGTACAAAGCTGCCGCTGTAGCCGTCGAATTGTTTGGACAGGTCAACCGAGCGCACCTGTCTGCCTGTTTCTTTAAAATTATAGCGGCTGCCCGCAGCAGCATGTGTGGACAAAAGCGGCAGAAAGCCGGAGAGCATCACGGCTGTCAAAAGGAAGGAGAGCCTGCTTTGGATGCGCTGCCTTTTCGTCGGGCGGTGGAATGCTGCGATATTCTGCACACGTTTTTTTAACTGTATCATAGTTCCGCCGATTCCGGCGGCAAAAGGAAACACAGGCATGGAGGCGTCTTGTGCCAGGTCAAGCAGTGTATTTCCATAATCTTTATAGTCCTCTTCACAAAGCAGCTCTAATACGCAGGCATCACAGGCGGTTTCCCGGTCTGTCTGCATCTCAGACAGGGCATACAGGACAAGCGGATGGAACCAGTAGGCGATCCGTATAAGCTTCATCGGCACTTGCACAAGCGTATCTTTGTGATGGTAGTGTGCCAGTTCATGCAAAAGCATATAGCGTACCTGCTGTTTGGAAAAATTGGATATAACCGAAATCGGCAGATAAATGCGTTGTCTGAAAAGCCCGGCAATTACAGGCGAGCTTAAATACGCAGTGCTGTAGACAGGAACCTGCTTTTGCATGTGCATTTCCTTAAGACAGCACTGATAAACACTGCGCAGGGCAGCATTTTGCAGCGGAAGCGCAGATTGGCGGATCTGATAAAAACGCAGTGTATGACGCAGCACACGGACTGCCATAACAGCCATCCCCGTTACCCACAGCAAAAAAAGCAGCTTCCACATTCCAAGAGGTGACCGTTTGCTGATCGTAATGCTAAAGTCACGCAGCCAGTCAGCGGCGCCTTCAGGACGCGCGGCAGCGGCATTGGGCGCTGTGCCTTGAAAAACCGCCGCAGGCTTTAATAGCGGTAGTTGCATGGCTGGAAGCGGCAGCAGCGGCACGATACAAAAGCCAAGCAGCAAAAACCAAAGATGGTATTTTGTACGGTTTGTAAAACAGCGGCGAAAGATTTTCTGTACGGCAAGAAGCATCACGGTCATGATAGTGATCCATAGATTAGAGATCAAAAATGAAATCATAAAATCTGCCATTTTAACGGTCTCCTTTTTTCGGATCTTTGGATAAAAGCGCGCGCAGCGTATGGATTTCGGTATCGGATAACCTGCCGCTGTCCAAAAAGGCGGTCAGCATCGAAGTAAAATTACCATTATAGAAACGGTCTAAAAAGGAACGGCTTTCCTGTCCGATATATTCGTTTTGCTCAAAAAGAGGCGTGTAGACAAATACGCGGCTGCGCTTTTCATAGGTAAGCACCCCTTTGTTTACAAGGCGCTTGATTAAGGTCTGGATCGTCTTCGGGCTCCAGTCTGTCGTGCGCGTTAAATGCTCTGTGATCTCGTTTGTGCTGATCGGCGCATAGTTCCATACGATTTTCATAACTTCATATTCTGCTTCTGAGATTTTTGGCAGTGCTTTCATAGGCGGCTCCTTCCTAGTCTTACATATGTAATAAACTTATTATAAATGCACAATGCGGCTGTGTCAAGTGTGATCTTCTATTGACAAAAAATGTGCGCAGATATAAAATATCGTACGGAGTTTAGAAAATAAATGTTTATGAAAGAGGTAGAAAAATGGAATCCTATTTAGTATTTAAAGACCTGGCGATTATTATCGTTGCTGCAAAGCTGTGCGGGATCGCGGCAAGAAAGTGCAGGGCGCCGCAGGTAGTTGGAGAGATTGTTGCGGGGCTTTTGATTGGGCCTAGTATTTTGGGATGGGTAAACCAGTCGGATTTTCTTGTGCAGATGGCGGAGATCGGCGTGATTTTGCTTATGTTTTCCGCGGGGCTTGAGACGGATTTAAAAGACCTTTTAAAAACGGGCCCGATTGCGGCGCTGATCGCCTGTGCAGGCGTATTTATTCCGTTACTGTGCGGCGCGCTTTTATATATGGCGTTTTACGGGGTAGCGCCTTGGGGATCGGAAGCGTTTTATAAGGCGGTGTTTGTCGGTACGATCCTTACGGCTACCTCGGTAAGCATTACGGTGGAATCGCTCAAAGAGATGGGAAAATTAAAAGGAAAGGTCGGAACGACGATCTTAAGCGCAGCGATTATCGACGATGTCATTGGCATTATCGTGCTTACGTTTGTGATCGGATTTAAAAACCCTGCGTCAGATCCTGTAGCGGTCTTGATGAATACTGTATTGTTTTTCCTGTTTGCGATCGTAGTCGGGATGATCAGCTACCGGATATTTAAAATGGTTGATACAAAGTATCCGCATACAAGGCGTATTCCGATCGCTGGACTGGCGTTTTGCCTTGCAATGGCATATGTGGCAGAAAAATATTTCGGCATAGCGGATATTACAGGCGCATATGTGGCAGGCATTATCCTTTGCTCGATTAGGGATTCGGAGTACATAGCGGAAAAGATGGACACAAATTCGTATATGCTGTTTGGCCCGGTCTTTTTCGCGAGTATCGGCTTAAAAACAAATGTAGACAGTGTGAGCATGGGAATTTTGATTTTTTCCGTGGCGTTTGTGCTGACCGGGCTTATTTCCAAGATTATCGGGTGCAGCCTGATGGCTCGCTGTTGCAGGTTTAACCGGCTGGATTCGTTAAAGATCGGGGTAGGCATGATGACTAGGGGAGAGGTAGCGTTAATTGTATCGCAAAAGGGGCTGTCTGCGGGGCTGCTGACGCCGGTATATTTTACATCGGTAATTTTGCTGATTATTGTATCTTCGATCCTGACGCCGATCCTGTTAAAGCTGCTGTATTTAAAGGACGGGCAGTAATGCAAAAAGATTTGTTTGAAATATGTGAAAACAGGGCAATACTAAAATATGGTATGCAAAACGGCGCGATAATATAAGAGGTAGCAAATATGAAAAAAACGGAAAAAGGAAGAAAGAAAGTGTGTCTGATCTTAGCAGTGTGCTGGATGTGCGTGATTTTTGCTTTTTCTGCGAGAAATGCGGATCTGTCTACACAGGACAGCATGTCGATTGGGATTTTGTTCGGGCGTCTGGTCGTACCGAGCTTTGCGGATATGGATTCCAATATGCAGATTTCTTTTGCGGATATGGTAGACCATCCGATCCGTAAGATGGCACACGCTACAGAATATGCAGTGCTAGGGTTTTTGCTTGCCGGAAGCTATGCGGACAGGGAGAAAAAGCGCAGCAGGATGATCGGCGTTCCAATTATTCTGGGGTCGTTATATGCGGTTTCCGATGAGCTGCACCAACTGTTTGTTCCTGGCAGAAGCTGTGAGCTTATGGACATGCTGATTGACAGCAGCGGGGTAGTCATCGGGACGTTTGCAGCTTTGTTTTTCTTTGCATACTGGGCAAACCGCAAACCGCGCAGGCGGTAAGGCAGGAAAGGAGGAGGCGGCATGAAGCGGAACGGTGCCATTGATTTTTGGAAATTTGTATTTTCCGTTGTGATTTTGTGCTTTCATTCGCTTTATTTTGCCGGGGACGAAACGTATATTTTCGTAGACGGCGCAAATATGGTGGAGTTTTTCTTTCTTGTGTCTGGATTTTTGATGGCGGCAAAGCTGATGAAGCAAAAAGAGGACGCCATGAAACAGCCTGTATGGAAGAGCACCTGGCAGTTTTTGTTCCATAAAATAAAGAGCATGTGCCCGGAATATTATGTGGCGTGGGCAGTTTCTTTTCTGATTAAGCATACGGCAGGCGGATTGCAGCCGCTTGCAAAGATTGCAAAGCATGGCGTACTGTGCATCTGGGAGCTGCTGTTTTTAAGGATGGCAGGGTTTAACGATTACAATGCGAACGGCGCGACGTGGTATATTTCGGCGATGCTGTGCGCGATGGCGGTGCTGCTGCCGTTTTTTTATAAAAACAGGGAGCACTTTTTATATTTGACTGCTCCGCTGCTTGCTGTCGGCATTACAGGCTATTTGTATACGGCGTCTAAAACGCTGCGCGGCAATACGGACTGGATGGGGCTTTGCTTCCGGGGATTTTTGCGTGCGATGGCGGTGCTTTGTATCGGATGCATTTGCTATATTGCCTGCCAGAAGCTAAAACAGGTGCAGCTTACCCGTTTTGCGCGGGCGCTGTTGTCTGTAGCGGAAACAGGCGGGTATTTATTTGCGATTTACTGGACGTATGGGCATGGGACTTCCCGAATGCAGTTTGTGATTTTGCTGCTGTTTGCAGTGTCTGTGACGATCAGCTTTAGCCACCAGGGGCTGCTTGCGTTTATTTATGACCATCCAGTTTCGTATTGGCTTGGCAAATTCAGCTTTTCGCTGTTTTTGTCGCATCATGCCTGGAGCGGGCGGATCAGAAAGATGTTTCCAGACGATTCGTATGCGCAGATGTTTCCGAAATATGTAGGATTGTCGGTAGCTACGGCGTTTGTTGTATATGGTTTGTCTGCGCTTTTTAAAAACGTATATCATAAGCATCGAGATGCCTGGCTGCGGCTGTTTGCTTACAGCGGGGCAGGCAGATAAGACAGTTGATTTATGCAGGATTTGCGGGAAAATACTTGATTTTCCGCAGGTTTTGTTGTAGAGTAGTTTTTGGTGAATTTTGATGAAAAAGAGTGGAAAACGAAACGGATACGCTGCGGCTTTGAAAGAAGCATTTCCATATACGATACCGGTTTTGACCGGGTATTTGTTTATTGGGTTTGCTTTTGGCGTGATGTTTCAGGAAAAAGGTTACAATTTTATATGGGCAGGATTTATGAGCCTGCTCGATTATGCAGGCAGCGGCCAGTATTTGGCGGTTAATTTTTTTGTACCGGGAATCAGCCTGCTCCATATCGTATTTTTGGAATTTATGGTCAATATCCGCCATATTTTTTACGGCCTGTCTATGCTGGAGCGGTTTCAAAAGATGGGCGGCAAACGGTGGTATATGATATTTTCGCTGACGGATGAGACGTATTCGCTGCTTTGCCTGACAAAAGTACCGCAGGGGGTCGATGAGACAAAGTTTTTGCTCTGTCTTGCCGCGTTGGATCAAAGCTACTGGATTCTGGGCTCGGTGCTTGGCGCGGCGGTCGGTTCGGCGGTGCCGTTTGATGCGACGGGAATTGATTTTGCGATGACGGCGTTGTTTGTCGTTATTTTTGTAGAACAGTGGCTGACGTCAAGCAGCCATATTCCGGCATACATAGGGCTTGGCTGCACGCTGCTTTGCCTGCTTTTGTTTGGGAGCGGCAATTTTATCCTGCCGTCGATGATCTGCATTATGACGCTGCTTTTGGCGTACCGGAAGGGGGAGAAAAAATATGCCCATTAGTGTGTGGGAATCGATCGTTGTGATTCTGGTTGTCGGCATTACGATATTTTTTACAAGATTGATCCCGTTTTTATTTTTTCCGCCGGGAAAAGAGATTCCGCCTACGGTGCAGTATCTGGGAAGAGTGCTGCCGCCTGCGGTAATTGGGATGCTGGTGGTGTACTGTTTAAAGGCAGTCAGTATCGTGCAGTTTCCGTTTGGCGTGCCGGAGCTGGTTTCTGTGCTTGCCGTCGTTGTGCTGCACGTATGGAAAAGGAATAACCTTTTGAGTATCGGCGTGGGAACGGTACTGTATATGGCATTGGTGCAGACTGTTTTTGCAGCAGCCTGAAAAATCTGCTTAAGTAAGGAGTAAAAAACATGAAAAAAGAACCGTTTGTAACAAAAGAACAGCTACAGGAGATCGTAAAGCAGTTTCCGACACCGTTTCATTTGTATGATGAAAGAGGGATCCGGGAAAATGCGCAGGCAGTGAAACAGGCGTTTTCCTGGAACAAAGGCTATCGGGAGTATTTTGCGGTAAAGGCGGAGCCAAATCCGTTTATTATCCAGATCTTAAAAGAGTATGGCTGCGGCTGCGACTGCTCTTCCCTGACAGAGCTGATGCTCTCCGATGCGCTTGGAATCCGGGGAGAGGGTATTATGTTTTCTTCCAATGAGACGCCGCCTGAGGAGTTTCGTCTGGCGGACAAGCTAGGAGCAGTCATTAACCTGGATGATATTACGCATATTGCGTTTTTAGAAAAGACGATTGGAAAAATACCAGAGACAATTAGTTGCCGCTACAATCCGGGCGGCGTGTACGAGGTCAGCAACGGCATTATGGATCATCCGCAGGATGCAAAGTACGGGTTTACGAAGGAGCAGCTTTTTGAAGGATACAAGATATTAAAGCAAAAGGGTGCGAAACGGTTCGGGCTGCATTCTTTTCTTGTGAGCAATACGGTCACGAATGATTATTACCCGATGCTGGCAAAAACGCTGTTTCAGCTTGCAGTGGAAATTAAGGAAACACTGGGCATTACGATTGATTTTATTAACCTCTCCGGCGGTGTCGGCGTTGCGTATCAGCCGCACGAGACGCCAAATGATATCCGTGTGATCGGGGAAGGCGTACACAAAGCGTTTGATGAAATATTAGTTCCTGCCGGGCTTGGCGATACGGCGATCTATACGGAGATGGGCAGGTTTATGACAGGGCCTTATGGCTGCCTTGTTACAACGGCGGTGCATGAAAAGCATACGTACAAGGATTATATCGGTGTGGATGCATGTGCGGCAAACCTGATGCGTCCGGCGATGTACGGCGCTTATCACCATATTACCGTTATGGGCAAGGAACATGCCGCGTGCGGCAATAAGTATGATATTGTCGGTTCACTGTGTGAAAATAACGACAAATTTGCGGTTGACCGTATGCTGCCGGAAATTGAGATCGGCGACCTTTTGGTCATCCATGATACAGGCGCGCATGGGTTTTCGATGGGCTATAATTATAACGGCAGGCTATGGTCTGCGGAAGTACTGCTGCAAGAGGACGGCACGCCGAAGCTGATCCGCCGCGCGCAGACGCCGAAAGATTATTTTGCGACCTTTGACTGTTTTGATATTTTAAAAGATATGAAATATGATATGGCATAGACAAACAACGTATTTGGGAAAAGCCTGGCATGTTTGAAACGGAACATGCCAGGCTTTTTCTTAAGTCAGGCAGCTTTGCAGTGCGACTGCCTTGCCTAAAATGCGGACATTTTTCATTTCCTTTTCCACAAATACGCAGTCTTCAAACGCGGAATTTTCCGACTTTAGTATAAGCAGTTTCTTTTCCTTATAATAATACAGCCTTTTTAACACAGCTTCTGAGGAACCGTTAAAAAGCACGGCTGCGATTTCTCCGTTTTCTACCCAGTCCTGCCGGTGGATAAATACGAGGTCACCGTCAAAGATTCTGGCGTTGTTCATGCTGTCTCCGGCTGCTTTCAGGCAAAAATCTGCTGTTATCTGTATGGCTTTGTCATGGACAGAGATGATATTTTTTGGTATCGTGCCGTCTGGGAACAGGCTCCTTTGGCAGCCTGCCGGCTCTGGCTCGTTCCATCCCATTAAATAGGCAGGGGACGTTTCGAGTGCTTCGGATACTTTTAAGATCTTGTCCCGTTTCATATTCGCGATCATGCCGTTTTCCCATTTTCGGACGGTGCTCTTTCCAACGCCGACCATATTGCCCAGTTCTTCCAGTGTAAGACCCTTCTGCGTGCGCAGCTCGTAGATCTTTTTGCCCATATCCATATTTGAACACCTCATTTCATGCCGATTTTCTGTTGCTATTTTTATATAGGCAGATGTGCTGGGCGTGACGCGGTGCATCTTCTTTTTTGCCGCTTTATTATATAATAAATGTGTCGTTTTTGCAACATCTATCTCATTTTATCTCTAAAAAAGTGTCTTAAAAGACAAATGTATATTGACAGTCTCTCTGATATATGGTAGATTAATAGTGTCTTAAATGACACGGAAGGAGATGGATCAGATTGGACAAATATAAACTGGAATATGAAATGAAGACCAGGGGCATCACCATTGAAAAACTGTGTACAGAACTTCATATCAGCCGTTCTGCTTTTTACAGGAAATGCAACGGGATCTCAGAATTTACGCAGGGTGAGATTCAAAGAATTGTGGACTATATCGGCCTGGATTCTCCAATGGGAATTTTTTTTGCAGACAAAGTGTCTGAAAAGACACATCATGCCGCGTCTGTATAACTGGATGTACATAATGCAGAAAACGGCGTATTGTATTACGCAAATTTTTGTGGATTTTGAATTGCTGTTTGGGCATTGTCTATCTCATCAATTTTCAATGTTTTATCGTTACCTCCTTACGCTAACGTTAACAGCAGACGAAAATTCACAAAAATTTGCGTAGTGCAATACTTTGCGTGATATACCAAAGGTGTGTTGTTTTGCCGCCTTTTGTATATAGATGTAACTTGTTCATCGTACGGATGCGGCTGCTGTCACAGCCCATCCGTACAAAGACACATTGCAGCAGGAAGTCCGCTGCAAAAAAAGAGTAGAGGAGGAGATCATGAAGCAAAAATTCATGAAAAAAGCTCTTGCAGTTGTTTTGTCAACGGCTATGACATTTTCTTTGTCATCGATGCAAATACAGACTGCATCAGCGGCGAAAAAGTTTGTCAGCCTGAATACGACGTTTAAGACATTAAAAGTCGGACAGAAATATTCATTGAAGCTGAAAAACAATACGATTAGTTGGAAGGTAAAAAAGGCAGTCAGCACGGATAAGGCAGTTGCCAATGTGTATGCAAAGTCTGCTTCCAATGTTAAGATCAAAGGCAAGAGCACAGGCAGGGCTACGATCCGTGTGAATGTGGAGACTGCCGCAAGAAAGACAAATAACAAAAAGACACTGCGGTGCCGGATTAAGGTTGTACAGGCAGGTTCTGTTACACCGACTCCGTCCCCTGATCCAACACCGACTCCGTCCACACCAGATCCTGCAAAAACAAGCGCGCAGGTGTCTACACAGGCGGAGCTGGATGCGGCACTTGGCAATAAGTCAGTTACAAGCATTACGATCAGCACGACAAGTACAGCATCCTTCAACATCCCGGCAGGCCAGTACAGCAATGTAGACCTGACAGTCAACGCCCCGAACGCAGATGTGGTAAACAACGCAAACTTTAAATCTGTCACAATCAAAGCGATCAAAGCAGACACATGGACAGAAAAGGCAAAAGGCAATACGCTTAAAGTAGATGCGGCAAAAGCACGTGTCGTAGTTGACGAAGCCGCAAATATAGCAGGTATTGTAGTTGCATATGCAAACGCAGATGTAACCATCGTTGTAAACGGTACCGCATCCGGCATTACGGTCAATGCAAAAGCAAAAGTAAGTATTTTAGGAACGACAAAGACAAAAATACCAGTATCCATCGCAGCGGCAGCAGCAGACACTACAGTATCTTCGGTTGTACCGGTGGTTATCCAGGCAGCGGCAAATGCTTCGATCGACCTTGGCGCAGGTGCAGAAGAAAGTACCGTAGAAGTAACGAACAAAGCAGCAACTGTTACGGTAAAGAACAACACAACAAAGAAGATCACAGTGACAAAAGCTGACAAGTCAAAGACCGAAGTATCCGTAAAAGGAAGTACAACAGTGAAGCCTTCGACGTCATCCACAGGCGGCTCGAGCTGGGGCGGCGGTTCAAGCTGGGGCGGCACAGGCTCTGGTTCAGGCTCAGGCGGCACTTATGTACCTACATCTAAGACCGTATCCAACCAGACAGAACTGGATGCCGCACTGAAAAATTCCAGCCTGAAGACGATTACGATCAAAAACGCTACAGGCGAACTGAAAATCGCGGAAGGCACATACAGCAGGATTGACCTGATTGTGGATGCAAAAGACGCGACCATCAGCAACTATGCTACCTTTAAGTCCATCGAGATCCGCAATATCAAGTCAGAGACATGGCATGAGTTTGGTAAACGCAATAAATTCAATATCAAAGCTCCAAAGCCACATATTGTTGTAGAGGAATCTGCGGTAGTAGACGAATTGAAATTTACGGCTGAAAAGCAGGCGGCTACATTAACAGTAAATGGTACAGTAAGCAGTGAAATTCTTTGCCAGGGTTCGAAAGCGGAAGACGCAGGCGTTGAAGTGATATTAGGCACGACTGCAAAGATCGAAAAAGGACTTAAAGTCTCCGCAATGGTAGTTAAGATTGTCGGACAGATTGCAGAAAATCTGAAGCTTAAAGTAACGCTTACAACAAAAGAAGCACAGTTGGATTCTGAGGTTCCGGTAGCGGTATCTATGGAAAAGGAAGCATCTGGCGCTAAGATCTGGCTTAGTGAAGATGCTGCGGGCAGTACGTTGGATTATGCAGCAAAAGATATGGAAGTACAGATCAATACAAAAGTCGAGGTAACAACGACAGTAGCCGGAGAAGCAACTGCTGAGGGCGGCAAGATTGCAGCAAATACGAATGGTACCGTAGATGCTGCAACAAATGGAACAGTAGAAGGTTCAGAAAAACTGCCAGATGAGGGTGCTACAATGCCAGATGCACCTGCCGACAGTAATAATGATACAGACAATGACAACGATAATACAGGCAACGGTGATGACAATAATGGAGATAATGAAAATCCAGCTCCAACAGGAGATCCTTCCATTACACTTCAGGCTGCAAAAGTTACATCAGGCTCAAGTGTCGTTGTTGTTGTAACAGCAAGTGCGTTTAAGTTAGGAGAAACAGAAGTTAGCGGTGCTACATTTGCAAATACTGCATCTTGTGGCGGAACAGATTCAACTTCTGCTTCAAACGGTGTTTATACATTTGCAGAAACAGTAACTGGTGAATTGACATTTACAGTGACTGCCGATAATGTTACGTATACTGTAACAGCAACAGTTGGTGAGTTAACAGAAGAAGCTTCTGGACTAACTGCAACTGTAACGGCAAACACTGACTCAGGTGCCAGTCAGAGCTAAAACGAAAACACGGTTTAACTAAAAATCTCAGGGGCGCTGCCTCTGAGATTTTTTATAAGCGGTTAGGTTTCGACCAGGCTGCTTTTCTTTTTCTGGTAAATTTCTTTCACCTTTGCAGTAGAGATTTGATGCTTGGAAGCGATTGCTTTAAAAGCCTGGTCTTGTGTAATGCCCAGATCTAAGATGTCATCAACGCCAAGAAAGATCCCTTGTTCCAAGCCACGTTCCATACCCTCCTCGCGTGCTTCCTCATTCCATATTTCCAGTAAATCTTCAGATATAATATCCAGCTTTTCCTGTTCTTTTTTGCCTTTTGTGCCAGAATCAATATCTTGGGTAAGATCGATAAATTCGGCTAATTTGGATTGCTTTGGTAAATTTTTACAGGAAGGGACGCTGGGAGAGAGGATGTGCCTCCCCTGGCTGCGTCCG
>ERZ778516.935-NODE-935-length-23576-cov-9.829557_pt1 | contig 23576 bp, 23 predicted proteins | sample MGYA00510342_ERZ778516 | MGnify/ENA primary metagenome ERZ778516 (study PRJEB29527, sample SAMN07138961) | mouse gut metagenome | material: feces | host: mouse | place: China:Nanjing | collected 2016-01-25 ... | reverse complement strand
CCTCCAAACGCCCTAATTCAAAGTCATATTCGATCTGCCCTTTCAGCACATGGTAAACAATCCCTTCGATTCTTTGCTCCGAAACCATCTTTACAGCCAGCTTATACAATGAATCGTTACTCACATAAGCCGGGGAAATATCCCTGAAATAAAATGTATCCCCTAAATCCCCCTCCAGGTCCCAGGCAGCCTGTATCTGCATCGTTGTATAATCAGCCTGTGAACAGATTTCCAATCCTGCTTCTTCTATTAAAAAAGGAATTCAAAATTCCCTCGGATGCCTGTACAAACGTATGCACCTTTAACCCCATTGTTTTTAACATATACGCCAGCTTTCTTGAACTGTCATTCACCAGCGGAATTAAAACCAGCGCGTGTTTTGCAAATCCTGATTTCAAATATCCAAGCCCTGACCTGCTGACTGGATCCGTATCCCTTGGCACAATATCATCTGCCCACATAGAACTCGACCTGCTGCCTCCCAAAATCCAGTATGGCATGATACCCGATGCAAAAACCAGCTCCTCCGGGATATTGGAACCAAGCACAATGATTTTCGGTCTGTCCGCCTTAAAATCTGCAAGATAATGATCCTTTACCGCTTTTACAAAAAATACAAGTTCTTTATAAGCAGGCATTGTGTTTACAATCTTTTGCATCGTGTCTATAATCTCTTTTTTATATGTATCTGTTTTCATTTCACCAACAAATTTACGCATATTGAATTACCTCCGTTTCTATTATTATAAAATCCCAAACAATAAATATCAAATATATATAAAGAATAGATTTCCATACTTGAAAGGTATTTATTTTTCTGATATAATTTGACTTAACACGCTTCTAAGATTCCATCAAAAAATAACACACAGGAGGAGCTGCACATGGATATTCGGGTATTACAATACTTTCTGGCCGTTGCCAGGGAAGAAAGCATAACAAAGGCTGCGGAAACTTTACGCATGACACAGCCGCCGCTTTCCAGACAGCTTAAAGATTTAGAGGAAGAATTAGGAAAGCAGCTAATGATCCGCGGCAGTAAAAAAATCACGCTGACGGAAGATGGGATGCTTCTGCGGAAACGGGCGGAAGAACTGGTAGACTTGATGGAAAAGACAAAATCGGAGCTGGCATCTTCCAATGAAAACATCAACGGTGAAATCTATATTGGATGCGGTGAAACAGAAGCCATCTCTTTTCTGGCACAGGCCGCCAGAAATCTGCAGGAAAACCACCCTCTGATCCATTACCATATATACAGCGGAGATGCAGAGCGCGTCATGGAAAGGCTGGATAAGGGACTCATTGATTTTGGGCTTTTCGTGAGCCATGCTGACATAAGTAAATATGATTCTATAAAGCTCCCAATGAAAGACACCTGGGGCGTGTTAATGAGGAAGGACAGCCCCTTAGCTGAAAAAGAAATGGTCCAGGCAGAGGATTTGTGGGATAAGCCATTGATCCTGTCACACCAGGCTTCGATCAACAGCGAAATGTTCTCCTGGCTGAAGGCAGACATTTCCAAGCTGAATGTTGTGGCCACTTATGATCTTGTCTATAATGCAGCACAGTTTGTAAAAAAAGGATTCGGATATGTAATAGCCCTTGACAAGCTTATTAATACCACAGGCGACAGCAACCTTTGTTTCCGTCCGCTCCTCCCCGCCCTGCACGCTGAACTCTGTATTGTCTGGAAAAAATATCAGGTACTTTCAAGAGCATCTAATACATTCCTCAAACAATTACAGAAAGAATTAAAAACCTATATATAAGCCATATTAAAACCATAAAAAGCGCCTGGAGGTTTCGTGCTTATGCCCCCACGGCGCTAATATTGCATAATATTTTACTGTGTATAGAAGAACCGTTTCATGCACATTCCTTTTCATAAAAAACTGAAACGCCTTTTCCAATTTCATGGTTCTTAATGAGATAACTAATCTCCATTTCATTCATCCATAATTATGAGCATTATATCATTATTTGGACAAATAGAACAGATAAATCACCGGAAATGCCATCCATACACATTTTAAGCTCGGGAAAGGGCTGGTAACGCATTAAATACCGCCAACTCATTACAATACAGCCAGAAACGTCAGGAAGATCTGCAGCGATTAAAAACTTCCGGCTGTTGGCTGATGGATTGACGTTCCCTCCCTGAACGTCTAAACTGTATACAGAATAATCTGGCTTACCGTTTCCGTCTGTGCTTCCTATTCTCCGGGCAAAAGAATAGGACTAAATCAGCGAAACCCTTTGTTTTTACTTGATTCTTGCTAACTTGGCAATATAATAACACACTCCCCCCACTGCATCAGCAGCGCCGCACTCCCCGCCACAAACGGCGTCGCCATCGAGGTGCCGCTTTTTACGCCATAACCGCCGCCTGGTACGGTAGATACGATGCCGACGCCAGGAGCCGCCAGATCGGGCTTGACCTGGGCGGTCACACGTGTGTAGCCTCTGCCGGAAAAGTCTGCTACCTGGTTTGTTCTGGAGTTGTAAGCGGCGACGGAGATGACCTTTTCGGCTGTGGACGGGATGGTAAGGGTGGTTGTTTCGACTGGGTATAAAAATCCTGTTCCCCGGTTTAGAATGCCGCCTCCCGGCATCCACATGTCGAAGGCGCCGTTCACAATTCTGCGCGGGGCCAGGCGTATTTCCCATACGCCGCTGTCAACGTAGGATGCTGTTGGCAGAAATTCTATAAAGATCTCCTGATAGACGCTGTAGGGGCTTGGTTCCCCATAGTATAATAGGATTTCGGTCTGCTGCATACGAAAGCGCTGTGTGCCTAAAATGTGCTGAATCGGGCCTACGGTCTGCCCGGACGGATGTACGATCTGAATATCGATTTCATCAGAATATGATTTCCAGATCTGGATGCTTAAAAACGATTCATAGGTGCTGACTATAAACTGTACCGTGTTTGCAGGATGGTTTTCGACTGGCTGCACCTGCCCGGATGTATGCACACTGGCTGTGCCTTCGTTTCCTGTGCCGGCAGCTATGACGTTTTTCCAGTATCCGCTTAGACTGTTTAAATAAGTTTCGATTAAAGAAGTGCCGCTGTGAGATCCATAATTGTTTCCAAAGCTTAAGTTTAATGCAATCGGAAGATTCATTTCGCGTGCTTTGCGGATCATGTAGTCGACTGCCGTCATAAGCTCTACGGTGCTCGGAAATCCTTCTTCCCGCGGTACGCCAAGACGTACGACAATCAATTCGCTTTCATATGCTACGCCGCGGTAGCGGCCGCCGGATGCCCTGCCGTTGCCTGCCATAATGCCTGCCACATGCGTCCCGTGGCCGCTGTAATCTCCGGTCAGGCGTACATACTGCCCACCGGAAGGCTGTATTTCAGTTTGCTGTTGCGCTGACAATGGTGCTTCTTCGATGACGACTGTCTGTGACGGCTCTTTTAAGGCGGCGTTAATCTGCGCTCTTGTAAACTCTACGCCCTGATAGTAGCCTGCCGGGGGATACATGCCGCGGGACGCATCCGGGACAAGCGTCTGGTCCCAGATCGCGGCAATTCTGGTCGTTCCGTCTGGATTGCAGAAGTCAGGATGCCGCCAGTCGATTCCGCTGTCTGCAATGCCGCACAAAACGCCTTTTCCGCTCAGATTCAGGTAGGAGGAATGCACGCTGTCAATGCAGGAGGCTCTGATTCCCTGGTCGACAGCAAAAAAGAGCCTTTTGGGCTTTTCGATATATTCAATTTCCGTCCGGTTGGTAAACGCTTCGATAAGCTGCTGCGGCACCGTCGCGACTGCATATCCGTTCAGCAGCTCCACAATCGTGATCTGGGGATATTCCTGGCGGAGCTGGTCTAAGCTTGTGGAATAGCGAATGATTACTTCCCATGTCTTTTCGGTTTTGTTATATCCCGCCTGTAGGTTTACGGACTGCTCGAGCTCCCGCTCTGTCGCATCCAGTGCAAGGTTGAGCAGGTTTTCACGTTTTGGATTGTTGTCTCTTGGCATAAGGATACCGCCTGTGTTTTTTTCAATATATGAGCGATTCTCTGTCTTAGTGACTGACCCTCGCATGTATTGCAATGAAAAAAATTTTGTATAAAAAGGTTGCAAAAAACTGTAAAATTCCGTATCATAAACTATAGAAAAAAGTACAATTAACCAAATAACGTCGAGGGGTATGTAATGAGAGGAAAAACAACAAAGCTCATAAAAGCCGTCTCAGAGCTGAAATCTGAGGATTATTCAAAGGAACCGGAATTAAATGAAATCTATAACCGCTTAACAAAAGCCCGTCAGGAGTTTGCAGAAATATTTGAAAAAAATATTAAGGCTGTTATGCAGATCAGTTCTTTGGACCTTACGATGCAGTACCAGACTGAACAGATCATGGATATTTCACGCAAAGTATCCAAGGCGGCGGAGACGATCTTTGGGACAGCCACAGGCAATTCCATGTTTACCGGAGCCCATAACAACCAGCACGAAGAGCTGGCGCATACGATTACACATATTGCCTCCGAAACCGCGGAAGTCAATGAAAAAATAGAATCCTGTCAGAGCGATCTGACAGATATCCGGGATCTCTCTACACAAACAATCGAAATCTCCCGCAAAATGCAGCGGGATATGGATAACCTGTCTGAAATTATCGGTCGTATCAATGAAGTGATTACCGGGATTGAATCGATCTCGCTGCAAACGAACCTGCTTGCCTTAAACGCTTCCATCGAAGCGACAAGAGCCGGAGAAGCAGGAAGAGGGTTTGCTGTCGTTGCCGACGAGATTCGTACGCTTGCCGGACAGACACAGACACTGACGGGAAATATGGGAAATTTTGTAGAAGAGATCGAGTCTGCATCGCGCAAAAGCGTAAAAAGCGCAGCCGGAACGATTCAGGCACTGGAATCTATGACGAATAAGATCGAAAACGTATGGTTATTAAACAACCAAAACCATCAGCATGTAACGAAGGTAAACGATTCGATCAGCTCTATTGCCGCTGTCAGTGAAGAGATCAGCAGCTCTATGACAGAGATGGAAAACCAGCTCCATGACAGCACCGATTTTATGCAGAATGTCGGGCATGACTTAAAAAAAGCGACCGAACCGGTCGTGGATATCGAAAAGACGCTCGACGATACCGTCAGGAAAATGGGCTCGCTGTCCGAAGACCCTTTTTTCCATCTGGAATATGCAGAATTTGCAAAACATATCAGCAACGCGATTACCGCGCACCAGGGATGGCTGCGGAACTTGAAAAATATGGTAAAACAGCGCAGCATCATACCGTTGCAGCTTGACTCTTCCAAATGCGGATTCGGGCATTTTTATCATGCAATGATGCCGCGCACGCCGGAAATACGCCAGCTCTGGGAAGTGCTTGGCAAAAAGCATGAGCGCTTCCACCAATTTGGCGGCGAAGCGATCCATGCGCTGAAACGCGGCAACTACTCCGATGCAGAAGCTGTCTACAACCAGGCTGACCTGTATTCCAGGGAGCTGATCGCTGACCTGGAAAGAATCAGGCAGATTGCATTAGAACGTGCTTAACATCGTATCCATAATATCATATCATCCATAATAAACGTACGCCATCCAGACAGCTTTGTATCGTAGGCTCTGTCTGGGTGGCGTATCTGTTTTTTTATTTTCTATTTGATAAACTGGTCAATCGCACGGTTTAAGTCTTCCACAGCCTGTGCATCTCCATGTTCGATTGCGTGTACGATGCAGTGGCTGATATGTTCCTTTAAAATAAGCTTTCCGGTATTGTTTAACGCAGATTTTACTGCTGCAAGCTGTACCAGCACCTCGCAGCAGTCTCTGCCGTCTTCTACCATGCCTTTTACCGCTTCGAGATGGCCGATTGCTTTTGCCAGGCGGTTTGTAATTGCCTTCATTTCTTTTGGGTCGTGCGTATGTGTATGATTGTCCATTTATGCACTCTCCATCCCTGCTAACTTATCGATCGAGCGGATCATCTCCAAAAGCTGCACATTTTCCAGCTCTCCGCTGCTTTTCATCAGGCGGATAATCTCTGCGCGTTCTTTTTTTACAATATCCAGGTTGCTCGCGATCTTTGACCGCAGCTTCTGCCTGCGTACGAGCAGGCTGTGCTTGATTTCCACCATTTCCTTTTGTTCCACCAATGCCTGCGGCTGTTCGATCCATACGCGCGAATCGTACAGCTCGCATTTTTTCAGCAGGCTTACGAGCTTGTCATAGTAATAGTTTAAATCTTCATTTGTTTTTCTGTATTTTTCCTGTTCTCGCATGGCGTTTTGATACATTTCCCACTGGTACTCAAACTCTCTGGAATCGCGCACGTGGAATCTGTCTCTGCCGTAGTCGACGGCGTTTGTGATATTTACATATTTTATCTTGACTTTATTTAACAGGATAATCGCGTAATTGATATTTGTTTCTGCTTGCAGGATTTCCCGCCTGCTGCTTTCTAAGCGGAACACGATATATGCCGATCCAAGAAGGCATGCTGCAATGACGCCGATCCAGACATACCTAAGGTCGTAATCAAACCCTTTGGATATAATAAACAGCAGCGCCGCGGCGGATGCGGCAGCAAACAGCAGCATAAAAGAAGCCTTGCGCATTCTCACCCGGCTGCGCCTGCAATCCCTTTTGAGTATTTCCCATTCCTGCTTCTCGCCTTCCAAATACTGCATGTCCCGCTTGACGACCGCCTGGTATTCTTCATTCGTGCGCAGGTTTTTAATAGCGTCGGGAATCTGCTCCTCCTGCCTTTGCATCATCTGAAACTGTGCGTCGGAAATGCGCTTGGATGTATTTAAAAACTGGTCTCTTGCCAGGTTCAGCTTCGCCACATAATCGGCTGCCTTGCGGATTTCCTCAGACTGGTCTGGCGCCAGGTTTTCAATCAGCTCGATGTCGTTCAAATAAGAAGTGACGATATAATATTCCTTTTTGCCATCGTCAATCTCCCTAGCATTCTGCATTACTTTTTCACAGCGGTCTGCCAAAGCACTGCCGGAAGAATTGTGCGAAAGCTCCTCTAAGCCGCCTGACACCTGCACATCCTTCATCACCTTTTCAAGGCCTGCCCGGTCTTTTCTGCGTTTGAAAAATCCCATATTTTCACCCCTTATAAGATATATATTGTTCTTTCCATGCGTCTACCTGCACATAGATCTCACTTTTTGCCTGTGCAAACGACGCCTGCGCCAGTCTTGAAAGCTCTAATATTTTGCCAAATTCTGCCGAGGCTTCTGTCAGATGCACCAGCTCCGCCAGATTTTTTTTCATGCCCGCGTACTGCTCCTTGCTGATATGGTGCTGCTGCAAAAACCACTGTACACGCTCTGTGTCCTCCAAAAAACAGACTGCCTGCGACGCTGCCTTTAAGGAATCCGCGCGGTGGCTGAGCTTGTATGCCTTTTCATAACAGTTAACGGCACGCTCAAAGCAAAGCATATTTGCATAAGCCGTTCCCATATTGTGCCAGATATCGCCGCTTACTCTCACATCCGACGGGCTGTCTGTCGCGCTTAACAGCAGGCTGCGGTATTCTTCGATGGCAGCCAGATACTTTTTTTTCTCCATAAGCTGGTCCGCCTTGATCTTGCGGTTTTCATAATTCGTCTGGTGATCCATCTTTTGCAGCCGCATTCCTAAAAACTGCATTTCATTTTTGGAAAAATAGCCGGAATCTAAAATAATCTGCATACAAAACACGCGAAATCCCTTCCCGCCTTCCAAAATCCTGCGCAGCTTTTGCGCAAGATTCACTGCTTCTACTTCCATCTCCAGCCAGTCGCAGAACTCCGTCGTCATAATATTTTCATCCAGCAGATAAATATTGTCCTGCAAAAAATAGCACAGCTCCTCGATCGAATAAATATTTTGTTTTGCACTCTCCAGATAATAAGGCTTTGCAGCCTGCTTAAAGCTGCAAAAAATCAATCCGCTCATGCGTTCCTCCTGCCCTGTCAGCCTGCTTAGTCCACCTTCATATGATACTCCCAGACCATATCGCTCGCTTTAAAAAACTCACCCAGCCCCAGATCCCGGATCGTAATTTTTACCGAGCGGTCGGACGAGGGCTTTGCGGCTATTTTCAGCCGCGTCGCCTTCGGCGGCCTTTGGGGAAGGTTGGTAAGCTCTAACGATTCAATCCTTGCTTCCCTGCTGTTTGGCCGCTGGATCCAAAAGTCGATCTCTCCCGGCCCGTCCAGAATCACTTCGCAGCCGCCCCTTGCCTCGTACCAGTTTTCCCCTGCCGAGATCAGCGTATAAAATGCCATCTCATTATTTTTGCGCACTTTCAGGCTGATATTAAATTTCATTTCATTTTCGCCCATATAGGTATAGTTCCACGGAAATACCTGCTCCAAAACTTCCGCCGCGTAGCAGGCGCCTTTGGAAAACAGGTTTTTCCCAAGAAATGCCCGGCGCCCCTGGCACAAATAGCGCAGCGAATGCTTCATCCAGCCGCCTTCAAAGCCGTCCCCTGCAAGATACACCGATGAAATAATCTTTTTTTCAAAAACCTTTTGCACGATCTCTGAAAAAGACGTGTCCTTATCCTCTGTCAGATAGCCGCAGTCCGTCTCCAAAATCTGCACGAGCTGCGGCTTGGACTGCTTTCCCCTGGACAGGTACCAGCATACCATGCTCTTGCCATAGTACTGGAACAGCGCGATATCGTGTGTCGCAAGCCCGTCCTTTTGGTTCAGCGCATAATAGTAAAAGCTTTTCATATAGTCGGTAACGGTAATCTTTTTTCTGGGCACCGGAAGCTGCTCAAACACATATTCCATAAGTTCCATTAATTTCTCATTTAATTTTGCAAATGTAAAAACAATTTTACCGATCTCCAGCTTTGGGCCGAGCTTTCCGGCAAGCAGCAGCAGTTTTTTGATAAAGACCGCAAGCAGTGCCCGGATTTCATACGCCTGGTCCTGGATCAGCGTATAATCACGCTGCAACGCCCGCGTCAGCAGGCGGTTTTCGCATTTCCCCATCTCCGCCTTCTCAAAACGGATCGCCTCGTCCCCGTATACCCACTGACCGGAAGCCGATGCCATGCACACGGCAAGCGGGATCTGAAAGATCTCACTGCCAGCCACGGCACTGACGGTCTCCGGCTCCGGCTGTGCCGTCGTCGCAAAGCTTACCATGGCATAGCTGTCGCTTAAATCAATCCCAATATATAATTTTTGTTCATTCTGTGCCATAGTCTCCTCTTTTTAGCTCTATGTAAATCTATAGATTATATAATTTTAAACATTTTTCCCGCAAGTATGCTGTATTTTTCATATTCCTGCATCATGCGCAGCAGCTCCTTCTCCTTGCCCTGCTCCCGCAGATACAGCATATAGTTGATATACGCATACCGCCCGCCGTAGCTGACATCTCCGTATGTCTGCCCTTTGATATGGACACTTTCGCCTAACTGCTGCATCCCTGCTTCTGTCTCCTGCACCAGATAGTATTCCAATTCATCGTCCCGAAACAGCAAAAACTCATAAGAAAAGATCCCGTCATAAATATTTAGCATCGCTGCCGCTGTAAATTCCTGCTGCTGCCGCATACGGTAGTGGATCTGTATCCGGCTGTCGGGCATTGCGCGATACTCCACGAGCACCCGGTTATAAAGCTGGTATCTGCTGCACAGGCTTTCCGGCAGGCTTTTAAAAAACGCAAAGTTCATATTTCTGGAAATAAACTCATGCAGCAGCTCGTCCGCGATCTTTAGCTGGTAGCGGTCAAGCCCGTCTGCTTGGGAAAAGCATTTTAAAAGCCCCAGGCGGCAGGCAATCCCGCGCAGCCTGCCTTCTTTGTACAACTGGCACGCCTCTAAAAACAGTCCTCCCGGCAGCATCGCATCGTGCACGACATATTCGTGCATACAGTAAGAGCGGTATGCCTGCAGGATAAATTCACGCCCGCCATGCCCCCGGTAGCCCTGGTAGGCGTCCTGTACGCTGTCTACCTCCTGCGTACTGTAAAGCGCCTGTATTAACAGCCTCTCTTCCAGCTCTTCTGTCTCCTGCACTTCACACGCGCGCGCCGCCTCGTAAACAAGCAGCATCTGTTTAGAAGGCCCCTCAAAATATTTTGCCAGATATAAGACGACCTCCTGGCTGCGCATCCCTTCTGTCAGCACCGTCATGCAAAGCTCCAGCAAAAACGCATCTTCGCCGATCTCCCTTGACCCAAGCACGCCGCAAAGCATCTCTGAAAGCTTTGCAGCGTCTATGCCGTCATAGCCGTAGCTGCTGACCAGCTCATACGCTTTTTCATACCAACCGTGGTCGATCATAAGCTCGATCATCAGATTGCGGTTATCTCGGCGCATACTGGCAAAGTCTACCTGCGCCACATACGTCTCCAGCCCTTCTTCCAACTGGTTTATCAAACAGTAGCGCACAAGCCCCGGCCCGATCTGGCTTTTAAACTTTGCACTGATCTGCGGCGCTGCCATTAACGTGCGCAGATAGTCTACATCGGTACGCACCGGAACGCTTAACTCCGTCTTTCCATCCATATGGTGCATTAAATATTGCAGCTTTTCCGGCGCAAAATTCAGGCACCTGCGGATATAGTGCGACGGCTTCATCAGCTTTTCCAACTGGCAGGCTTCCGGGGAGACGAAGCGCTGCCCCCTGTTATTTTCCAGCACGATCGCATAGTCGTTGGAAAATAGCTGGAAGTATGCCGCTTCTTTGGAAATCGGCACGCGCTGCTCCTCTTTCATATGCTTTTGAACCACGACGACAAAAGCCGCCATCTTATTCGTACAATAAAATTTATGCGTATATAAAATATCGGCAAGCGGCGTCGCAAGCTCCTGCGTCAGCATCCCCTTGTCAAGCATTTCATCGTAAATTACGGCAAGATTGTCGTCGATATGCCCTTTTAATATCTCGTCGATGGCAAACTGCTTCATCGTCTGCGCATATTTTTCGTAAATCGACGGCTGCTCCTGTTTGCGCGCAATAATATTGACATATAGCGCCGCTTTGTACGGATAGGCGAGCTGGTTGTTATACTGGAAATACATCTGGATGACTTTTGGAAGCGGCTGTATGCTGTGCAGATCCATTGTCAGCAGAAACGCTTCGTATAAACCGGTAATTTTTAAATTTTCCGCAATCCCTTTTTCGTACCAGCGATGATACTTCGACTGGTAGCACTGTCCTTTAATTAAGTACGCGCAGACCCCCATCAGCATATCCTCATCCGGGTCTTTTTCATAGCTGCGGAACAAAATCCGGCAGACCAGCGGATGAAACTGGCGCATATTATTGGCAAGCCGCATCACCTGGCCGGCAAGGTCTTTGGTCAGTACCCCCTGCCTGGACGCCCAGTTCATCAAAAGGATCTCATAGGCATCCAGCTTCGTCAGCAAATACGGCTGCTCCAAATATGCCTGGTATGCCTCGACATACCATAACGGCGAATACTGCCCCTGCATAATGCGCGCTTCCATCACGCGCAGCTTGATCTGCGGCTGTGTACGCAGCGTCCCGTTCAGCCGGAGCGTCAGAAAAAAGATCATCGGGTGCGTCCCGTACCGCTTTGCAATCTCCTCGATCTCATCCAACAGGCGGTCTACGATGACCGGCTCCTTTTCCTTTTGCAGGCACAAATAGTCGTAAAACGCCCACTGCGGGTCTTTTTTATTTTTGTATTTCTGGCGGTACTCGTCCATCAGCCATTGGGCATCCTGCCGCTGCTTATTCCGCTGCAGCGCATACGCTTTAAACAGCAGGTACCACGGGTCATTCGGTTGAAATTCCTCCATCCGCTGGATCAGCGCAAGCGTCTGCTTTGTCCATTCCCCGGTTACGATTTTTTTCAGGCGGAAATTCAGATAGCACCTGGTCAGCAGATAGGTGGCACGCTGCAATCCCTGTATTCTGCGTTCTTTTTGCGTATGCCTGCCGCCTTTTGCGGCGAGCACGTGCAGTTCTTCTTTCTGGGCGTCATTTTCAAAATAAATACAGCCGTAATTGTTGCCAGCATGCATCTTCTCCGTATCGATATAAAAGCTGAACGGGTAAGTCTCGCCCAGGAAATCATCGCCTGTCAAGTAACGTTTCTGCGGGACTAAAAATTCATCCTCGGTAAATACCCGGATCTCCAAAAATCCCCAGCCGTCCTTTTGTATGTGAATCCGCTCTTCGACCGGGTCTTTTGCCCCGGCTATTTCTACACTGTGCTTTTCCAGTGCAAAATGCGCCCGCTCTTTTTTCCCGGTTCCGATTAAAAACTCATCCATCGTCTGCTCGGTCACCGTCGGCTTTGAAAGGCCGCTATATAATAAGGAAGCTTTCAGGTCTTTTGGCGCTAAAATATTTTTAAATGCCGGCGAATGAAAAATATGGTACGCCTCTTTCCATTCGTTTTTTGCAAGCTTTGTAAAATCCCGCAGATTTTTAATTTTTCCTGTCGACGCCTCCGCATACAGCTTTGTTACCGTCACTTCAAACGCAAGCGGGTATTCTCCGCCATTGCATACGATAAAAAAGCTGCCTGTGACAAAATCCCCTTCCGACATACCATCTGCATGAAACTGTACCTGAATCTGTACCTCTTCCCCTTCAAACTGATTGGTCAGGCATTCCATTCTTGCGCTGGAGGAATAAATAATACCACGCATCCGTATTCCATTTTCACTCTTTACCACAAAGCTGTCCGCAGCCGTCTGCCCCTCTACTGCTTCTAGCTCCAGCTTTTCTTTTGAAAATACAACTTGCGGCTGCTCATATGGAATTTTCCCTTCTGCCAGTTCTTCGATCCTCTTTCGCACGTTGTCACCTGCTTTACTCTTGCTTTTTTTTCCAATACCGCTATAATATACAAAAGGCGATACTTTAAGAATTATAAACTATTTACGAGCCATACGCAATATGTTGATGAAAGTTCGTTTGCGTTCGTTCGAAGGAGGAAGCATTATGATACAGCATAAAGACCATTTCCACGGCAGCGACCTGGAAAAAATCGAGCAGTTTTATGGGATAAAAAAAGAGTCCATCACCAGTTTTTCCGCAAATGTCAATCCGCTTGGCATATCTCCTGCACTGCGCAAAACGCTTGCGGAGCGCATCGATGCGATCACCACTTATCCTGACAGGGACTATGTCTCGCTGCGGGCGTGCATTGCGGATTATGTCGGTACGGATCTGGAAAATATTATCGTCGGAAACGGCTCTACGGAGCTGATTTCTTTGTTTATCAATGCAGAGCATCCAAAAAAAGCGCTTGTCATCGGCCCGACGTATTCCGAATACGAGCGTGAAATCTCCCTGGGCGGCGGTACGACGCTTTATTATCCGCTGCGGGAAGAAGACGGGTTTCGCCTGCATACAGCCGATTTTATCTCTCATTTAAAGGATGATATCGACCTGCTTGTCCTGTGCAATCCGAACAACCCGACGTCCACCTGCATCTCAAATAAATCGATGCGCCTGATTCTGGATGCCTGTCTGCAGCATGGCATCTATGTCATGGTCGACGAGACGTATGTGGAATTTGCAGAGCAAATGGAGCAGATCACTTCCGTGCCGCTGACGCATTACTATAATAACCTTGTAATCCTGCGCGGCACTTCCAAGTTTTTTGCCGCTCCCGGCCTTCGCCTTGGATACGCCATAACCGGAAACCGCGACCTGGTCAAAACGATCAACACGCGCAAAAATCCCTGGACGATCAACTCTTTGGCTGCCATCGCAGGGGAGATTATGTTCCGGGACGAGGACTATATCCAGGAAACGAAACGGCTGATCAGCACCGAACGCAGGCGCATGTACGAGCTGTTCTCGGCGAGGGAGGACTTTCAAGTGTACGAGCCTTCTGGAAATTTTATGCTCGTAAAGATCTTACGGCAGGATCTGTCCTCGCAGGATCTGTTTGACCGCACGATACGCAAGGGAATGATGATACGGGACTGCTCGACGTTTCCGTTTTTAGACGACAAGTTTATCCGGTTTTGCTTTATGCAGCCTGAGATGAATGACAAGCTCGCTGCCTGTATCCTGTCCGCTTAACTGTGAGGGTATCCCAGGCGAAAAAACAGCCCGAACCGTCTGGCTCAGGCTGTTTTTCTTTCGACATAACCGCTAACATATATGCGGCATCTGCACCGTATCTGCCAGCGCTTTTTTGGCAAGCTGGTCTGCCTCTTCGTTATACTGGTTGCCGGTATGCGCCGCGATTTTGGTAAACGCAATCTGTATCCTGCTGCCGCAGCGCTCCATAAACTGCGCGTACTGCTTGGTCAGCTCGTTTTTCGCCTGCCAGCCGTGCGTCGCCCACTGCTCGATCCCGGCATAATCGTAGCAGATCTCCACTGCGGGATAGCCTTTCTCGATTGCCCATTTTACCGCAAACATGGCGCCAAGCATCTCCCCGGACACATTGCGCAGCGCAAGTGACTTTGGATCATTGCCGCTGCCGGATTCGCGGATAATTTCTCCCTGCGGCGTTAAGAGCACGCAGCCAAACGAATAGCGCTTTTTTTTGTGCTCATAGCTGCCGTCCACATATGCGACCAGCGTATCTTCCTTTGGCTGCGGCGCTGCCTGCGGCTGTGCGTCGCCTTGCAGATAGGCAAGTGCTTCCTGCTCGTTTGCAAAGCTTTTATATACCGCGCCCGGATAGCCGTGCACAAGCTGCCTGCATTCATCCCATGTGGCAAACAGCCCGGTCTTTTTGCCTTTTCTTACGGCATAGATTTTCTTTTTTGGCATGGTTTCCTCTCCCTATAAGTTGCGTACTTTAAAATCGCGTTCTGCCTCACGCCGCTGATCTTTTTTTGCAATATCCTGCCGCTTGTCATACAGCTTTTTGCCCTTGGCAAGCGCAATCTGCACTTTGACAAGGCTCCCTTTAAAATAAACCTGCACCGGGACGATCGTATAGCCCTTTTCCTTGATTTTGCCCTGGAGCTTTAAAATCTCGCGCTTGTGCAGCAGCAGCTTTTTCGGGCGCAGCGGGTCTGTGTTAAAAATATTTCCTTTTTCATAAGGGCTGATATGCATCCCGTATAAAATCACCTCGCCGTTTTCGATATGCACAAACGACTCCTTGATGCTGCACCTGCCCATACGCAGCGACTTTACTTCTGTCCCGTGCAGGCTAACGCCGCACTCATAGTTTTCCTCCAAAAAATAATCATGTCTTGCTTTTTTATTGTTTGCAATCAGTTTAAAATTCTCCTTGCCCATTCTCAGCCTCCTCAAAGTATGGTGCTTCCATATCCGCAGGCACAAAGTCAATCGTACGCAAAAACGTGTCTACCGCCGTACACAATACCCGGATCGGCTCGCCGAGCTTGTAACGCCTGCCGCTTGTCTCGCCTGCCATCTCATAGGAAGACTCGATATAGTGGTAATAGTCGTCTTCCAACGCGGTCACATGGATCATTCCTTCTACCGTATTCGGCAGCTCCACATACATGCCCCATGCCGTCATGCCAGAGATCACGCCCTCGAAAATCTCTCCGATATGCTCCTGCATATATTCAGCTTTTTTCAGCTTGTCTGTTTCTCTCTCTGCTTCGTCTGCGCGCCGTTCCATCTCGCTCGACTGCTTTGCGACTTCCGGCAGTATCGCTTCATAATGCTGCTTTCTCTTTTCGTTCATCCGCCCGCGCAGGCAGTCCTTGATAATCCGGTGAATCTGCAAATCTGGATAGCGGCGGATCGGCGAGGTAAAATGACAGTAATACTGTGTCGCCAGCCCAAAATGCCCCAGACAGTCCACCGTATAATTTGCCCGCCGCATGGAACGCAGCGTCAGCCTGCTGATCAGCGCTTCGTGCGGGGTATCCGCAATCTTTCCAAGCAGCTTTTGAAATTCTTTCGGATGAATATCGTCACGCATCCCGCTGCCGTGGATGGTCAGCCCAAAGTTTGCAATAAACGCGGACAGCTTTTTAATGCGTTCTGCATCCGGCGTCTCGTGTGAACGAAATACAAACGGTACTTCCTGCCAGAAAAAGTCCTGCGCAACCGTCTCATTTGCGGCAAGCATAAAGTCTTCGATCAGGTTGGTCGCCGTATTGCGCTCATACGGCAGAATCTCCAATGGCCTGCCGTCCTCATCCAGCCTGATTTTTGTCTCTGGAAAATCAAAATCAATAGAGCCGCGCTTCATGCGCTTTTTGCGCAGCAGTGCGGCAAGCTCCTTCATCCGCTCAAACATCGGCACCAGCTCTTCATATTCTTTGCAGAGCGCTTCTTCGTGGTCGTCCAGTATTTTTTTCACAACCGTATAGCTCATGCGCCGGTCAACATGGATCACTGTTTCCGCAATCTCGTGGTCGATTACCCTGCCTTTTGGATCGATCAGCATAACGCAGCTTAACGCCAGGCGGTCTTCGCCCTCGTTTAAAGAGCAGATGCCGTTTGACAGCTTGTGCGGCAGCATCGGGATCACGCGGTCTACCAAGTATACGCTTGTCCCGCGGTTCAGCGCTTCCACATCCAGCGCAGAATGCTCCTGCACATAGTTGGTAACGTCCGCGATATGCACGCCCAGGCGATAGTTCTCTCCTTCCATCACGCAGGAAACCGCATCGTCCAAGTCTTTGGCGTCTTCCCCATCAATCGTAACCATCTGCCAGCCTCGCAGGTCTTTTCTGCCCTGCATATCTGCTTTGCTGACTTCCTTTGACACGTTTACCGCCTGACGCAGTACTTTTTCAGGAAATTCCACCGGCAGGTCGAAGTCTTTTACAATCGATAAAATATCCACGCCCGGATCATTTTTGTGGCCTAAAATCTCTACCACCTTTCCTTCTGGTTTTTTTCCTTTTTCCCCATACTGCGTAAGCTGCACGACAACCTTATGCCCGCTGACCGCCCCAAACGTATGTTCTTTTGCAATAAAAATATCCTGCCCGAATTTCTGGTTGTCCGGCACGACAAATCCAAAATTCTGGCTTGCCTCAAACGTACCTACCAGCTCTTTCAGCCCATGAGACACGATCTTTACTACCTTCGCTTCCTTGCGCCTGCCGCCAGCAGAAGGCACCGGCTGAATCTGTACCTCGTCCATATGCACAGCGCCGCCGCGGTTTTCTGCGGCAATATAGTAATCGTCTTCATTTTCTACCGAGACAAACCCAAACCCTTTGGCATTGCCTGTATAGATGCCAAACAGCACCTTTCCCTGGGATTTGGAATATTTGCCCTTTTTGGACACCTCAACCCGGCACTCGTCCACGAGCGCGTCTAATACTTCCTGCAATTCCTGCCGCTGGCTCTTTGGCACTTGCAGCACCATTGCCATTTCCTTTGCCTTCATCGGCACATAGAGTTCCTCACAGATAAACTCATAAATCATTTTTTTCCGGTCTTCCAATAATTTTCGATCCATAGTATTCCCACCTTCTCATATGACAAAAAAACTGCCGCACCACGCGACAGTTTCATTCGTTCGTTAATTAAAGCTTCCAATATTCAGGACTGCTGAAATCACAATAAAAAGCACAACAAGTACCCTTGTCAGCTTTACAAGCATCCCTTCCATGGAACGGCCTTTATTTTTGCCCCAGTAAGTATCCGCTGCACCGGCTATTGCGCCAAGCCCTGCCGACTTACCTTCCTGCATTAAAATAATGACTGTTAACGCGATACATACTATAATAAATAAAACTTCCAGGATCAGCTTCACCGTAGCCAAAATTGACACCTCCATTTTGTGAATGCACTGTCCATGCACAATGCAGGCAATGCAGTTTTACGACTTTTGTTATTGTAGCACAGACCTTGTACAAATTCAATACTTTTTTCCATAAATTTTATAAAAATATTACAAACCTGTTACAAGGACTAGAGCGTGTTTGAAAAAGAAAGATTGAAAGAAAAATCCAAACATTAGTCTTGACCTTGCCGGAAACTTCCAATAAAATAGATAGTGTCACTCTGTGAAAGAAAGGAAAGGAAAAAGCCATGAATATTAAAATCAAGCTCATTGCATTAGAAATGCTCTCTCTTCTTGCCCTGGGCATTATCCTGATCTCAGGAAGCCTGGCACTTTCCGTCGAAGAAGTACATGTCCGTACGGAGGAAACACTGCGGACAGCCGTATATGGCTATAACGGCTCTACTTCTTACCTGAGAGACAAGGGAGAGGATATTGACATTACAGTATTTGAAGGAGACACCCGTATCGACAGCTCGATCCCAGGTGCTGTCGGAACAAAGGCAAGCGCTGAGGTAATCACGCATGTCCTACAAAACAAAAAAACTTATTTTGATACAGACATCAATGTGAATGGAGCTTCCTACTACGGCTACTACATCCCTACCGAAACCGGGATGCTGTTTGCCGGCAAGCCAAAAGATGCCGTAAATAACTTTATTAAAGCAACGCTGCGCCTGCTGATCAGCATTGGTGTTGCCGCGTACGTCATCTGCTCTGCAATCTCTGGATGGATTTCGTATTCCATTTCCAGGCGTATCCATCAGGCAGCCTGGCACCTTACCGTGCTTGCGGGCGGCGACCTGAGTATGGAGCTGCCGCCGACAAAAGCAGACAGCAAGGATGAAGTACATATGATCACACATGCTGTCAGAGACTTGCAGATCCAGCTACGGGAAATCGTTTCCAGTATTATTGAGCAGACCCATCACCTAAACGAAAGCAACAGCGAATTTTCCGAGCAGTTTACGCACATTGCCCAAAATGTCAGCAGGATGAACACCTCTGTCGAGGGCATTGCCTCTGGAAGCAACGCCCAGGCACGGGAAACCTCTGACGCAAGCAGCCAGGTAGCGAATATGGCAGATGTGATCGGACAAAATTCTTTGAATGTGGGAACCTTAGAGCGTGCCGTTGACCGGATGTCAGAGCTGTCCAACCAGACAGACACCACACTTGCCGAGCTGATTACGATGAACGAAAAGACGACGGCAAACATTACGACCGTATCTGCACAGACAGACGCAACCAACGCTTCTGCGGAAAATATCAAGGACGCTGTGCAGCTTATTCAAAATATTTCCGAGCAGACCAACCTCCTGTCGCTGAACGCTTCGATCGAGGCAGCAAGAGCAGGAGAAGCCGGCAAAGGCTTCGCCGTCGTAGCAGAAGAGATCCGCAAGCTTGCCGAGGATTCCTCAGAAAGCGCAAACAAAATCGAAGCCATCGTACACGACCTGCTTACAAATTCCAGCATCAGCGTGCAGAAAATGGACGAGGTACGAAAAGACGCAAATATCCAAAACGAAAAGCTGCACCAGACCAGGGCAGTATTCGACGACCTGGAAACCGAAATCAACTCTGTCTTTTCTGTTTCCAAAAACATCTACGAGCAGACTACCCGTCTGGAAGAACAAAAAAACAGCATCCACGATGTCGTCGAGCAGCTTGCCGCCATCTCTGAGAAAAATGCCGCTTCCTCCCAGCAGACAAGCACCAGTATGCAGGAGCTGGCGGATACGATTGAGGACTGCCGCCATGAAACGGTTGTGCTGGCGGATTTGAGCGACCATTTGAAAGAGCAGACGAATCGGTTTAAATTATAAAGATTCTTTTATTGATTGTAAAAAACCTCTGTTAGGACTGTATTGTAAATACTGATAGCAGAGGTTTTTCTCAACTGAATAAAACAGGGGGCAATCCGTTCTCTGGCATTAAAAATGCAAAGTAGGTAAATGCAGCAAAGCATAATGTTGTAAATAGTAAGCCGATTTTACCAACAATGGGAGTTTTGTACTTTGTAGAGAACAGCCTAATATTGAGAATCAACGAAACGGCACAAAGTACCATATCCAAAACAAAATTGATAATAACGACACTTTTGTTGTTGCTCATAAAACCCAAAGTGAAAAATGCCAGTATAAACAATCCGTAATTTACACATATCCCCATGATTATTTGTTTTGATGACAGATTAAATATCTTCATGATTAACCTCCTTGCCAATTCCAACAGCCTGTTTGATTTCATTGACATCGCATTTCAATTTCACTAATCCAATTACAAATAAAAGGAGCGAAACAATAGCAACAATGATTATATAACTGAATATGCCTATAAAAATATGCTCAAACCATTGTCCTGCCCATGCTAATGGCAAAATCCCAACAGTTAGCGAAACTAAATAGCCTACTGCTTGTTTTAATGGCTCAAGTTCAACATTCTCACTAAACAGATAAGCAATACCACAGGCTAATCCAAGCCAAGTAAATGTAGCAATCTGAGCAATGGTCGCAAATAATTCATTGTTGTAATTGTTTGTTAAAGCAGGAAGCGCAAAATAGAAGTCTCCTGTGTTCATCCGCAATGAAACTACGGTTGAAAACAGCAAATATGCAAAACACCCAAGCAAAAAACCTACTGTCCCAAACTTCAATGCTTTCTTTTTCAAAGTATCACCTCATATTCCTAAAGATTTTTTGATTTTCGGGATATATCTTCTCGAAACATAAGTTTGTGTATTATCTTCAAAGCGAATACAAATCCTTCCTATTATGCTTAAATCAATATCCCGAATTTTTTTGATATTAACGATTTCTGAATTAGAGATGCGGAGAAACTGTTTTTTGTCGAGAGCCGCTTCCAATTCATACAATCTGTACCGTATTGCATACTCGCCTTGATGTGTTTGAATGTAGACCTTTTGATTTCCCGTATATATTCGGAAAACATCAGTCATATTTACAATCTTAGCTATATCATCTCTGTATGCTGTTAATGTTTCAAGGCTCTTTTTATCAAACTCTACAATATGTTCATAAAGAGCATTGACCGTTCTGCTTTGTTCCTGTGCTGTAATTAGAACCTCCACTTCCTCTACGGAATGGTCTATGTTTATCCCGACTTTCAAAGTGTCACCTCCTATCTGCATCCAATTATACTATCGAATTTTTAGAAAATCTATGATGACACGGTATGTGGTAGTAAATTTGCGATGGACGGTAAATCCGTTTTGTATCCTTTCGTGTTTCCGAGGGTGAATTTATTCTGCAATCCCATTTACAATCACTGCATTCCATGTTATCATAACACACAAAAAGGAGCACTGCTTATATGGACAGTACCATCGCTTCTATTTTAAAGCAATTAAGAAAATCCGCCAAATTATCCGTAAAACAGGCTTCTGACCAGCTAAAGCAATATGGCATCGACATCGCCTCCAAGACACTCTATGGCTATGAAAGCGGCTTGAGTATGCCAAATGCGGATGTATTTGTCGCACTCTGCAACATTTATCACTGCGGCGAGACAGGAAGTATCCTGTCCTCTTCCTCTGCACTTTCAGAACATGCTACACAGAATGAATTTGCGCAGAACAAAATTACGCAGGATGAAATTACTCTGCTGAATGATTTTAAAACACTGGATTCATTTGGACAGGCACTGGTGCGACAAGTGATGGAACATGAAAAAGAACGTGTGCGGCAGATGAATGGTGTGTCTGGTGGCTAAAGCAAAAGGAAACTGTTTTAATGAGGTGAGGGATTGGGGACAGGAGGAACGCCCCGCTCTCCCTTCCTCTGACTGTCTGGCAAAAAGCATGTTTAAGACACGCTCTAACGAATCAAAATATCCCCATCTTCACAATGAATCTGCACCATCTTCTCGGCGTTCTGTTCCAAAGAAGCATATTTCTCTCCCATAGACTGTTCTCCGATTTGAATTGTGCCATATTCTGCCGTCAGCGAATAATCATAATCACCGATATCTTTTTGCAGTTTTAACTCGACATTTCCGTAATCCGCATCAATCGCACACCAGTCAAACAAAACATCCTCCATCCGGCAGTTTCCGCCTTCGACGGTCATCTGCATATCTGTAAACACCGTCTGTCTGCCTTCGACCGTTCCATATTCACTTTTTAAAAACAGGGAACGCATCTTTGTGTCCTGGAATCTGACGTCTCCGCTTTCTGTGAAAAGATTCATATCCCCTGCAAGCGTGATATCATCCAGCACAATCTCACCGTACTCGTTTTTTGCCTGGCAGTTTTCTGCCTGTACGCGCTCTATTTGCAGCCTGCCCGTCTCCGCTTCCGCGTCAACTTCACGCGCCTGTATGCCGAACAGGCTGACATTTCCATACTGCGTACCGATCTGCATACGATCCGCCTGCACCTGTGCACAGGAAATATCTGCGTCTTTTGCAATCAACTCCAGATCTGACAGCTTTACGCCCTTTGGCAGACGCAGTGTAATAAATTCCTCCTGTGGCTGCGCATGGTCGCTTTTATCGCTGCTTCCGATCACAAACCATGCGACATTGATGCCTTTGTATCTAACAGACGTATGTTCCTCCTGTTCCAATACAAGCCTGGTGCCTTCCATCTTTTTTGAAAGCGTGCGGTTTCCATACAGACCGTAAGACAGCTCATAGGAATCCGAATCTGACGGTTCGATAAGGATATTTGCATACTGCGCCGTAATTTTAACGCTGTCAAACGCTTCGATCTGTTCTACTTTGCTCTCAAAATGGTTTGTTCCGTTTTTCTCATCGAGCTTTGGCGCATCGACATGCAGCCCTGCTGCGTCCAGCCGTATGCCGTATACGGCTCCTCCCATTGCAATGCCTGCGCCCAAAAGCACGATGCCAATGCCTGCCAGCGCCGCACATATGTTTAAAAATCTTTTTCTATGCATTTTTCTTCTCCGCCTTTCTGTCTTGTAGTATTCCTGCCATCCTTCGCAGCGTCCAGCCCATAAATTTTTTGCACAGCAGCCAGGAAGCATACATCAGCGCCGCACCGATTCCCATAGACATAAGTCCCAACCCTATACAGGACAAAAATACCGAAACACTTTTAAAAAGTACGGTAAATGCCGCAAGTATTGTCACCGGGCCTACGAACACCATGCACGCTGCCATCAATAGCATTGACAGCAGCAAGCTCCATACGACAACGACCATAGACAGCACCAGTAGCCTTCCTGCAAATAAAAGCGGCACCGCAACCGGCATCGCAAACAGCGCAAGCAGCGCTACCCATATGGCGTTCATGCCTCTGCGGACATCCTTTACCGGCTCTTTGGAATAGTTCAGCGCCAGATCGCATATAATTTGGTCAGCCGCTTCTTTCGGGCTGCCAAGGTCTTCGATCGCTTTTGCTTCGTTTTCGCTGCCCGCATCTGCAAAATACTCTTCATAATACTCCACTGCACGCTCAAAATCTTCTTTTGGAAGACGCCGCAGGCATTGTTTTAACTGTTTCATATATTCCTGTTTATTCATCGTTTCCCCCTTCTGGAGCATCGCTGCCATCCATATTCTGCTGCTCCTGCACCGGACTGCTGCTTTCCAAAATTTCCAGTACTGCCTTTATATGCTCTTTCCATTCGGTCTCTAAAAATTCCTTCCGCTGCCTTCCTGCCTCGGTAATCCGGTAATATTTTCGATTCCTGCCCTGGAACTGCTGGTCATAAATATCAACATAGCAATTTTCTGCCAGCCTGCGCAAAACCGGATACAAGGTAGAATCCTTTAGGTTCGATACGCTTTTGATCTGCTGGCTGATCTGATATCCATAGCTGTCCTGCTGGCTGATCATTGCCAGTACAAGCAGTTCCATTAAAGCCGGATTTAACGGATAGATCATAGCATTCTCCTTTCTTATACATTTTTATA